>WNGN01006904.1_pt1 | contig 19962 bp, 19 predicted proteins | sample 5400561 | NCBI WGS metagenome assembly WNGN01 (sample SAMN13153379, study PRJNA577476) | soil metagenome | isolation source: 115 cm soil or saprolite under Garry oak tree replicate 2 | place: USA:California | collected 2016-06-15
CGTCGGAACCGGCAGATCGCCTGAGATCGCCGCTCGAAGCTCCGGGTTGTCCTCGACCGCTTCGCCCGACAGCGCCTCGTAAAGCCGCGTGGCGTTGGTCGCTCTCACGTCGTTCGCAAACGGGCTTCCCAGCGTCACGACATACCGCACGATGTCCGGCGCCTGCAACGCCAGATCGCGCGCATAGACGCCGCCGAGGCTCCACCCGACGATACTGACCTTGCGGCCGGTAGCGCCGTAAATCTCCGCAAGCCGATCCCGCAGCGCGGCGCGCATGCGTGAGACGCCACCAACGTTGCGGCCCATTTTCCACGCGTAGGTGTCGTATCCGAGTTCCTTCAGATATCTCCGCATCGGCGCCATCGACAGATCGCTGGCAAGAAAGCCCGGCAAGGTCAGCACCGGATGACCGTCGCCCTTCGGCGCGCGCATCAGCAGCGGCGAAAACAACAGGCTGGCGTTGAATTCGAATATCCCCCTCACCTCGGCCAGCAGCAGACCGAGCCCCGGTGGACGCAGCCCGCCCGCCGGCGGCGGTTCGCTTCGATCAATCGGCATCGCTATTTCTTGTCGCTGGAGCGCGCGCCGCCGAGGCCCGCCATGGTCACGAACATGTCCCCAAACCGCTCCGCGATCTTCGGATCGAACGTGAACCAGCTCTGCATCAGAGCTTCCGGCGAAACCTTTTCGATGTTGGCCAGCATCTGCTTCTGGAGGTTATCCATCACTGCCGTCTGCATCGGTTGCACATCGGGGAGTCCGAAAAACTGCCGGGCTTCGAGAGGCGTGCAATCTATTTCAACGTTTACCTTCATGGCCGCTCCTGATCGCTGCTTGACCGCCCGTCACAGTATCGTCACGGGAGGCGGTACGACGCAAGCCACCTGATCGGCCAGTCGGCTTCTTGCGCCTTCATTTGGCACATATGGTCAACCAAAACGCTCCACCGCAAAGGGCCTCGGATCGGCAAATGGCGTCTCCCCGGCCATCATCTCCGCCAGCAAACGGCCGGTCGCGGGGCCAAGCGTCAGGCCGTGGTGCTGGTGTCCGAAATCGAACCACAGCCCGGCATGCCGGGGTGCCTTTCCGATCACCGGCAGCATATCGGGCAAGCAGGGCCGCGCGCCCATCCAGGGTTTGGCGTCGATAGCATCTCCCAGCGGAAACAGCGCGTGCGCCTGCGGCAGTGCCCGCCGCAGCTGGATCGGCGTCGGCGGCGCATCGCGGCGCGCAAATTCCACGCCGGTGGTCAGACGAATGCCGCGGTTCATCGGCGCCAGCAGATAGCCGCGATCCGAATCGAGAACGGGATGATTGAGCACGGCATTGCCGCGCGGCGCCAGATGCAGATGGTATCCGCGCTTGATGCCAAGCGGGATGGAATATCCGAGCGGACCAAACACCAGGTCGGACCACGGTCCCAGCGCTACCACGACTTCGCGCGCGACCGTCGCGCCATGGGGGCCGCTCACACGCCATCCGCCGGCGCCTTGTTCGAGCGTTCGCGCATCGCCGACCAGAAAACGTCCGCCCTTGCGCTTGAGAAGCGCCGCATACGCTTTGGCCAATCCACCGGGATCGGGGACGAATCCGGGTGCAGGAAAATGGATCGCGCCCGCGAACTCGCCGGTCAGATTGGGTTCGCGCGCCGCAATGGCCTTGCCATCGAGAACCTCGCCGTCGACCCCATATTGCTTCGCTCGCTCAAAATCTCTGGCCGCTTTTGCAAGCGTTGCATCGGAGCTAAACAGCTTGATCCAGCCGGTCCGCCGCAACAGCTCCGGCACTCCCGCCTCCGCGATCAGCGCCTCATGCTCGATCAGGCTGCGCCGGATCAAAGGCAATTCGGCCATCGCGCTGTGCAGCGCGCGATCCGGTGAGGACGCGAGGTAGTAGCGCACGAGCCACGGCAGAAAGGTCGGCAAATCGGCGAAGCTGTAGCGCACCTGTGGCGTGCTGTTCATCGCGTATCGAAGAATCTGCCCGAAATCCCGTGGAAACATATAGGGAAACACCGACGCGCATTCGATCAGGCCGCCATTTCCAAAACTGGTCTCCTCGCCCGCGAGTTCGTGCCTGTCGACCAGGATGACATCCCGTCCCCGCTTCTGCAGGTGCAAGGCGGCGCTGACGCCGACCATGCCTGCCCCCAACACGAGGACATCGGCCTTGAGTTCCGCCATCCGGCGCTCCCGTTGAATGTTACGTGCTCGCGCGAGCTGCCTAGCCGCGTAGCAGTAAAGCCAGTTAATGCGCCATCGCCCCGCCAACCGCCTTGGCTTTCAGGAAATCGCGCTTGCGCGGCGGCTAAACTCTGGCAACATGGATTGGCCATAGCTGTCAATATTCCCGGAATAGAACAGCACGCCATAGTGGAGAACGTGAACAAATGTCGGTACGTCAATCCTTGCTTGCAGCGACCACGGTCTCGATCGTCGCTTTTGCGATGTCGCCGGCATCGGCCCAGACCCTGCGCTACGCCAACCAGGGCGACCTCAAATCGCTCGACCCCTATACAACGAAAGTACTACCCATGCCCATCTCGGACAGGTTTTCGAGGGCCTAGTCACGCGCGACAAGGATCTGAAGATCATTCCCGCGCTGGCGGAAAGCTGGGAAACGCCGGAGCCGACCCGCTGGCGGTTCCATCTGCGCAAGAACGTCAAATTCCAGAACGGCGATCCCTTCACCGCCGACGATGTGGTTTTCTCGGCGGACCGCGTGCGCGCCAAAGGCTCCAACCTGCAGACCCGCATTGCTCCCGATACCAAGGTCGTCAAAGTCGATGACTACACCGTGGATTTCGTCCTGACTTCACCAAATCCCATTTTGAATTCGCAATGGGATACCTGGTACATCATGGACAAGAAGTGGGCCGAGGCGAACAACGCGACGGCCCCGACGCCGGCCGCGGCAACCTCACCGAGCTTTGCGTCGCTCAACGCCAACGGCACCGGCGCCTTCACGATCGAAAGCCATCAGCCCGGCGTGAAAACCGTGTTCAAGGCAAACCCGAACTGGTGGCGCAAGCCCGAGCACAATCTCAAGGAAATCATTTTCACGCCGATCAGTTCCGACGCCACGCGCGTCGCGGCCTTGCTTTCGGGCGAGGTCGACCTCATCGAACCGGTTCCGATCCAGGACATTTCGCGCGTGGATTCCACTCCGAACGCGCAGGTGCTGAAGGGCCCTGAACTGCGAACCCTCTTTCTCGGCATGGACCAGGTCCGCGACGAATTGCTCTATTCGAACGTCAAGGGCAAGAATCCCTTCAAGGACGTCCGCGTCCGCGAGGCGTTCTATAAGGCGGTCGACATCGAGTTGATCAAGACCCGCGTGATGCGCGGGCTTGCGACGCCGTCACCGCTGATGATCGCGCCACAACTGTTCGCGCTTTCAAAGGACTTTGCCCGGCCGAAGTTCGATCCGGACGGTGCGAAGAAGCTCCTGACGGAAGCCGGCTATCCCGACGGCTTCGAAGTCACCATGGATTGCCCCAACGACCGCTACGTCAATGATGCCGCGATCTGCCAGGCGGTGGTTGGCATGCTGGCCCGTATCGGCGTCAAGATTAATCTGCTGGCGCAGCCCAAGGCGCAGTATTTCGCCAAGGTACTGAAGCCCGGTGGTTTCCAGACCTCGTTCTATATGCTCGGCTGGACTCCCGGGACGTTCGACTCGCATAACGTTCTCTACGATATCATGGGCTGCCGCGACGATGCGAAATCCAACCGCGGCGAGGCCAATCTCGGCGGCTACTGCAACAAGAAGATGGATGAAGTTGCAGACAAGGTGCTGGTGGAGGTGGATACGACCAAACGCGATCTGCTGATCAAGGAAGCATACGAAATCGCGGCCAAGGATTTCGGATATATCCCGCTGCACCAGCAGGCCCTGGCGTGGGGCATGTCGAAAAAGGTGAAGCTCACGCAGCGTGCCGATAATCAGGTCCTGCTCTATTGGGCAACCAAACAGGACGAGTAGGCAGATTGGATGGTCAGAGTCCCGGTGGCTTTACGCTTCCGGGACTTTTCATTTTCGGTTGACACCAACGTCTGCCACATCAGAAGAACAGTGAAAGGATCACATGCTCGCTTTCACTCTTCGCCGGGCTATACAGTCCATCGGCGTCATGATCGCGGTCGGAATCATCTCGTTTTCGATGTTCCGGTTCGCCGGCGATCCGGTCAACCAGATCGTCTCGCTGGACACGCCGGCCGCCGAGCGCGCCCAGGTTCGCAAATCTCTCGGTCTTGACGATCCTGTCCCGCTGCAGTTCGCGCGATATTTCGGCAACGCGGCACAATTCAAATTCGGGGTCTCGTATCAGTTTCGCCAGCCGGTCGCGAATCTGCTGATGGAACGGATGCCGGCAACGCTGGAGCTTGCCACCTGCGCGACAATTCTGGCCATGGTGTTCGGCATCCTGATGGGGGTCTATTCGGCGCTAAGGCGCGACACGTTTCTTGCCAAGATATTGCAGGCGGTGTCGCTGATCGGCATCTCGCTGCCGACCTTTCTGATCGGCATCCTGCTGATCTACCTGTTCGCGGTGGTGCTGGGCTGGCTGCCGTCGTTCGGCCGCGGCGATGTGGTGCGGATCGGCTGGTGGACCACCGGCCTGCTCACGGTCTCCGGCCTCAAGGCCCTGATCATGCCCTCGATCACGCTCGGCCTGTTCCAGATGACATTGATCATGCGGCTGGTGCGGGCGGAGATGCTTGAGGTCCTCCGAACGGACTACATTCGCTTTGCGCGGGCACGCGGATTGACCACACGCGCCATCCATTTCGGCCACGCGCTCAAGAATACCCTGGTTCCCGTCATCACCGTTGCCGGCCTGCAGTTTGGCTCGGTTATTGCATTTGCGATTATCACAGAAACCGTGTTCCAGTGGCCGGGCATGGGATTGCTGTTCCTGCAGGCGGTACAAAACGTGGATATTCCGATCATGGCGGCCTACCTGCTGATGGTGTCGCTGATCTTCGTCACCATCAATCTCGTGGTCGATATTCTCTATACGGTGGTCGATCCGCGCCTGCGCTCGACCATCAGCCGCCCAAGCCGAACGTGAGACCTTCATGAGCGAAGTCGCCCTCTCACACAAAGCCGATCCGAGCGCGCCGCCTGCGCACTCGCTGCCGGGAGGCTGGTTCAAGCGCGCCATCGAAAGCGATCTGCTCTACTCTTTTCGTCGCTCCCGGCTCACCATGGTTGCGGCCACCATAACCGTCCTGTTTTTTCTGGTCGCGATCTTCGCGTCGGTTCTTGCGGTGCAGAATCCGTTCGATCCGGCGCAGCTTCAATTGATGAATTCGCGGATCTCCCCGCTGTGGACCGCCGACGGCCAAAGCCCGTTCCTGCTCGGCACCGACGAGCAGGGCCGCGACGTGTTTTCCGCCATTCTCTATGGCTTGCGTATTTCGCTTGCCGTCGGCGTTCTCGGCGTATTGTTCTCAGGCACACTCGGCATCGTTCTTGGACTTGTCGCCGGTTATGTCGGCGGCGCCGTCGACGGGTTGATCATGCGTATCGCCGATGTGCAGCTTACCTTCCCTGCTATCTTGATCGCGCTGCTCATCAACGGCGTCGTCAAGTCGGTGTTCGGCAACCGCCTCGACGCCATGAGTACCCTGGCTGTGCTGGTGTTTGCGATCGGATTGAGTTTTTGGGTGCAATACGCCCGCACGGTACGCGGCTCGGTAATGGTGGAGAAGAACAAGGATTACGTGGCCGCGGCGCAGTTGATCGGTCTGCCCGCCCCCGTGATCATGCTGCGCCACGTGCTGCCCAATGCGATGGGGCCGATCCTGGTGATCGCCACCATCAACCTCGCGCTCGCGATCATCACCGAAGCGACGTTGTCGTTTCTTGGAGCCGGCATGCCCGACACCATGCCCTCGCTCGGTACGCTGATCCGGATCGGCAACAATTATCTGTTTGCCGGCGAATGGTGGATCGTCGCCTTCCCGGGCTTCGCCCTCGCGGCGCTGATCCTCTCCATCAACCTGCTCGGCGACTGGCTGCGCGACGCGCTCAATCCGAAACTCCGATGAGAAGCGCCGCCATTCGCAGGTCTCAAACCGCATGACCGTACCAGTTCTATCCGTGCGGAATCTTCAGGTGGAATTCGCCACCCGTCGCAGCACGCTCCGCGCCATCGACGGAATTTCCTTTGACATCGCCAAGGGCGAAGTGCTGGGCGTGGTCGGTGAATCCGGCGCCGGAAAATCCGTCACTGGTCTTGCCGTGATCGGCCTGATCGATCCGCCGGGCCGCATCACCGGTGGCCAGATTTATCTGTCGGGCATGCGGATCGACAATCTGCCGCCGGACGAGATGCGCAGGGTCCGGGGAAAACGGATCGGAATGATTTTTCAGGATCCGCTCACCAGCCTCAATCCGCTGTACCGGATTGGCGATCAGCTGGTCGAGACCATCAAAACCCACACCAATCTCTCGGAGCAGGCCGCGCGCAGGCGCGCCGTCGATCTGTTGGCCGAGGTCGGCATTCCCGCCCCTGAAAAACGCGTCGACGCCTATCCGCATGAATTCTCCGGCGGCATGCGCCAGCGCGTCGTGATCGCGCTCGCGATTTGCGCCGAACCGGAACTGATCATCGCCGACGAGCCCACCACGGCGCTCGACGTCTCGGTGCAGGCGCAGATCATCTCGTTGATCAAACGGCTGGGGCGAGACCACGGCACGGCGGTGATGCTTGTGACCCACGATATGGGCGTTATCGCCGAGACATCCGATCGCGTTGCGGTGATGTATTCCGGCCGCGTCGCCGAAATCGGCCCGGTACAGGATGTCGTGCGAAACCCGCTACATCCCTATGCCAAGGGCTTGATGGGCGCGATCCCGACACTGGCGGGCGACGCCACGCGCCTGGTGCAGATCCCCGGTTCGATGCCGCGGCTCTCGGCAATTCCGCCGGGCTGCTCGTTCAACCCGCGCTGCGCATTCGCGTTTGACCGCTGCCGGGTCGAGCGGCCGGAGCCGATCCGGCACGGCGCCCAGGCCGTGGCCTGCCATCTCTATGACGCCGCCGCGAAGGAAACCGCGGCATGACCGCCCCGCTCCTTGTCGACGTCAGAAATCTGCGTCGCGTGTTCGACGTCTCGAAGCCGTGGCTGAACCGGGTGCTTGAAGGCGGCCATCTGGAGTTCCTGAAAGCGGTCGACGGTGTCACCTTCGACATCGCCAAGGGCGAGACTTTTGCCCTCGTCGGCGAATCCGGCTCCGGCAAGACCACCGTCGCCCGAATGGTCGTCGGGCTGCTGCCGCCGAGTTCAGGCGAAGTGATCATCGACGGCGTTTCGATGAGCGACCCCAGGCAGTTGCAGGCTCGCCAGCATTTGCGCCGCCGCATTCAGATGATTTTCCAGGATCCCTATGCGAGCCTCAACCCGCGCTTTCGGGTCGATGCCATTGTCGCCGAGCCGATCCGCGCTTTCGATCTGCTGCAAGGCGAGCGCAATATTCAGGCGCGGGTTGGCGAGTTGTTGGACCTGGTCGGCCTGCACGCCGATGACGGCTGGAAATATCCGCATGAATTTTCCGGCGGGCAGCGGCAGAGGGTCGCAATCGCCCGCGCCCTGGCGTCCGAAGCCGAATTCATCGTGTGCGACGAGCCGACCTCCGCGCTTGATGTTTCGGTGCAGGCACAGATCCTCAATCTGATGCGCGACCTGCAGGACAAGTTCGGCCTCACCTATCTCTTCATCAGCCACAACCTCGCAGTGGTCCGGCATATGGCGAGCCGCATCGGCGTGATGTATCTCGGCCGCATTGTCGAGATCGCGGAGGGCCGCGAACTTTTCAAGAACCCGCGAATGCCCTACACCAAAATGCTGCTGGGCGCGGTGCCGGATCTGGCGATGTCCGGCCGCCAGCGGATTCCGGTCAAAGGCGAAATCCCCAATCCGATCGATCCGCCGCCCGGCTGCGCCTTCAACCCGCGCTGCCCGCTGGCGTTCGACCTGTGCCGCAGACAGGCTCCCGCGCTGATCGACGGCGTCGCCTGCCACGCCGTGAACAGTCCCGCCCCCGTGCCGGCATGATCACAATGACGCGAGCAAGGCGCCTCCGCGGCCCCGTTGGCAGCCAGCCTGGGCTGTGGTCAAGTGCGCCCGCCTTGCAACGCCAGCGCAACGATGGATCCCAATGAGCAACATCAATCCCGATCCATTCACGACCAGGCCGGAAATCGACGGCACCTTCGGCGTCGTGACGTCCACCCACTGGATCGCCACCGCGGTCGGGATGGCCACCCTGGAGAAGGGCGGCAACGCCTTCGACGCCGGTGTCGCCACGGCCTTTACGCTGCAGGTTGTCGAACCGCATTTGAACGGTCCCGGCGGTGACGTGCCGATCATCGTCCACGATGTCAAACGCGGCCGCACCGAGGTGATTTGCGGCCAGGGCCCCGCCCCGTCAGGTGCAACCATCGCGCACTACCGCGGCGAGGGCCTGGAAATGGTGCCCGGCACGGGGCTGCTGGCGGCCTGCGTTCCCGGCACGTTCGAATCCTGGATGCTGCTGCTGCGCGACTACGGCACGCTGCGGCTGCGCGACGTGCTCGAGCCGGCCATCGCCTACGCCCGGGACGGCTATCCGCTGGTGGAGCGCGCATCCGCGACGATTGCGACCGTCGAGCAGATGTTCCGCAAGCACTGGACCACGTCGGCGGCGGTCTATCTGCCGAACAATGAAGTTCCGAAACCCGGCGCGCTCTTCACCAACAAGACGCTTTCGGAAACCTATGCCCGCATCCTGACGGAAGCCGAAAGCGCCGGCGCCGACCGCGTCGCGCAGATCGAGCGCGCGCGCAAGGCCTGGTCGCATGGCTTCGTGGCCGAAGCGATCGACCGATTCTGCCGCACGCGGGACATCATGGACGTCAGCGGTTCGCCGCATCGCGGCGTGTTGCGCGCCGACGACATGGCGCGCTGGCAGCCGACCGTCGAAGCGCCGCTGACCTACGACTATGGCCGCTACACCGTCTGCAAGCCCGGGGTCTGGAGCCAGGGTCCTGTGATGCTGCAGCAGCTGGCGCTACTGAAGGGATTCGAACTCGATGGCCTGGATCCCGCGGGACCGGAGTTCATTCATCTGCAAGTCGAGTGCGCCAAGCTCGCCTTCGCCGATCGCGAGAAATTCTACGGCGACCCGAATTTCAATGAAATCCCGATCGCAACGCTGTTGTCAGACGCCTACAATGACGAGCGCCGCAAGCTGATCTCGGACAGAGCATCGCTCGATTTCGTACCGGGCTCAGTGCAGGGGTTTGGCTCGGTCGTGAAACTGCGCCGTCAGCAAGGAAACCGCGAGGCGGTCGGCGCCATGGGCGCCGGTGAGCCGACCGTCGGCCGTTTCGGCGAAGTGCGCGGCGACACCGTGCATTTCGACATCATCGATTCCGCCGGCAACATGATCTCGGCGACCCCGTCCGGCGGCTGGCTGCAGTCGTCGCCGGTGATTCCGGAACTCGGCTTCTGCCTCGGCAGCCGCGCGCAAATGTTCTGGCTCGAGGAAAATCACCCGGCAGCCCTGGCGCCGGGCAAGCGCCCGCGCACCACGCTCAGTCCGACCATGGCGCTGCGCGACGGCGAGCCGTATCTGGCATGGGGCTCGCCCGGCGGCGATCAGCAGGATCAATGGACCACGCAATTCTTTCTGCGGCATGTTCATGCGAAAATGAACCTGCAGGAAGCGATCGACGCCCCGGCATGGCATTCGGAGCATTTCCCGATCTCGTTCTGGCCGCGCACCGCGCGGCCCGGCGTGCTCGTGGTCGAGAACCGCGTGCCGAGGGCGACCGTCGATACCCTGAAGAGCCGCGGGCATATCGTGGAAACCGGTCCCGACTGGTCGGAAGGCCGCCTCACCGCCGCCTCGAAGGTCGGCCGCCGCCGTCGTGCTGCCGCCAATCCCCGCGGCATGCAGGGCTACGCGGCCGGACGATAAAGCATGATCCGGAAAAGTGGGAACCGGTTTTCCGAAAGGATCATGCGCAAACAAACGGCTGAGATGACGTGTAGCGACACGTTTCTTCGCGGTCGGCGCACGCGTGCCGCATGTCGCCGCCGGCCTCGGCGGCATCGCGACGCAGGCGCTGGTCAATCCGTATTACGGCATCGACGGTTTGAAGCTGCTGCGCGAAGGCCGCAGCCCCCGCGACATCGTCGAGACCCTGATTGCAGCCGATAGCGGCCACGAAAGCCGGCAGTTGCACATCCTGGACGCCACTGGCCGCGTCGCCGCCCATACCGGGCGCGACTGCGTCGACTGGTGCGGCCATGTCGAGGGCAACGGTTTCTCGATTGCCGGCAACATGCTGGCGGGCGCAAGCGTGCTGGACGACACCGCGCAGACCTACATCACTGGCCAAAGGCTGCCATTCGCGCAACGCCTGATCGCGGCGATGCGATCAGGCGAAGCCGCGGGCGGCGACAAGCGCGGCAGGCAGTCGGCAGCGCTCGTGATTTACGGCGACGAGGAATGGTCGGCGCTTGATCTGCGCGTCGACGATCACACCGATCCGCTTGCCGAACTCGAACGCCTCGAACGGATAAGCCGCGAGCGCTGGGTGCATTTCCGAAAGTATCTGCCGACCCGCCAAAATCCCGCAGGAATCACCGATCGCAAGACCATCGACGCCGGGATCGAAGCAGATATTGCGGATCAGAAATGACGGCTATCCCGCTGATCGAAATCGAAGGCTTGCGGGTGATCTTCCATGGCGACGACGGCCGCACCACCCATGCGGTCGACCGCGTCGACCTCAGCGTGGCCAATGGCGCGACGCTCGGCCTGGTCGGCGAATCCGGCTGCGGCAAGAGCGTGACCTCGCTGGCCATCATGGGCCTGCTGTCGAAGCAAAGCGCCGAAGTCACCGGCTCGGTCCGGTTCGACGGTTTTGACTTGCTTGAGGTGCCCGACCAGACCTTGCGCGATCTGCGCGGCAACCGGCTGGCGATGATCTTCCAGGAGCCCATGACCTCGCTCAACCCGAGCTTCACGATCGGCGAGCAGATCATCGAGACCATCCTGCGCCATCGCGGCGGTTCGCGGGGCAAGGCGCGCGAGCGTGCGATCGAATTGTTGCGGCACGTCCATATCCCCTCCCCGGAGCGGCGGATCGACGAATATCCGCACAAGCTCTCGGGCGGAATGCGCCAGCGTGTCATGATCGCGATGGCGCTGGCCTGCGATCCGATGCTGCTGATCGCGGACGAGCCGACCACAGCACTCGACGTCACCCTGCAGGCGCAAATCCTCGATCTGATGCGCGAGCTGAAGGCGGCAAGTGGCGCTGCGATCATCCTGATCACCCACGATCTCGGCGTCGTCGCCGAAGTCTGCGACGAGGTCGCGGTGATGTATGCCGGTGAAATCGTCGAACGCGCCACCGTCGATGAATTGTTCGCAAGCCCGCAGCATCCCTATACCGTCGGACTGCTGGGCTCGATCCCGCGGCTCGACCGGCGCACTTCACATCTTGCCACCATCGAGGGCATGGTGCCGAACATGACAAAGCTGCCGACCGGCTGCCGCTTCGCCGCGCGTTGTCCTTTCGTCAGCGATAGCTGCGTCACAGCACCGCCGCCGATGATCAGTGTAAGTCCCGGCCACTGGACACGCTGCATCAGGGCGCCGCTGGAAAGGCTGGTGTCATGATGCCGATGCACTCCGACTTCGTTCCCCGGGAGTCGAGAAATTGACCGCCCTGCTCGAGGTCACGAATCTCGTCAAGCATTTCGTCGCCGACCGTTCGGTTTTCGGACGGCCGACCGCATTCATCAAGGCGGTCGACGGGGTCAGCTTCAGCGTCGATGCCGGCAAGACGCTGGCGCTGGTCGGCGAATCCGGTTGCGGCAAATCCACCGTAAGCCGGCTGGTGCTGCGGCTGATCGAACCGGATTCAGGCCAGATCCACTTCGAGGGCCGCGACCTGCTCGCGCTGGATGCGAACCAGTTGCGCGCGTTCCGCCGCGACGCCCAGATCATCTTTCAGGACCCCTATGCGTCGCTTAATCCGCGCATGACGGTCAGCCAGATCCTGACCGAACCGCTGGCGCTGCATGATCTCGTGCCACCCTCCGGCCGTCGCCAGCGCGTCGAGGAATTGTTGCGGCTGGTCGGACTGGAGCCGCGCTTCGCGCGCCGCTATGCCCACGAATTTTCCGGCGGCCAGCGCCAGCGCATCGCCATTGCACGGGCGCTGGCGGTCGAACCGAAACTGGTCATCTGCGACGAGCCGGTATCGGCGCTGGATGTGTCGATCCGGTCGCAAATCCTGAACCTGCTGCGCGACCTGCAGGACCGGCTTGGCCTCGCCTACATTTTCGTTTCGCACGACCTTGCGGTCGTAAAACACATCGCCGACCGCGTCGCCGTGATGAATCTCGGCACCATCGTCGAGACCGCAGATGCACGGACCGGATAGCGCCGGTCACGCAACCGCGTGTCATCGCACGGCGGAACTGCCGCCGCCGGACATGATCGTCCCGGCCGACGGGGCATTTTCCCCGGCGCTGGAACGGTTGGTGGCGGCCTTCAGCATTCCGGCGGAAGGCGCCGGCCCCTCCGGGGTTGATATAGTCGAGCCGATGCCTGCGGCCGGCGTTTGAAGATGGAGAACAGTCCAATGAAAATCTTGCGTTTGGCGGCCACGACGGCGGCGCTGTTGCTGTCGCTTGGAGCGAGCCTTCAGGCCCAGACCACGCTGCGCATCGGCCTGGCCGAAGATCCGGATATTCTCGATCCGACGCTCGGGCGTACCTATGTCGGCCGCATCGTATTTGCGTCATTTTGCGATAAGCTGTTCGACATCGACGAAAAACTCAACATCGTGCCGCAGCTCGCGCTGTCCCACGAGACCTCTGACGACGGCAAGGAGGTCTTCATCAAGCTTCGGCCGGGCGTGAAATTCCACGATGGCGAGCCGTTCGACGCCGAGGCTGCAAAATTCTCGCTCGACCGCCACGTCTCGCTGCCGGCGTCCTTCCGCAAGCCGGAGCTGGCCCAGCTCGACCATGTCGATGCCGTCGATCCTCTGACCATCAAGCTGGTCTTGAAGACGCCGTTCTCGCCGCTGATCGCGCAGCTCACCGATCGCGCCGGCATGATGGTTTCCCCCAAGGCGGTAAAGGAAGCAGGCGACAAGTTCGGATTGAAGCCGGTTTGCGCCGGGCCTTACAAATTCGTCGAGCGGGTCCAGCAGGACCGCATCGTATTCGAGAAATTCGCCGACTATTGGAACAAGGACAATATCCATATCGACCGTATCGTGTATCAGCCGCTGGTCGATGCGACCGTGCGGCTGGCCAATCTGAAATCCGGCGGCCTCGATCTGATCGAACGGCTGCTGGCGACCGACATCAAGGATGTTCAGGCGGACACCAGACTTAAACTGTCGAGTGCGATCGAGCTCGGTTATCAGGGCGTGACGCTGAACATCGGCAAGGACAAGGCCAAGGGGCCGCTCAGCCAGTCCGCCAAGGTGCGCCAGGCGCTCGACCTGTCGATCGACCGCGAGGCCATCAACCAGGTGGTGTTCAACGGCGAGTTCAAGCCCGGCAATCAATGGGTCAATCCCGATCATCCCTATTACCAGAAGGCCTTCCCGGTGCGCGGCCGCGACGCCGCCAAAGCCAAGGCGCTATTGAAGGAAGCCGGCGTCACCGCGCCGGTGAGTGTCGATTTCATGGTGCCGAAGGGCGCGGAAACCGAAGCGGTCGCGCAGGTGATCCAGTCGATGGCGGCGGAAACCGGTTTCGACATGAAGATCAGGGTTACCGAGTTCGCGACATCGCTGAAGCAGGCTGAAGCCGGGGAATATCAGGCCTACATGCTGGCCTGGAGCGGACGCATCGACCCGGACGGTAATTCCTACATCTTCCTGAAAACCAATGCGCCGCAGAACTACAGCGCATGGTCCAATCCGGACGCCGACAAGGCGCTCGATGACGCCCGCCTTGTCACCGACCAGGCGCAACGCAAGGCGATCTACGAAAAACTGACGAAGTTCGCGCTCGACGAGGAGCCGCTGCTGTACATCTATCACCGCAGGATCCTGATCGCGCATACCACCAGGCTCGAGGGCTACAAGCAGATGCCGGACGGACTGGTGCGCGTGGTCGGGTTGAAGCTGAAGTGAAGGCGGTTAGCCAACGCACGCTCTCGTGTCCCCGTATGCGGTGCAGCGCGTCTTTTTACTCCCCTCCCCCTTGCGGGGAGGGGTCGGGGGTGGGGGTGCCACGACGGGGGTGCGCGAGATTTACGCGGAGCCGCCATGGCAGATCGCAACATTGTCGCTTGTCGCCACCCCCCACCCCAACCCTCCCCCGCAAGGGGGGAGGGAGCGATAGGGCGCATCGTTGCACGTTGCGCCGCGCCCGGGAAACGAACTGAGCCATGCTGAGCTTCCTCGCCAAGCGGCTGCTTCAGCTGATCCCGACGCTGTTCTTCGTGTCGATCCTGATTTTCTCGCTGCAGCAATTGCTGCCGGGCGATCCGGCGCTGGTGATGGCCGGCGAAGAGCGCGATCCCAACGTTATTGCGCAGATCCGCCAGCAATACCGGCTCGATCAGCCGATCCCGGTGCAATATGTCTACTGGGTCAAGGGCGTGCTGTCCGGCGACTTCGGCGAGTCGCTCCGCATCAAGGTACCGGTTCGCGAACTGATCGTGCAGAAGCTGCCGGTAACGATGCAGCTGGCGTCGATGGCGATCCTGATCGCCTTCCTGATCGGTATCCCCGCAGGCATTGTGTCGGCGGTGAAGAAGGGCACGGTCTGGGACTATGGCGCCAACCTGTTCGCGCTGTGGGGCATCTCGACGCCGAATTTCTGGCTCGGGATCATGCTGATCTTTCTGTTTTCGATCGAGCTGGGCTGGCTGCCGGCGTCCGGCTACGTCTCCCTCGCCGAAAACTGGCGCGCCAGCCTTGCATCCACCATCATGCCCGCCTTTGTGCTGGGCAACGCGATCGCGGCGATCCTGATGCGACATACCCGCAGCGCCATGCTGCAGGTGCTCGAAAGCGATTATGTCCGCACCGCCCGCGCCAAGGGTCTGTCCGAACGCTCGGTCATCCTCAAGCACGCCATGCGCAACGCGCTGACGCCGGTCATCACGCTCGGCGCGCTCGAACTCGGCGAGCTGCTGTCGGGCGCGGTGCTGACCGAGCAGATCTTTTCGATTCCAGGCTTCGGCAAGCTGATCGTCGATGCGGTGTTCAATCGCGATTATGCCGTGGTGCAGGGCGTCGTTCTGGTAACGGCGACCATCTACATCACGCTGAACCTGATCGCCGATATCGCCTATATCCTGGTCAATCCACGGCTGAGGGCTTGAGCAGCATGACCGACGCCACGCTCGGCACAACACCTGTCGCCAGTTCCGACGAACTGGAAAGTCCGGCGCGGCGCGCGCTGCGGCGGTTGTTTCGGCACAAGGGCGCGGTCGTCGGACTTATCGTGATCGCGACATTCACCGTGCTCGCGGTGTTTGCGCCCTTGATCGTACCTTATGATCCCATTGCGACCAGCTGGACAGCGGTGCGCAAGCCGCCCTCGGCGCTGCACTGGTTCGGTACCGACGACCTCGGGCGTGATATCTTCGCCCGCGTGATCTATGGCGCCCGCGCCTCGCTGACGGCTGGCGCGATCTCGGTCGGGATCGCGCTCGGGATCGGCGTGCCGTTCGGGCTGTTGTCGGGTTATCGCGGCGGCTTCATCGACGCGCTGATCAGCCGCATCACCGACGCCATGCTGGCCTGCCCGTTCCTGATCCTCGCCATTGCACTGGCTGCGTTTCTCGGGCCAAGCCTCGGCAACGCCATGATCGCCATCGGTGTCTCCAGGATGCCGGTATTTGTGCGGCTGACCCGCGGCCAGGTGATGAGCGTCAAGGTCGAGGACTATGTCGAGGCCGCGCGCGCCATGGGCAATCCGCGCTGGCGGATCGCGCTGTTTCATATTTTGCCGAACATCATGCCGGCGCTCCTGGTACAGGCGACGCTTTCGATTGCGGCAGCGATCATCGCCGAGGCGGCGCTGTCGTTCCTCGGCCTCGGCCAGCAGCCGCCTGCCCCATCCTGGGGCAGCATGCTGAATGCAGCGCAACGCTTCCTGACCAACGCGCCGTGGATGGCGCTGTGGCCGGGCTTGGCGATTTTCCTGGTGGTGCTGTCGTTCAATCTGGTTGGCGACGGCCTGCGCGACGCGCTCGATCCGCGCGAACGCTGATGCCGAATCTCACCAGCGTTGACACCGTCATTGCGAGGAGCGCAGCGAAGCAATCCATCTTACGGTAGAAAAAGCTGGATTGCTTCGTCGCTGCGCTCCTCACAATGACGACAAAATACGACCCTTAGATCACCGTCTCACGCATGACGCGGCGGCAATCCATCTCGTATTCGAGATCGATCACCGGCGGGCGCGCAAAATGCCAGGTCAGGCCGGAACGCGTGGCGCCGCGGCGGACCAGTTCATCTGATATCACCGGATGGAAGTCGTGCACGGTGTAGGCTTGCACCCCCGTGGTGTCCTTCCAGCCGAAACCGAACGCGCCAAGACGCTCCTCCATCGATCCAACGGTGAACCGGACTTTTTCTCTCACGCCGTCCGCAGTAAGATCGCGGTAGCGCACGATACGCTCCGGATAGCTGCCGCTTCCGTCGCTCAATTCGGCGCCGCCGGCGATCACGAAGGTCGGCGTCGCGCCTGTTCCCTGGCTCGGACGCGTGAACGAGAATGCGTAAAATGATGGCTCGGCCGGTGGATCGATCTCCGGGCAGACGTTGCTGCGCGCCACCGGATTGATTGCCCCGTCGAACAGGCCCCATTCCGCGAGCGTCTTGACGTAGTGCTGGTTGAAGATCCGAAATCCGTCCTCGGTAAACGCGGCCGGCGAGCGCAGCTCACAGGCGCAGAACGACGTCAGCGACCGCCCGGAGCCTCGAATATATTCTGCAACTTGTGCAAACCCCTCGGCCAGCGGCAGCAAGCGATCGAAGCGCACGTGTTCGATCTCGAAGCCGGAATCGGCCGCGGCACCACTCGAATACTGAAACACCGCCGGGATGAACCGATAATTGCCGGCCGGAAAATCACGCGTCATGTCTGGGGTCCTTTAACGTCCACATTGATGCTTATTCCAGCTGCATACGGACGCCCTTGGCGCCGTTGAGCAACCGTCTGAGATGAAAGCCAGCCAGTGCGTCGTCCGCATGCAGCCCAACCAGTGCGGCGAAGGCCGGCATTGCAGCGGCATCTCCGGCTTCCAGCTTGGCGAAGGCGTCGGAATATTGCGTGGTCGTGGGTCCCTTGAACGCCGTTGCCGACAACGGTTCGTAAGCGCGAAGCGGCTCGCTGCGTCCGCGCAACATCAGGTCGCCAACCGGCCGTCCCCGAAACTTTTCCGTAGCATCGGCGACCGTGGCGCTGACGCAAATGCGGGTGCCGAGAACCTTGTTGGCGGCCTCAAGCCGTGCCGCGGTATTGATGGTATCGCCATAGGCGGTGTAATCGAAGAAACGGCTGCCGCCGAAATTGCCGACCCACGCCGGGCCGGCGTGAACGCCGATGCGGGTTGTGCCGAAATTCACGCCTTTGGACTTCCAGCGTTTGCGGAACGCCTCGGCCCAGACATCGAGGTCATGCGCGCAGGCGATGGCGCGGGTGGCATAGTCCGGCTGGTCGCCGGGGGCGTTGAAGAGAATTTGAATGGCGTCGCCCATGACCTTGGCGACGGTGCCTTCGTGCGCGAACACGACGTCGGTCATCCCGCCCACATATTCGTTGAGCAACGCGCCAAACACGTCCGGCGGGGTCGTCTCCACCAGCGACGTGAAGCTGGTGAGGTCGGTGAAGATGATCGCGACTTCGCGGCGATGCACCGTCATGCCGTCGGCTTCACCCTCGCAAGCCAGCCTCGAGGCGATCTGCGGCGAAAAATACCGCGACAGCGAGGCGTAAGCGCGCTCGGCTTCGGCCTGGCGGCGGCGCGCTTCCCGCATCATCTCGACATGACGGATGGTCTTGTCGATGGTCATTTCGAGATCGCCGAAATCGATCGGTTTGGTCAGAAAATCGAACGCGCCGCGGTTCATCGCGGTGCGGATGTTGCTCATGTCGCCATAGGCGGAAACGATGATGGTCGATTTCTTGTCTTCGGCCTCCTGCAGTTTCTGCAGCAACGACAGGCCATCCATTCGCGGCATGTTGATGTCGGAGACCACCAGGTCGACATGCGGATGATCCTGGATCGATTGCAGCGCTTCGATCCCGTCGCGGGCGAATATAAACGCCACCTCGCCATCGCGAATTTGCCTGCGGAATTTTTGCAGGACCAGAGCCTCGAGATCGGGCTCGTCGTCGACGACGAGGATGGTTGCGGTCATGCGGCTTGCTCGAGCCGGGAATCGATTTCGTGGCGCAGCAGCGCGAAATCGATCGGTTTGGTCAAAAGCCCCACCGCGCCGCGCTCGATCGCCTTGCGGCGGGTTTCCGCATCGCCATAGGCGGTGATCATGATCACGGGAACGTCGGGCCGCTCGGCGCGCACCTTCGGCAGCATTTCGAGCCCGCTCATGCCGGGCATGTTGATGTCCGACAGGATCAAAATCAGCGAGGGATCGGCCACGTTGGCGGCGCGAACCAGCGCCGCCGCTGCCGACGGGGCGAACTCCATCGTGAAGCGCCCGGAACGCAGGTCGCGCCTGAATTGCTGACGGAACAGGGCTTCGACATCGGGCTCGTCATCGACGACGAGGATGTAAACGCTCAATTTGTGCCTCCGGCCTGTGCTTGAGCCGCCGCTGTCCGCGGCAGCGTAATGATGAATTCGGTAAATGCTCCCGGCATGGTATCGACGTCGATCTTGCCGCCATGTTGTTTCACCACGATGTCGTGGCTCATCGACAGGCCAAGTCCGGTGCCCTCGCCCGCGGGCTTGGTCGTGAAGAACGGATTGAACATTTTCTCCTTCACTTCCAATGGGATACCGGTGCCGTTGTCGCGGATCCGGATTTCAACCCGGTTGCCGAGGCTTTTCGTGGTTGCGCTCAGCGTCGGTTCGAAGGTTTCGTCGCCGGTTTCCTTGCGCTTGGTGGCGGCATAAAAGCCGTTTGAAATCAGATTGAGAAACACCCGGGTGATTTCCTGCGGGTACAGGTCGATCAGGCCGGCCTCGGGATCGAGGTCGCGCCGCAGCGTGATATTGAAACCGGACCGTTCGGCGCGGGCGCCGTGATAGGCGAGATTGAGGCTCTCCTCGACGATCGCGTTGATATCGACAGGCCGGTGTTCGCCCGAGCCTTCGCGCGAATGCAGCAGCATGTTCTTGACGATGGAGTCGGCACGCTTGCCGTGCTGCACCACCTTTTCGAGATTGCCCTTCAGCATGTGGGTGAGTTCGTCGATTTCCTCCCGCATCTTGTCATCCAGCGCAGCGGGCTTGAGCACGTCGTTCAGTTCGTCGATCAATTCCGCCGAGAGCGCGGAGAAATTATTGACGAAGTTGAGCGGATTCTTGATTTCATGCGCGATGCCGGCGGTGAGCTGGCCGAGCGATGCAAGCTTTTCGGTCTGCACCAGGCGGTCCTGCGCGGTGCGCAAGTCGTCGAGCGAGTGGGACAATTCCCGCGTTCGTTCCTGAACCTGCCCAAACAGCCGGGCGTTCTCGATCGCGATCACCGCCTGGTCGGCGAAGGTTTGCACCAGGTCGATCTGTCTCGATGTAAACGGGCCAGGCTCCGGCCTTGTGAGCGAGAGCACGCCTTCAACCGCGCCATCGCGCATCAGCGGCACCGCGAGAGCCGCGCGATAGCCGCCGAGTTCGGGTCCGGCGCCGAAATTGTATTCGGGGTCGAGCAGCACGTCCGGCAGGTGCGCGACCTTGCCGTCCATGAAGACGCGGCCGGTAAAGGTCTCGCGGCTCTTGCGGATC
>WNGN01000857.1_pt1 | contig 19929 bp, 15 predicted proteins | sample 5400561 | NCBI WGS metagenome assembly WNGN01 (sample SAMN13153379, study PRJNA577476) | soil metagenome | isolation source: 115 cm soil or saprolite under Garry oak tree replicate 2 | place: USA:California | collected 2016-06-15
GCTGGGAGCGCCAGGGCGGCGTCGAAGTCTTTCCCATTCCGGTCACGGGCTCCGGCCGGGCCGACCGGCTGCGCTACGCCGGCCGGGCCCTCGCGTCACTGTTGCGGGACAAGCGGCCCGACCTGGTGCAGGTGGAGGAAGAGCCGGGGACCCGGGTGGCGTTGCAGGTGGTGCGCGCGGCCCGCCGCCTCAAGATCCCCGCCGTACTGTTCACCCGCCAGAACGTAACGCCGACGGATGGCCTGTTCGCCGCCTGGCGCCGCAGTCGCACCTTGCGGCGGCTGCGCGGCGCGATCGCCGGGAGCACGGCCGCGGCGGAGCTGGTGCGCGAAGTCGCGCCCGACCTCCCCGTCGCCGTGCTGCCCCAGCTCGGCGTCGCGGTGCCGCCGGTCCCCGAGCACGCGCTGCACGAGGGGCTCGCGATCGGCTACGTGGGGCGCTTGGTGCCCGAGAAGGGAGTCGATACTTTGCTGGAGGCGCTGGCGGAGATCCGCGGCGACCGTTGGCACCTGACGTTGGTGGGCGACGGGCCGGACCGCGAGCGACTCGAGGCCCTGGCGAGCGAGCTGCGGCTCGCGGCGCGGGTGCGCTGGGCGGGCGCGCTGCCGCCCGAGCAGCTCGAGCGGCTGTGGCAGGACCTGGACGTGCTGGTGGTGCCGCTACGGCACGTGGGCCGAGGCGGCGCTGCACGTGGTGGCGGAAGCGATGGCGCACGAGGTCGCCGTGATCGGCACGGACGGGGGCGTCACGCCCGAGATCATCGGCGAAGCCGGCGTGATCATCCCGCCGGGCGAGGCGAGCGCGCTCGCGGCCGCGCTGCGCCGGCTCGCGACGCCGGCGGCGCGCCAGCCGCTCGTGCAGGCGGCCCGGGCACGGGCGATGCAGCTGTTCAGCGAGGATGCCGTGGCGGAGAGAACGTTGGAGTTCTGGAAACAGGTACTCGAACCCCGGGCCGCCGGCCCGGGGTCAGCCGCACCCTAGGAGCCAGGAGCGGCTGACCCCGGGGCGGTGCCCCGGGGTCTATAAAGAGAGCCCATGACTCGCGTGTTGTTGGTCCCCGACCTCCCCCTCGAGCGCTGGCCCGCGATGGACAAGTACGCCCATCGGCTGCACGACTGGCTCGAGTCGAGCGGCCCCGGGTTCGAGGTGCGGCTGGCGGCCTACATCGGGGACCTGACTAGGGAAGCTCGCAATGGCCGCCGCTCCGGCGCGACGCCCAAGTGGTGGGCCCGCGAAGTCGATCCCGCGCGCATCGTGCTGCCGGGCCCGTTGGTCGGACCGCAGCGCTACGCGGCGCGCTACTTCTTCTATCCCTGGCGCTTGAAGCTCGAGGCGCGGCGCGCGGCGCTGGTACACATCCTCGATCACACCTACGCCCACATGCTCACGAGCGCGCGGCGGCGCCCGGTCGTGGTCACGGTGCACGACCTGATGCCGGTGATCGTGCTGCGCTCGCCCACGGACGGCTGGCGCGAGGGGCTGCGCAACCGTTTCCTGCGGCAGGCGCTCAAGGCGTTGCGGCAGGCGCAGGCGTACGTCGTGGGCACCGAGTGGCTGAAGCGCGAGCTCGCGACCTGGCTGGGCGACGAGCGGCGCATCCACGTCGTGCCGTTCGGCGTGGATCGCGCGATGTTCACGGAGTCGCCGGGCGCGCGGCTGCGCGGCCGCACCGACTGGCGCATCCCCGAAGATGCCTTCGTGGTGCTGCACGTGGGCAGCACCGCGGAGCGGAAAAACGTCCCGCTCCTCATTCAGACCGTGGCGCGACTGCGCGCCGAGGCGGACGCGTATCTGTTGCAGGTGGGCGGGCGGTTCACGGGCGACCAGGAGCAGCTGGTCGAGCGGTTGGGCTTGCGGCGTTATGTGCGCAGCGTCCCGCTCGCCGACGAAGTCACGCTGCGCCGCGCCTACCGCGCGGCCGACGTGCTGCTGTACCCATCGCTGTACGAGGGCTTCGGGGTGCAGGTGCTCGAGGCGTTCGCGTCGGGACTGCCCGTCGTCACCTCGGGGGCGGGAGGGCTCAAGGAGGTGGGCGGCGACGCGGTGGTGGTGGTGGAGGGGCGCGATCCCGCCGCCTACGTCGCCGCGCTGGAGCAGCTCTCGGACGACGTGACGCGCCAGGAAGAGCTGGTCGAGCGCGGACAGGCGCGGGCGCGCAGGTTCACCTGGCAGAAGACGGCGGAGGCGACGGCGGGGGTGTATCGGGAGCTGCTATAGGAGCACGGAGCCCAGAGCACAGAGCACGGAGCAGTACCCGCCGGTGCGCTCTAGGATTTCGAAGGCAAGGGCTTCCGCAGAAGCCCGAATAGCATCGCCAGTACTTCGTTGAGCTTGCCGGCTGCATCCTCTACGACTTCCGGACGTAAGTACCCAAGCTCTTTCGCAGCCCGAAGGAGGCATTCGGCTTCGGCGGCCGAACCAACGGCTATGCGCAAGTGCCGTCGAAACTGTGGCGCACTTCCGAGCGCGTAGCCCTCGACGAAGTTCGCTTCCACAGAGATCACAGATCTGCGGATTTGATCGAACAGAGCTCGAGACCGTGGGTGATACGACGCGTCGGTCGCCCTGAGCGTCACGAGCAGCAGCTCGTGCGCGCGTTGCCAGACGGCGAGAGAGCGGTACTTGTGCATGGCGCCAAGATGCACACCAGCACGCTGTCAGCATCACCGAGGGCCTCCCGGCGCACCGCGGCGGACTGCTCCCTGCTCCGTGCCTATTAACGCCTTGACGTTCCGTGAGTTAGCCTGCAGCTTTAGCCGCCTGTTTCCTTCCCAAGCCCTTGGGGAAAGCGAAGTAGGTGAAGGTGTTGAACACGGTCATGCAGCACGGAGCACGGAGCAGTTCGTCTCGGGGCGCGAGGGTGCGCCCTGCGCCGTCACGTACTGCTCCGTGCTCCCTGCTCTGTCTCCTAGCAGTAGCTCCCCACGCTCTTCGGAGTCAGGTCCCACCCTCCCAAGCTCCGCAGGCTCTCCAACAGGCGGTGCAGCAGAACCCCGGGCTCCCGGATATCATCCGCCAGCGGATCCTGCAGTCCGGGCTCACCCCGGAGCAGATCCGGGCGCGGCTCGCGGCGGGCGGCTACCCGTCGAACCTGCTCGACGCCTACCTGAGCGGCACCCTGAGCGGCGCGGCGCTGCCGGCCGGCGCGCTCGAGCTCGCGGCGATCCAGGCGCTGGGCGTGCCGCCCGTCGAGCAGAGTCTCCTGTCCGTTGATACCGGGCTGATCCGGATGCGCGGCACGAACGTGTCGAGCCGCGTGTTCGGGGTGGACGTGTTCCGGCGCAGCACGACACAGTTCCTGCCGCTGCTCTCCGGCCCGGTGCCGCCGGACTACAAGCTCGGCCCGGGCGACGCGCTCGTGCTGATCCTCACGGGGGACGTGGAGCTCGCCTACACGCTCCAGGTGACGCGCGAGGGGTTCATTCTCATCCCGCAGGTCGGGCAGGTGTTCGTGTCGAACCTCACGCTCGACCAGCTGCGCGACGTCCTCTATACGCGTCTCGGCCGGGTGTATTCGGGAGTGAAACGCGGCCCCAACGCGTCCACGCGGTTCGACATCTCGGTCGCGAACGTGCGGGCGAATCAAGTTTACGTCGTGGGCGAGGTGGCGCAGCCCGGGGCGTATCAAATCAGCTCGCTTGGCACGGTGCTGACGGCGTTGTACGCGGCCGGGGGGCTCACCGAGCGGGCGAACATGCGCCAGCTGGAGGTACGGCGCCTCGGGAAGCCGGTGGCGACGCTCGATCTCTACGACTACCTGTTGCGGGGCGACATCCGCAGCGACGTCAGGCTCGAGACGGGCGACGTGGTGTTCGTGGGCGTGCATGGCACCCGCGCCGAAGTCGCAGGGGCAGTCACGCGCCCGGCGATCTACGAGCTCAAGGCGGGCGAGACGGTCACGGACCTGGTGCATGCGGCGGGCGGGTTCCGTCCCGACGCGCAGCTCAAGCGCCTGGCGGTGTATCGCCTGCTGCCGGTCGCGAACCGCAGTCCGGGCTCGCCGCCACGGGCGGTGATCGACATCCCCCTAACTCCCCTTCCCCCCGGGAAGGGGGACGGGGGAGGGGCGCCTCCCGGCGATCCCCCCCTTCCGGTGACCATGCCGTCCATGGCGCTCGAGGACGGCGATTCGGTTGTGGTGGACGCGGTCGCGCCGCTCGTGGGGCAGTATTACGTCGCCATCACGGGCATGATCCGAAAGCCCGGCATTTATCCCTGGCGTGACGGGATGACATTGCGGGAGCTGGTGCTACTCGGGCGTGGGCCGACCGTCGGCGCCGACCTGCGCGAGGCGGAGGTCGCGCGGATGCCGGAGGATCGTTCGCAGGGTCAGCTCGCGACCACGGTGCGGGTCCCGCTCGACTCGTCGTATCTGTTCGAGCGTGACTCGCTGGGCCGCTACTTCGGACCTCCGGGGATTCCCGTCGCCGCTCGCGGGACGCCTGAGGTGAAGCTCGAGCCGTTCGACAACGTGCTGATTCTCAAGCAGCCGGAGTTCGACTTCCAGCGCACGGTGACGATCCTGGGCGAGGTGAGGTCACCGGGCACCTATTCGCTGCGCACCAAGCAGGATCGTCTTGCCGACCTGCTGGACCGTGCGGGCGGTCTGACGCGCCAGGCGTACGCGCAGGGAGTCCGGTTTTATCGCCTCGACAGTGGTGTCGGCCGGATCGACATCGATCTCGTCGGGGCATTACGGGATCGCACGTCGCGCGACAATGTGATTCTCCAACCCGGCGATTCCATCTTCATCCCGGAGTACGAGCCGAGCGTGCGGGTGCAGGGCGCCGTGAACTCGGCGGGCAGCGTCTTGTGGCAGCAGGGGCGTGGGCTGGAGTATTACATCAGCGCGGCGGGCGGCTTCGCGCACACGGCGGACAAGGGCAAGGTGAGCGTGCGCTATGCCAACGGGCAGGTGCGCACGCGACGCCGTGCGCTGTTGGTCTCAAGCAACCCGAAGCCGGGGCCCGGGTCCGAGGTGTTCGTGCCGGTGCGGGACACGACGCAGCACACGAACTACGTGCAGCTCGTTGGTGGCATCGCGCAGATCATCGCGAGCACGATAGCGATCATCGTCGTGGCGAGGAAGTGAGCGTCGTCAGACCATCAGCGCGCGCATGGGGTGGAGGACCCGGCGGAAAGGGTCGAAGACGAGGCCGAGGATCTCCAGGGTGACGACGCCGAGCAGCGCCTCTGCGTCCCCTGGTTGGCCCAGGACGACCGGCGTATGCCCCTCGCCCTGTGGCAGCGAGAGGTGGCACTCGGACACGGGCCGGCGGACGGTGGTCCCGTCGGCGAGGACGAACTCCATCTCCCGCTTGGGTGCGAGGCCGATGGTCTGCCACAGCGTGTCGGGCAGGAGCGAGTAGGTCGCTCCGCTGTCGATGAGGAAGCGAACGCTCGCTTCCTTCCCAGTAGGACCGCGGACGGTGCCCTGGACGTAGCTGATACCCACGCTCCGGAGGATGGGATTTCCGTTGGCGAACGCCGTCATCCGAAGATTGCAGGGAGGGGCAAACCCACGCCAGGGGAGCGCCAGTCAGGGCTTAGATTTCCCACGCCATGGATGACGTGCGCGGAACGCGCAGCCCCTCTCCCCTCCCGCAGGGACCCGGGGCCTCCGGGGAACCGACGAGCCCGGCCTCGGTTGCGCCGTCCGCGCCCCCGGGCCATACCCTGCTCGGACTCGAGGACGAACCGCGGCCGCTCGAGCTCGTGAACTTGCTTCTGCGCCGCCGCCGAGTCCTAGTCGGCCTCCCGGTCGCGGCGGCGCTAGTCACCGCAGCCTTGTCCCTCCTCGTCCCGGCGACCTACACGGCCACGACCACGTTCGTACCGGAGGCGGGACGGGGCAGCCGTGTCCCGGCAGGGCTGGCTGGGATCGCGAGCCAGGTCGGGGTGACGCTCGGCGGCGATGCGAGCCAGTCGCCGCAGTTTTACGCGGATCTGGTGCAGAGCCGGGAGCTGATGGAGCGAGTGCTGCTCGCGCGCTACCCGGCGCCAGGCGCGGGAGCCAGTGCGGCCGACTCGGCCACGATGCTCAAGATCCTGGGCTCGGGCGGCCACGACCGCGCCGATAGCCTGTACCGGGGCGTCAAGAAGGTCAGGAAGCTCGTTTCCACCGACGTGGACCGGAAGACGAATGTTGTTCGGCTCAGCGTGGACGCGCACGACCCGGTGCTGGCGGCCCGCGTCGCCAACCGCTTCATCGCGTATCTGAACGAGTTCAACGCCAAGACGCGCCAGTCCCAGGCCCGCGAACGCCGCAAGTTCGCCGAGGACCGCCTAGCGGAGGCGGAGGCGGACCTCCGCAGGGCGGAGGAGGATCTCAAGGGGTTCTACCAGAGGAACCGGTCGTGGCAGCAGGCGCCGCAGCTTGTGTTTGAGGAAGGCCAACTCCGCCGGCAGGTGGACGTCCGCCAGGAAGTCTACCTCACACTTCGGCGTGAGTACGAGACGGCGCGCATTGACGAGGCGAACGACGTGCCGGTGATCACCGTGATCGATGCCGCCGTGCCGCCGACGCGTAAGTCCAGCCCCAAACGGAGGCTGCTGGCGGTGCTGGCCCTTCTGGGTGGTGGCGCCGTGGCCGTGGTCTGGGCACTTGCCACCGATCATATGGCGCGCCTTCGGCGCGAGGACGATGGTGCCTATCGGGAGTTTCGCGGGTTGATCGAAGAGGCACAGCGCGAGCTAGGGTGGATCGCTTTCAAGGTGCGCCGGCGTCGGCCCGATCGCGACACGTGCGGCGCCAGTACCAGCTGACCACCCGTCTCCACGTTCCGGAGACGATCGCCTACGCCGGCCGTCGGGCGGCGTGCCGCTGTATCGAGTCCTGATAGATCTCCATTAACATCTCGTAGTTCCGCTCCGCGGTGTACTTCGCTTCGTATTCGGCGCGCGCGGCGCGGCCCATCGCTTCCATCTCGCGCGGGTGCGACCAGGCCCACTCGACCTTCGCGGCCAGATCCGCAGCGTCGCCCGGGGTGAAGTGCAGCCCGGTGTGCCTGTCGCTCACAATCTCCGCCTTCGCGCCCAGCCGCGAGGCAATTACGGGGACCCCACAGGCGAACGCCTCGGCGATGGTCACAGGAAAGTTCTCGTAACAGGCGCCAGGGAGGACCACGAACCGCGCCTGCTTCATCGCAGCGATTGTGCGCTCGTGCGCTAATCGTCCAAGGAACTGAACCTGGCCCAGACCCTTGGCCGCTGCTTCCATGGCGGCGCGCCCTGGGCCGTCGCCGGCGATTTCCAGTGGTATGCGGTCACCCAGACGCTGCCAGGCCTCGAGCAACGTTAGCACGCCCTTCTCCGGCGAGAGGCGTCCGACGAAGAGCGTGTATTCTCCTTCACCCGTACGCAGGCCGGGATCGGGATAGACGAAGTTCGGTTTGACGACAATCCGATCGGCGGGCAATCCACCCTGAATGAATTTCTGTTGCGAGAATTCCGTCAGCGCGATGTAGCAGTCCACCCGCTCGGTCCAGGTGTTTCTCCAGCGGTGGAGCGCTAGCATGGCGGCTACCGCCGCCGTGGCGGCGCGGTTGCCACGATAGCAACCATAAAGGATGCCAGGCCAAGGGAGGGTCCGGCCCAGACACGCCTCGCAGATCGTTCCGTCCCGCAGGAACGTGGCAACGGGGCACAGCAGCCGGTAATTGTGCAGCGTCTGCACGACTGGCACCCCAGCGTCATGACAAGCGTAGTATGCGGACGGCGAAATCAGCGGGAAGGTATTGTGGAAGTGAGCGAGGTCGGGCCGCTCACGGCGGACCAGTTCGCCCAGGGCGCGGTAGGTGTCCCGGGCCCACACCGTTGCGGCGGCCAGCCGCGGCCGCGACACAACCCCGTCGAGCGCGATTTCGTCGTTCGTGCGCACGTACTCAATGACCTGGTAACCGGCACGGCGCAGTAGGTCAACCTCGGCGGCAAAGACCGCGTCTTCGCCGCCGGCCTGCTGGTACCGGTTATGGGCCACCAGAACTTTCACAGCGACTTCCGACCCGGAGCGGCATTTGCAAGCACGAACCGAATGGCGTCCGCAATCCGGTCAGCGACAAACTCGGGCGTCAGGTGCTCAATGCTTCTCCTGGCGCGAGCGCGCATTTCATTGAGCCTCGGCTCTGGCGTAGTCAAAGCGCGGCCGAGGGCTGCAAACATTTCCCCGGTCCTCTCAGGCCGGAACGTCCAGCCGTTTTCCCCGTCGCGGACGAGTTCTTCGACCGCCTGACTGTAGACACTGCCAAGAACCGGGACACCGGAAGCGAGCGCCTCGTTCACTACCAAACCCCATTCATCGGCCAAAGTCGGAAGAGCAAGAATCCCTGCCTGCGCGTACCAAGCTGGCAGCTCATGATAAGCAACGTTGCCAATGAACTTCAGCGACAGATTGGTGGGCGTAGGCGAGCTCTCCAACTGAGTTCGAAGGGGCCCGTCGCCAACCAACCAGAACTCAACCTGTTCGCTCGGATACTGCTCCGCCCAGTGTCCAAGCGTCCTGACAAAAAACTGCAAGCCCTTTCGTTCAATGAGCTGGCCGCAATAGAGGATGCGCCTCTGGCAATCCTTATCGCGACCAAGCGGGATAGCAAGGAAGCCACGCATGTCAGTCGTCTGAGGTGCAGTAAATATCCGGCCCTCGGACACCCCGAACGAGCGTACATAGCGTTCACCGCTTGTTCCATTGACAAGGATTGCGTCGGCCCTCGGCAACATGAACGAACGCAAGAGTCGCCTTATCCGTCCACGTGCCAACTCGGTGACTTCGGAAAGTGTGGCCCAAATGACGATTCGGGTCTTAGAGGAGCAGAAACGGTACAAGGTAGCTTGCAGCGTTCGGGCGCCCAGTTCGCCTGCAATGATGGCATCGGGCCGGATTCTGGCGAGCCGCCACAGTGTGTCGTAGGGAATGTGAATAGGAGCGAGCTGATTGAATCCAAGGGAGTGGGGCTGTCGCTGAGTAACGGTGATAGTTCGCTGGACCGTCACGGACAGCTCCTGCCACATCGGTTCCCAAGGCCTGTCAGCTTCCATCGGTGTGGAAGCAAGAATGTCGAACTGTCTGACCTTCTCTTTGAGGGCTCGAAAAAGCGGAATGCGGTAGGGCGGGATAAAATTAGTCAGCAACGCCACTCGCACCGACCGCAGATCACTCGACCTGGGGTCGATCCTCATATGCCCTGCGAGAACAACCCTCGTTCATCCACGGTCTAGGCACCGTGTGCGACCGATCATGTCCTTCGCCTCTGCGGCGAACCGAGTGCCGTACCGACCAATACTCCAAGAGGTGCCATCACGAAGACATAGTCCAAAGTATTGTCGGTCAGCATCATCATTACCGCGCTTAGGAGTCCGAGGAGGCTAGCAAGTCCCAATCTCGCCTCGAACACATCCACCGCTCCGCTCCAGTTGCGCCAGCAGGCACGAATCAGGTACATCAAGCTTACAAGAAACAAAAACAGTCCAACAGCACCATAGTCGTGAAAAACACGCAAGTAATCGTTGTGTGGGTGCTCAATATCCCCAAATGTTGCTGCCACGAAGGCACTTGCAGAGCCTGCGCCTTTCCCAATCCAAGGAGACTCCAGTGCTGATGCGAACGTTTGGGTCCAGAGGTTTACGCGCCCCGATGTGTACATCGCGGCATTGCTCGCGAGTATGTCGTCGAGACTGCCTCCCCCCGTGAATCGCCCCCTGAAGGGTTCAAGAACTTGTAGGCTGAGGATCAGGATTCCGGAACACACGATGAGGGCTACCGCCGTGCGGGCAAAGCGCTTCCAGCCGGTTCCCAGAAGCTGGGACACGGGGTACAGGAGGGTTGCAACGAGAAATGCTGCGCGCGAGAGGCTCAGAGCGATTATCAGGCTCACCCCTATCGAAATCCAAAGGAAAGACCGTCGGCCGTGGCGCCACCCAGCGAGAAACCAGCCCAGGCCCAAGAGGGAGAACATTGCAAAGGTCCGATTGCCCCAGATGACATCGGTTCCTAAGCCCCACCATGCCACAGACAAACCATACAGCGAGGCTGCAACCACAGTACTGATCTCGAGAAGCCGGGCGACACGCAAAGGCAGGTCCGCGACAAACCCGGCGTACCTGAGAGAAAGAAACAGGAACGCCGCGAAAGTAAAAAACACCAGAGCGTTTTGTGATCCGATGGAGAACTGATCGCTCCAAAGGAACGAAAGAAAGATCCAGCACGTAACCAGGATCAATGGCCTTAGGGCTCGGCAAGCCCAATAAGAAGACGGCCAGGACGTTGCCAGGAGGCAAGACGACAGCAGTGCCAGAGCAAGTGTCAAGACCCCTTGCGCAGAGATCGGCCCGAACTGGAGCCGGCTGAGAGGACCAGCCAGTGCACTCCCAACAAATACCAGCCAGATCGAGAAGCGATATACCAGCACGCTCATGCGGTGAGTCCGCACCCATCGCGTCTTGCGCGAGGGTAGAACCGCTGCGACGGTCATTAGTGTTCTTGAACTCCGACGTCCAATCCTTGGTCGTTGCCGCCCTCACTAACCCGGCCGAGGGATCTAGGCAAATCGAAATTCATGTGGCGCAGCAAAGGGAAAAGACTCTCATGAATGAATAACGGATCCTCTGCGCGGGGTTGCGGCATCGCCGACAGCAAATGCTTCTTAAAGTGTACAAAAAGAGGTCCCATGAATCCGAAGTGTCGCATCCAGTCGCGGATGCTGGCCCGCTCTCCCCCCTCCACGAAAATGGCCTTACACGCGGTTGCGGTGTTCCCGAGACCATTGAGCACAGCCCTCTCATGCCCTTCGACATCGATTTTCACAAAGTGGGGCTCGACTCCCAGCTCACGACACACAGCACTCATCGTCCAGCACGGAACCGTCAGCGATTGGCAAGTTTCATCGTCAGAGTCTATCACGCGATTCAAAGGAGATTCGGGTGCGTCCGTTAGCCGGACACTACCGTCATGGTCCGAAAGGGCCACGTTCAAACAGGTGACAGTCCTCCGCTCATTCCGACGCACGTTCTCGAGCAATAGGCTGAAGGTACCGGGATGTGGCTCGATACTTATAACCCGCGCACCCTGAGCCTCTGACGCGACCAGGGTATAGGTGCCGATGTTTGCGCCCACATCGACAAAGGTGCCACCAAACCAGGTGAGGAGCTCGGCAACGAAGCTCATGTTGTTGTAATCGTACTTGCCCATCGCGTTCACCAGCGCTGCAACCCCCGTGGCCTTATCCACGCGCAGGACTGACTTAGAAATGGGCAGGTCAACAGGAAAGCGCCGGAATAATCTCCGGATCTGCCATTGCAGGTGCCGGACATATCCTACCGCGGGATGCACGCTATCCGAATTCCAGATCTGCCGCAGCGTATTCAGCAACTGGAGCATAACGATGAGACTACCTGCTTTTCAGGAGCCGGGGCCCACGCAATCGTGACGGCGCGGTCATTGGAAGCCTCGTGCCGCACACGGAAGGGGCCGCGCTATTGCCCACTCTTCAAGACGAGCATGTCATCCCGTCAGGGTTCGTTCTTGACCTGGAGGCCATTCTCAAGACGGCGCGTCTGTCGTGCAGCCAGCGCGACACAAGCCAAAGCGCCGGCAGCGAGCGCGAACTGCGCCAGCGCGAATTGGCGAGCGTCTTGAGGCCCCCAGACCGAGTACGCGTGGTGCAAAGAGCTCAGAAGCAAGATCGCGCCGAGAACAATCCTCCGCGGCGAACTCCACGCGGGCTGGATTGACCGATAGGCGTAGGCCACCATGCCCACCGCGTACACCAGGCCCAAGGCGCTCAGTCGCGACGCATTCTGGCCCGTGATTTTGGGGCCAGCGAGGATTGGCTGCGCCGCGATCATCATCATGAAGAAGAGACAGAGCCAAACCTCGCGCGGCAGAGGCCAAGCCGACCTGCTTTTCCTTTGCGCAGACGCGACAAGCCCGAGTACGACAGCCACCGAAACCGCAAACGGCACGGCAGCGCGAAGGCAAAGCTCGCCCAGAGTGACCCATGCGAAGTCGCCGCCCTTAACCCAAACAAGAAGACCAACGAGATAATCCACATTGAGCGAAGGCAACGCGAACGAGCGCACCACACGGCTAGTCGCGACGTAGCAGACACCTGCCGCGACGCCGGGAAGTATCGCCCAAAGCATCCGTTCGCGGGCCGACCTTGCGCGCCAGGCCGTGCTCCAGAACATCCATGCGCCGATCGCCGGAACCAGCATCACAGCAGTCTGTCTCCCCAGAGCCGCGACCAGAGTGCCTGCCACGACCAAGCTACCGCTTGTGCGCACCAGACCAAGCCACACCACAGCAGTTCCGAATACAAAAACCAGGTCTTGGAGCATGCCCGGAACGATGGCGTAGTATCGCAAGGCATAAGGGTTCGTAAGAAACAGCGCCAGACAGAGGCGATAGGCGGTAGGATCGATCTGAAGCGCGACCAAAGCCTGGTGAATCGCGTATAGGGTGAGCAATATCAACGCGGCCCACGCGAAGCGATAAAGCGTGTGAAGCCGAATGCCCAGAGTTTGACTCGCGGATCCCACTGCGTAATGCACGACGAACCGCTGCGCATGGTGCATCTGAATCTGCCGCGACGGAAATAACGGCGCAGCCTGCGCGATGGTCTCATAAGATCGCACGTCGTTGGCCTGCAAGAAGCCAATGCCGTCGTCCCAGCTCATCCATCGATTCGTGCCCGCCAGGAAAAGGCCGAGCATCGCGAAAAAAAGAAGATTTCGCGCCCGCAGGCTAGAAAACATCGCACTCCCCTAGCATGCGCTCAAACAGAGTCTTGCGCTGATCCGTCGTAACGATGCGAACAGGGTTAGTGACAGTAGCGGCGGTCGGACTCGAACCGACGACCGCGGATCACGACAGGTCATGGCGATCGCCAGCGGTCGCTGTCTTTGCCGCGCTGCCCGAGGTAGAAGAACCGGCGAGCCAGGGTTACGCGCCGAGACAGCATTCTGTCCACCCAACGTACAAGCACACCCTTCTGGCGCCCCTGGGGGACTCCGGCCGTGATGCGCACCGTGCCGAAACCATGATGTTCCATCAACTGGCGGAATGCCGGGACCGTCACCGTATGGATGTGTCCCACGGGATGGCCATCCAAGGCATACCAATGGTGCACGCCGACGACCTTTTCACGAGACACCTCGACATCGCGCAACTGATACCCGAGCAGCAGAGACAGCCGGTTCTGCCAACCTGCCAAGTTGGGCAACGAGATCAATGCATAGCTCCCGGGGCGCAACACCCGGTAGATCTCGCGCAACATAGGATCGAAGTCGGGGAGATAGTCCAGCACCCCGAAGGACGTCACGAGATCGAACGAGTCGTCAGGAAACGGTAGCCGACCTTGTCGGATGTCAACTTCCTGAGTTACGACGCCCTTGTCGCGCGCTTCTTCGAGAGCCACCGCGTCCACGTCAACGCCGTGCGCCTCGCCGATGCCGAGATGGTCAGCTACAAGCCGAGTAAGCCCGCCAAACCCGCAGCCAATATCGAGCAAGCGACGCAGTGACTGGCCGTGGAGCGGGCGCAGCGCTTCATGGAGATACGGCAGCATGTGCGTGGTCTGGCTTCGGTCGTAGTCCCGGTCGGTAATCCACCGCACTTGCTGCCCCATGGCAGCGCCTGTGGATCGTTGCGCCCCAGCGCTCTCGTTCGCCAAGCTCGAGCTGCGGATCAGCTTCCGCGAGAACTGGGCCCGCAGTGCCGCGCCCGCCGCGTACGAGAGGACGAGGCCCGCGATCGCTCCATCCACCCCCCACACGGTTGCTAGTCCGAGACCTATCGTAAGGGCCGTGACGGCGCTGCCTACCTGCGACCAGAACACGAGGTCCGGCCTCTCGAGTGCCTGGAGCACGCACGCCAGTACGACACCGAAGCTTGCCGACACCGGCACGAGCCCTACCCAGAGCAAGGATCCGGCATGCTCGCCGTACTTTCCTCCGTAGAACACCACGAACAGCTCGTTTCTCAGCACCCATAGGGCGCCGAGGTACACGGTCGTCAGGGCCAAGAAGATCCCCAACCATTGCCACGCATGCCGCGTCATCGCTTTCACGCCCGCTGCCCGCCGCTGGCCTACCAAGGTCGGCAACAGCACGGCCCCGAGAGCCATGAGGGTGTGGGTTCCCGGCAAGGTGAAGTTCATCACCGCCCGCAAGGCCGCGGTGCCCGCGAGACCGTGCCACACCGGTAAGACCAAGTAGTAGATGTTCAGCGCCAGCCATGCAACCGCACCGTCGGCCAACGCCCAGCGACCGTAGCCCCAATGTTCGATCGCGATCTGGTGAACCGAGAACCCGCTGCCTGTCCAGTCCGGCCGCAGCCGGCGGAGCGTCAGGAGGACTCCCAATCCGGCCCCCAGGCCCAGGGCGGCGAACGCCGACGCGGGCGTCAGCCAACCCCGAGTGTGTAGCCACGCCAACGCAGCGAGCGAGGTCGCACAATACACGGCGCCGCCCGCGACAGACGCGCCGACCCGCAACTCCGCGTAGAACGCGCTCCGCGCCGACCAGAGCAGCAGCATCGGCGGCGACGCCAACGCGAGGCCGAGCAAGGCCCCCCCGACTGACGTGCTGACGAGGTGCTCCACGATCACGGCTGCCAATACGAGCAAGCCCACGAGCGGCAGGGTGAGCTGCAGTTGAGCCCGAAGGAGGGTGCCGAGATATGACCGGAAGTGCTCTCGGTGGCGCCCGGCGCCGAAGACCGTCATCGGCACGTTCACGAGCGCGTCGTACAGGCTGCGCAGCAGCCACGAAAAGGCAAGCGCCACTGAGAACGCGCCATACAGTGTGGGGGTGAGCCAGCGGGCGAGCAACACGCTCACGGCGAAGTTTGTGCCAGCCAACACCGCCTGGTCCGCCACAGCGAGGCCCCCACGCGCCGCCCACCGTCTGGGAGCCCCGAGAGGCGTGGCCCCAACGGTACTCTGCTCGTGGTTGACTAGGACCAAGCGCTTCAGGCGAAACAATGGACGCTGCTCACTGTCGGGGTAAACAGGGCCTGGTGAACCACGCCCCTTGCGGCGGCACCACGCTGGGGGAAGTATTGCGCGGTTGTCCCGTTTCCACAGGGTGCGAGCAGTGTCACACCTTCGACCACATAGCTGGCTGGCCGCCTTCCCATGCGTCGCAACGGCTTGCCTCGCACCGGCCGAGCCGCGGCGCGTCGAGATCATCCCCGGGAACGCCTACGTTCAGGTGGGTGACAGCTTCCAATTTGAGCTCCAGGTAGCGCTCGCCGATCCCCGCGCGCCGCAGGCGCCGGCCGACGGCGCGCGCTGGTGGGTCTCCGATTCGACGATTGCTCAGATCGACTCGGCGTCCGGCCTTGTCGTGGGCAGGCGTGCCGGATCCATTGCAGTCTCGGCGACCGTCCGGGGTGCGACAGCCGGCGCCCAAGTCGTGATCGCCCCGGCGATTCTCGTCGGCGCCGCCGACATTGCGGCGTGTGCCTCGAGCGGCGACGAGGCCACAGCGGCGCTCCTCGACGCCGTGTCCGGCACCGTCTTCACTGCCGGAGACAACGTTTACGAATCCGGCACCTACGATGAGTTCACGGGCTGCTATGACCCATCGTGGGGGAGGCACCGTGCACGCACGAGGCCGTCCCCTGGGAATCACGAATACCTCACGCCGGGCGCCGCGGGCTACTTTCGATACTTCGGGCCGGCGGCTGGCGATCCCTCGAGAGGGTACTACAGCTACGACATCGGCTCCTGGCACATCGTGGTCCTCAACAGCAGCGTCGACGTGCGGCTGGGCTCGGCCCAGGAAACGTGGCTCCGAGCGGACCTCGCCGCACAACCGGCTCGCTGCACGCTCGCGTACTGGCATTATCCCCGATTCAGCTCCGGGTATGGGGGGGACCATCTCGAGATGCAGCCGATCTGGCAGGCGCTCTACGATGCCGGCACGGACGTAGTGATCTCGGGACACGATCACGACTACGAGCGTTTCGGGCCGCAAACGCCGTCAGGATCGCCTGACGTGATCCGTGGGATCCGCGAATTCGTAGTCGGGACGGGGGGCAAGAGCCTGCTTGCCTTCCTCCATAACCCCCCTAACAGCCAAGTGCGGGACAACACCACGTTTGGCGTGCTCCTCCTGATGCTCTACGACGACCACTACGAGTGGCGATTCGTGCCCACGCAGGGCGGCGGGTTCACCGACGCAGGTGGGGATACCTGCCACTAACCGAGACACGAGCGGGACCCGGACGACGGTCTCATGACGCGCCCACCGCCGCCGGCCGGGGCCGGGCAATGAGCCCCCGGTCGGCAAGCTGAGTCTCGATCCAGCGATACGTCCGTTCGAGCCCCTCCTCGAGCGAGATCCGAGGTTCCCAGTCGAGTACTTGCCGCAGGCGCGTGTTGTCGGAGTTGCGCCCCCGGACCCCCTGCGGCTTCGACCGATCGTAGCGCTTGCGGATCCGCTTCCCCGCTATCCCGGCCACGATGTCCACCAGGTCATTGATGCTGATCAGCCGGTCCTGCCCGAGGTTGATCGGGTCGCGGTGGGCAGACATCATGAGCCGGTAGATGCCGTCGACACAGTCATCGATGTAGCAGTATGAGCGCGTCTGGTTGCCGTCACCCCACACGTCGATCTCATCTCCGTCATTCGCAAGTGCAATCTTCCGACAGATCGCCGCCGGCGATTTCTCACGGCCCCCGTCGTACGTCCCCAGCGGGCCGAAGATGTTGTGGAACCGAACCACCCGCGTCTCCAGCCCGTAGTCCTCTAGATAGTGCCGGCACTGGCGTTCGGAGAAGAGCTTCTCCCACCCATATCCGTCCTCGGGGTCAGCGGGGTAGGCGTCCTCCTCCTTGAGCGGTGTGACGTCCGGCGTGTTCTGCCGGTAGCCGGGATAGATGCAGGCCGATGACGTGTAGAGGTAGCGGGTGAGCCCGTTCGACCGAGCGGCTTCGAGCATGTGCACGTTGATCAGCACGTTGTCGCGCATGATCTCCGCCTTATGGCTCTCGATGAAGCCAATCCCGCCCATGTTGGCCGCGAGGTTGTAGACGTGCTGCACGCCGCGCGTGGCCTGGAGACAATTCGGCCACCGGCGCAGATCGAGCAGCTCGAACTCCTGAGCGGGCGACTCCTCGTATTCCGAACGTTTGATGTCGACTCCGCGCACCCAGTACCCCTTGCCGACGAGGCACTTTGTCAGGTGATGCCCGATGAAGCCACCCGCACCGGTAACCAGCACACGTTCACGCTGCATCTGCTCTCTCCGCTTTGCTGGGTTGGGTGAACCTCTTGAACCCCGCGAGCTGCAACAGAGCGAGCCACAGAAACGCTGGGTTGTTATAGACGTAGCGGCGCCACAGGCGCCGGGGCTCCTGCCACAGCCGAAAAGCCCACTCGAGCCCGGCGGACTGCACGAACAGGGGTGCCCGCTTGACGCGACCAGTGTGAAAATCGAACGCGGCGCCCACAGTGATGATGACCTTGGTTGCCAACCGGGAACGCATCTCGGCGGCCCAGCGCTCCTGCTTCGGCGTCCCCAGCCCAACCCAGACAATGTCCGTCCCGGCGCCGTCGATCTTGGCAGCCACGTCTTGCTTCTCGCCTGCGGTGAGTGATCGAAACGGCGGGCAGTACCAGCCGGCAACCTGAAGTCCGGCGAACCGGTCACCCAGCGTCGCCGCGAGCCGTTCCCCAACGCCGGGAACTCCGCCATAGAAGAAGTGGCGGATCGGCAAGCCGGCCGACGCCTCACACACGCGAAGCATCAGTGACGGTCCGCACACCCGCTCCATTCCGGCGTGTCCCTGTAGGCTACCGAGCCACACGAGCGGCATCCCGTCCGCCGTGACCATCGCAGCCTCGGCGAGGATCGTGCGAAATCCCGGATCGCGCCAGCCCTCCATGAGTCCGTGCACCGTCGTCGCGCAAACTACCCGTGCCCGGTCCGCCTCTGGTGCCAGGGCCCAATCCACCACCCGCCGGACCGTCTCCGCCAAAGGCAGCGTCGAGACCGGCACGCCCAGAATCTCGACCGGCAAGCTATCCACTCGAGTCCGTGCCTGTGCCACAGCCGCCCCGGCCACTATGACGCTCCCCGCCCACGGATCACCGCCGGCACTGTCGCCAGCAGAACCAAAAAGTCACGCATGATGGACCACTGCCGGATATACGCCGTCTCCAACTCCACCACTTGGTCAAAATCCGTGATCTCGTTCCGCCCGTTGACCTGCCACGGCCCCGTCACCCCCGGCTTGTGGTCGAACCGTGCATAATGATGCTCCTCGTACAGCGCGACCTCGCTCGGCAACGGCGGCCGCGGGCCAACCAACGACATCTCCCCCCGGACCACGTTGATGAGCTGTGGCAGCTCGTCGAGGCTGGTGCGCCGCAGCCAGCGCCCCAGCGGTGTGATTCTCGGATCATCCAGCACCTTGAATAGCCGCGCGTCGCCGTAGACGCTGCGCGACAGCAACTCGTCCCGATGTCTCTCCGCCCCGTCCACCATCGTCCGGAACTTGATGATCCGGAATCGCCGCCCGCCGCGTCCCACCCGCTCCTGCGTAAAGAACACGGGCCCGGATGACTCGAGCTTTACGAGCCCGGCAACGATCGCGAACACCGGGCTGAGGAGGATCAGTCCGACCGCCGCCCCAACGATGTCCGCAACCCCCTTCACCGCCAGCTGCCACCCCTTCAGGCTCGGCGCCGTCAACTCCACCAGCGGCTGTCCCCGGCGCCACACCGTCATCGGGTGAACGCCGGCGATCTCCGCCGTGCGCGGAATGGAAAGCACCTGACAGCCGGCGGCCAGCGCCGTGTCCACCATTTCCTGGAACTCCACCCGGCTCAGATAGCCGCAGACCACCACCACCCGAGCCCCCGAGGCGGCGAGCAGGACCGAGAAGTCACGGATATGCCCGATCGCACCAGGCGCCGGCACGGGCTGGGTGTCCACGAATCCGATGGGACGATACTCGGTACGGGCGGCGAAGGCGGGACTCTCCATCGCCGCAACACAGGCGCCCGCCGGACCTACGAAGAGCGTCTCGAGCGCGTCCCGCCCGGGGGGGCGCACCCACGCCGTGATCCGGTCGATCGTGAGCCGCTCGGCCACGAGGGCCACCCACACGAGGCCAACCGTCAGGGTGTATTGCAGCGACACGACTGCCACACCGTCCATCCACAACGAGTGCCACAGGGGCAACGCGGTCGCGAGAGCGCACGCGCCAAAGAGCCGCGGGGCGTCGCGCCGACGGTCACCCGGCCCGTAGTTCCCCATCACCAGCAACCCGGCCAACAGCGCCGCCGCGAACTGCCAGCCGTTCAAGTACCCGGCGGGCAGGACGCGTCGGAACTCGTGCGCGAATCCTGCCCCGAACACCGCACCGTCTCGTGCCGTGCGGATCAGCGCGCGCAGCAACGCGAACGTCGCCATGTCGGCTACGACGAGTACCGCCAGGCGAACGACGGCACGGCGCACGTGATGGCGCAGGTTGGCAGGAGCGCGCCGCTGGAGGTGCAGCCGGATCTCCGCCGGCTGCTCGAGCATCAGCGCGGCGTCGCGCGCTGCCGGCGGCTGGGGCGCGGGCAGACGCCAGCGCAGGGCCTCCCCGGTCGGCGGGGAACGCTGCTGCTGCGCTAGGTCGCCCGGCACGGGATCCACGACGAGCAGGTCTCCCAAATGATGCGCAACACCCGCGCGCCCGCACTCGCCGCGCGCGGTTGCCACGCTCGGAGTTGTCTCCATCACACACGGTCCGGGGTGACTCCACTTCGGACCGGGGGCGGCGCGCCGCACGACACAGCCGCGGCGGCGCTGTATGCACCGCTGCCATCGAGCAACCCTCAAGCGGCGCACTTGCCCGCCCAGGCCGGATCGCGACGACAGCTTCGTATCGGGTGGCTACTGCGTAGCAGCAGCCCCGTCGCCCTTGACGCCTCATTCCA
>WNGN01001226.1_pt1 | contig 19923 bp, 30 predicted proteins | sample 5400561 | NCBI WGS metagenome assembly WNGN01 (sample SAMN13153379, study PRJNA577476) | soil metagenome | isolation source: 115 cm soil or saprolite under Garry oak tree replicate 2 | place: USA:California | collected 2016-06-15
TGCCGATGCGCTCGGGTTTGCCCACAGAGGCCTGGAGGCCTCCTGCACATGCCCCCGCATGGGCCCATTTCATGCACTGTAATATTTGGGCATTTAGCTCGCATTGGCCCATAAAGCACACAATTGGCTGCCACACGAGACTGTCGCATGGGCCCACATAATTTGCAGCTAGCGGGATGGCTGCCGAGGTTGGCCCACTGTGTGAATGCACTGACCTTGTCGATGAGCTCGCGTTGGCCCACGGAGGCCTGGAGGCCCTCGTGCGCATGCCCTCGCATGGGCCTATTTCATGCCCCGTAATATTTAAGCAATTAGCTCGCATTGGCCCATCAAGCACACAATTGGCTGCCGCACGAGACTGTCGCGTGGGCCCGCATAATTTGCAGCTAGCGGGGTGGCTGCCGAGGTTGGCCCACGATGTGAATGCACTGACCTTGTCGATGAGCTCACGTTGGCCCACAGAGGCCTGGAGGCCCTCGTGTGCATGCCCTCGCATGGGCCCATTTGATGCACTGTAATATTTGGGCAATTAGTTCGCATTGGCCCTCAAGCACACAATTGGCTGCCGCACGAGACTGTTGCTTGGGCCCGCATAATTTGCACCTAGCAGGATGGCCGCCGAGGTTGGCCCATGATACGAATGCACTGACCTAGCTGATGAGCTCAAGTTGGCCCACAGAGGCCTGGAAGCCCTCGTGCGCAAGCCCTTGCATGGGCCCATCTCATGCACCATAATATTTGGGCAATTGGCTCACATTGGCCCGTCAAGCGCATAATACATACGGCGCGAGACTGTCACGCGGGCCCGCATAATTTACAGCTAGCAGATGGCTGCCGAGGTTGGCCCACGATGCAATTGCACTGACCTAGCTGATGAGCTCGAGTTGGCCTACAGAGGCCTGGAGGCCCTCGTGCGCAAGCCCTTGCATGGGCCCATTTCATGCACCGTAATATTTGGGCAATTATCTCGCATTGGCCCATAACTCCCCTGCCTAAGCACACGCATGGGCCCATTGCATGGACCATATTTTTGTGACAATTAGCTCGCATTGGCCCATCAAGCACACAATGGGCTGCCGCACGAGTGTCGCGTGGGCCTGCATAATTTGCAAGAGGTTTGCTGAGTATGATGCTAGAGATGGCGCCTTGCTATGCTTTATTATCGGTATTTTTCGACGGCAGCCCCCAGCCCACAATTCCTCATAAACATCGCTGTTCTATACGGCCGCCATTCCTGCTTCAGGAGCCAATCACACACCATGTCAACCAGCACAGGCACCTCTATATTAGAAGAAGCACTTGCCTGCATTGGCCACAGAATCGCCTCAATTCTTATCCAACCTGCCGAAAAAGACAAACATTATATCGCTAGTTTGCACAATGAAGTGGTAAGCATTTCTTAGCACTAAAGACTCTACGGAACCCAGTTAACTCGGGATTTGGCGTAGCTTGCTGCAGCGTGGATTATTGGCCTTTTGGCATCAAGCGGCGGCGCTCCTCATGTTCCTGGGCCTGTTAGGGTCGCATTTCGCAGTTTCTCGGACATCAAAAACCCAGAGACATACGCAGCACCCGATGGAAGTCTGCTGCTGCAGGCCGGGTCCAGGACATCAGTCGATCTACAATTCAATCTTACCGAATGGTGGGAAATTGCAGAGGGTGCGAAATTGAGCAAACCGTTTGATATTTGCGAAGAATTGGCGGCAGAGTTGCTGCGTGCTCTAGAGATGGTGAGCACCTTATTTTATATATAGTCCCTCTAATCAACCGGGGCTACAGAGGCTAGCCAGCGCGGAGCTTCGTACGAGGACAATAGAAAATTTCAAGAAAGTTCTTCAGCAGCGTCAAGAAATCGAAAGCCGCCTTGACTTATTCAAATCGTCCCTGGAGAATGAATCTCAACGCTGCGGTGAGGATGCCGACCGCTTGGACAATTTAGATAGCTCGCATGAAATGTAGATCGGCAGGATCAAAACTACAGGAATAATTACATGTTATCCGTCTCCTCATTTGTGACCTCTTGGAATTCCTCGGGAGCTACCGCTTCTAATTGGGATAAAAATGTCTTCAAAAAGCCTTTCTCTTTCGCCACTTTCTGCTTCACCCATCCAACATGTTGTTTGGCTTTCGTACGCCATTGTTCATCAGCCCCCTTCGGAAGATCCTGTATTGCATTAGCTGAGCTGAGATTGGTCATATAGCGATCATCATCACCTTGCGCATTAGTTGGTCAATGACAGGTTTTAATTGAGTCACATTTTTGGGGACCCCGCTGATGCCCTCCATATGCTCTGATACAGACTTGGGGGAGCTCTCTACTGTTGTCCCCTGACTTTGAACACAGTCTGATCCTGATGCGCTGAGAAGCTCGACCCCCCTGCAGAAGGCAGATCGCATCTATGGACATCCATTCAAGGCAATAGGAATGTGATTAGTTTGGATGTGCGCACCATCGCCTCGAACTTGTCATCGCCTGTCTCTGAGGAGCAGCTTTTTCTTTCCGGAGCTCCTGCCTGCATTGTAAATTGCTTGTAGATTGCAGCGAGTTTGCAGCGGCGGCTGATCTGATACCCATCATAGCGTTACATAATGGGTCCATAAATAACTCCGCCGGTGAACCCAAAGTAGAAAGATAAGGCGCCGATAAGCTGCCGGCATCTGCCGATGAATCGCAGGGGCCTGTCCGAAGCTGCTGAGCTGAGTAAATGCCGACCCACCTGCTTCCCTTCCTTTAACTATGTCGACATCAACCTCTAGAGGGGCTCAGAAATTGACCCAGGATGAACAAATTCTCCATCACCATGCGTGCATGATCAAAAAAGATCTGGAATCATACCGCGCATATTCCAGGAGCAGACAAGACTGGCAAGATTTATTTAAAGATCACTTGGCAAGCTTTATTCTTGTAATCCGCTTCTATAAGCCATTCTGAGATTCATCCAGACGAAATCGATAAACTTTTATGCCGCCGCCAGTAACAGGAACTCCGGCATCGCCATCCGCATTCATCCGCTATTATTGAGCCTCAGCGAGACGATCAATGCGTCTGGGACAGATCCAGACATAAGCGCTATCTCAGAAAATGATCAGAGGGCGTTAAGTAGTGACAGGTATACTCCGCCCAGCAAATTACCACCGCTGGAAATGCATTTATATGGCTCAAATGGTCCGTCTCTCCTATCGTATCAAATGCTATACTCACACGTCGGTAGCTGGCTGCCGAGAATGCATGGAATCTGCCCCTCAAGATAACTCCGGGGGGGAGGGTAATGTCGCTCAAGGCACTTCGGCAACAGCATTCCTGGAAGACAATACGGCACATATGGGCAGCGACTTCTTTGGGAGGTGGCAACCTCTCAACCACTCGCGCCCCAAAGGTAGCTGGGATAACACGTAGAGCCAAAAGAAACCGGCGCCAGAAGGCCGGTTCACAGGATGCTAATGCTGCGTCCTCAGGAGGAATGTCCGACAAATCCTCCCAGGAAGGTAGAAATTGGGAGGTAGAGCCACGTATGTTCACTGGAGGTCCTGTTCAACACTTTGCTGATGACACGCTGCTCACTAGGTGCAGACACTGATATCAAGGAAGGTCTCAAGAATGAGGTCGAGGCTCTGAAAGCCAGATGCGATGCGCTCGAGAAGACTGTCGTGGTCCTGAAGTCTATATGCGATACGCATCAGAATACTCTTGAGACCTGGCGGCAGCACATTTTAATTTCTCAACGCAACCAGGGAACGTTGGATTCGAGCTATAACGGGGAGGAGTATGAACTCATGTCGTAGAATTTAGCTAAGAAGCAAAGTTGTCATAGATATTGCCAAGTATTACAGAGAACCCTCTGCTCTGCCTCATGAACGGGTGTAATACATTCGGCAGCTCTCCCGTCTGCTCTGGCCATTACAACTGCATTGACAGCATCATAAGTCGAATATTATGGGCCCACACTTGCATATCGTTCAATGCATCCAGGGTGATTGGGGCCAATATGAGCCCTTCGGCAGAAATAATGCGCATTCTGGGGCCCATACAAAACCCTTAGGCACAGGAAAGCTTGCGTGCTTATGGGCCACAGTTGGCCCGCTCCAGCTTCTTGGTAAGGGGTGGCCAATTCACGCCATGTGCCCTTGCGAGTATTTTTCTCAGCAGCTATCGCACTAGCTATAAATTATGCGGGCCAACACGAGGGCATTGTATTTCAGCCCATTATTCATTTGATGGGTCCACAAAAGGATATGGTCCGGGTATTAGGGCGCAGGGAGCAGAGCCGAAGTGAGACTCATGCGGCAGCTCATTGTGTGCTTGGGCCAATGCGAGCTAATTGCCCAAATATTACGGTGCATAAAATGGGCCCATGCGAGGGCATGCACACGAGTGCCTCCGGGCCTCTGTGGGCTAACCCGAGCTCATCGGAAAGGGCAACGCATTCCGGTATCTGAGTATCATGCGCATGCATGGCCCATGCGAGGCTGTGGTTCGGCAGCTATCATTTGAACTATGGGCCTCTGTGAGCCCATCTGCATATTGACTCTTCGCGGCGTCTATTGGCCCATACGTGCTTACCATTCGGGCACATGCAAGAGCCCGTGCGAGATCACGCATGCATACTGCAATGGGCGGCTCTAAGCCTATCTCCCGAAACAGTCCATCCACATCGGGGGCTCATGCGAGAGTTTTGTAGAAATAATATAATGCTCATAAACCACACAAATATCGTGGCGTAATAGGTGAATCTAAGAAAGAGGTAGCGATCTATTGGAATGAGGCCGTATGACTTCAGCAAAATCGGGGGGCGGGTGGCTCTTAAGCAAATCCTTAAACCTTGAGTCTGCCTGCGTAGCCATTGAATGCCACATTGCATTTTGTCTTGCCGCCCATACAGCATGCCCTGGCTGCGTTTGGGGCTCGATGAGCTCGTGCTTCTCTTTCCAAAATTGTTCTTGATGTCGAAAATATCTGACGGCAGACTCCATCTCGACTTGGAGACACTGAAGCTCTTCGATCCACCGTGTCTTTTGAGCTTTCGCCCTCAACCAATGCACTCTGTAAACTACATTTAAATCCATTTTTTGAGCATCATCAGAACGCTCGTGAAATAAAATGTGCCTACAGTCATTCATCCACGCTCCAACATCAGCATCTCTGCAGACGTCCATAGACCAAAACCAAGGCAATGATTTGTTCCGTTGTCCACGCACATTAGGTGCGATTACGGTTGTGTCGGTTCTCAAATCATGGCGCTCCAGAACTTTGTACCGGTCAAGGAGAGAGGCCTCGGCACCGAGATCTACTATTGACTGCCGCGCGCGATTATACACCCGAGCATGATGCTGAACTGTTGACTCGACGGCATGTACTTCTCCCCAGGCACGTGTCTTTAGTCTCTGCGTCCGTGCCGGACGCACATTGTTTCTGAACAGGTAGGATTTGTGGCCCAGAGCAATGCGAATGTGATGCAAAGAGTCATTGAGTTGGCCCTCCCGTAGGCGTAATTCTGCCTTCGCCAGATCTTCGGCAGCATTCCCATCACACCAGCTGCGTCCCAGATGCGAGGGAAGATGCAATAAAATATGCTCTGCATCCATGCGGCCATCAGGCGGCCTGTTTCCCAGCGATTGAGGTCGGTAGTGTCCTTCGGCAGCCGAACCGAGCCCATCGCCGTCTTCTTCGCCAACGCCATCAAATTCGGCACCAGTGTACGCTTCTCTTGTATCTTCATCGCCCCAGGAGTCATCAGCATCGTTGGCGACCGCATGGAGTATGCTTCCAGCCTGCCTCTGAAATGCGTCAACCTTATCTTGGAGCCGTGAGCGCCTCAAGGCGATATCCCTTTTTTGATCAGGCGTTGGATGGGACCCAATCTTCCTCACCAGGGCTTGAAGCGATAACCTGTGTATTTATTGGCGTCAAAATCAGAAGTCTTACTGAGGAAACTGCCAAAGCCATACTGCATCTCTTGAATTTTCAATCCGCTGGCAAGCCATGCAGCGTTTCCGTTATGTCCGGATTCGCCTATCTCCTTTTCTGTCAATTCAAGAAGTATTTCTGCCCGAGAAGGGACTGAAGCCAGTCGTCAAAGAAAAGTAGGCTAGAACAATCAAACTCACGCCTTTCCATCTTGATATCATAGATGTCCATGACAGTGACGTCGCGTATGCGTTCCCTTCTTGAATGTTCCTCTTCTTCGGCCCAAACACTGATAGAATCTGCGCTTGCTGAGCTTTCTATGTTATCAAATGCTGCCGAACTAAGCATTGCCCCAGAAAGCGCCCTGCGGTAGCGTTTAGATACAGCGTTGACTGCATGAACACTGTCAGCTCTGATGCAGTACCTGTGAGAGGAAGCCTACCCAGATCGACAAGTTTCTTCCAATTTGAGTCGTTCATGTGGTCGTCTATGACCTCCCTGCGATGCGACGTCGACATTCCCCTCGTGCTCCTGGAGATCTCATTCAGTGGAGCCCAAAGGGTTTCAATCGTCTCGCCATCTATTTGCCGGCCGCCTTCAATGAAGCTGGGCGAATACCTAGCCAGGCAGGTATCCTGGTGCCCATGGATATGGAAAAGGCCAATGCCCAATCTGAGTTCCACGCCGTCAGGAATCTTGAGATACCTGCTGCTGCGAACCCTCTCCATCATATGAACGCTCCATTGACACATGACATCGTAACAAATGAGGGCCGCCTCTATGCCGCCCATGTTAAAGTTCAGGGCTTTGAATATGGAATAATCCATGTTTTTCTGACTCTCAGGGCCTCAATATCTCCTGGAATGCGGATAGATATGGGAACTCACGCTTCACCCCTTTGAAAATCAACCACCGAGTCTGGCACAAAGGCCCCATGTATGCATGCTGTAGCCCCAATTCCAGTTGATTCAAGGTGGCCGCTATGTTTGTTTACGTTGTTGACTGCGCGGTGATCATGGCATGTTGATCTCTGTCCGACCGTGAGCAAACGCCTGCCAAAATGGGAGAAATAGACCAGACCTGCCGCCTCTCAACTGCCGACTTCAGATGCAACTCGTACGGTTTTTTGCTGACCATAAATCCAGCTCCATCAGAAAGCGGAACATCATTTTCAGGATTCCTCATCCTCATGTGCTCCGCTTGGAAGTTGCCGTCCATCATAAAGCCTCGCATGAAAAGGTTTTTGCTAAAACAAAATGTCGGCAGCGGCCAGATATCAATATTTATAGACCCACCTATTTTTGTACTCTTTCCAATCATCAGGGAGGTTGATCCCGGGCTGTGCGCACAGAGCACAGAACGTAGACATCGACCCAGGCTTTGGATCTTCGTTTACACCATACCCAAACCCGAACCGCTTTCGAGTAATCAGAGTTCTCCACAGCCTACTGACCCTTAGCAGCTCTCGATACCGATCCTATATCTGCGGGTTAATCTACTATCGGGAGATGAGCTGGCCTGACCCACTGGGACAGTATTTGGAAATTCATCACTCGTCAGCCTCCTTAAGCGGCTAATAAACTGGCTGGGGGTTGTCTTGCACTCAAGATTATCCAGGTGGAACTCCTCTAGAACCCGAAATGTAAATGCCGTCTTGGGGTTTCAAAAGGTGGCTGGAAAGAGTCCTGCTGCCATCAACTGCATATCGCGCTCAAGAGCATCGAGACAGCAACACCACCTGACGCCAATCTCATGGATGCCAGATCTGTCAATGACGGTGATTATTGGGTTGTCGTCTTTGTCTTTTGGGCCAGGTTTTGAACTGCCGAAGCCGAGTTGAAATGTATCCTGGTCGGCAGCCGCCGGATATGCATCTGCTAGGTTGTCGTCGCTGCTGCCCTCGAATTCTTCCTCATAGTCGACGTCCATCTGTGTAATGGCATGTTTAAATGGGGTTAAGAGCATAAAAAGTTTCATCGCGCACAGTTTGATTCGGGCACGGTTCCCCAGAGTGCCCTAATTGCAAACACACCCCAACCTCGCGCAACCACGATGGCACGAAGTATCTTCCGACCCATTTTTGAACTCTGTGAAAAGGAAGTCGCTGATGTGATTCTCGGCAGCACTCCTTGCAGAGTACAAGTGCAGGAAAGCAGTCAGAGCACCTCCACTCAAACGGAGCAGACTTGCAACTCTGGCATGTGGTCGTCGCGGGAACGCCCTCAGAATTGAGGAGGCAGCGTAAGTAAGGGCCGACCTTGGGGAGAAATTCTTCAATATAAGTTCGCTGGGACTGGGCGGGGGACATGTGAGGTTCAGTTCACTAGGAAGGGCATGCGGGCTCCTTACTCTCTTTTCGCTAGTGGGCATGGCTGGCTCCTCCACCCAGAATGTCTCGTCGACATCCATGGGCTGGGGAGCAGTTCCACCCTGCAATGTATCATTCTTCTGTGCTCTTTCTCCTCTGCTAGCCTTTTTCCTTGGCCTTGGTTGGCTCGCCGTCGCACGTACTTGTACTGGTACATCTCTGATCCCTCGCGAGTGCGCCCGGGTTTCCCATTCTATCACTTTAGCTTTTGATTTTGCCCGGCGGAGATCCGCTGCCTTTACAGTGTCATGGTTCCTCGGCATGGAAAAATGGGATGGGCTGCGTTTTCCTGCACGTAGTTATAATGAGAAGTGATTCCTCTAATTGATCGTTTGGGGGCTTTGAGAGACAGGGTGCTGGGCGTTGTGTAACTTGTGTTGAAAGCTTTTACCTGATCGGGACGGGCAGTGCCTCAGGCCTCAGCTTTCATGTGCTAGGACCGGCAGCTTTCATCCGTTACGACCGGCAGCTCCTGATGGGCTACCCATGGCTCAACGTTTCAAGACCCAGGCATGTATTGGAAATATATGTATGCTAACTGTAGACAACGAAGGGGGAAATATGTACTCGTAAAATGATTTTGGTTCGGCTGTCGCGATCTTGGGGCTCTAGATTGTGGGTCCAAGTGGGCGCGCGGGGGTATGCGTCTGTGGAACACAAGAAATGCAAGTGTACTCAGCACCAACAGGTGCGAGTAAGCATGAGACCGAAGTTTATTCACCTGCGGAACACAAACAACACAAATGTACTACGCTAAGTCAGCCCAGGTGTACCGAAGGGGAAAACTAAAGGAGCCTCACCTCAGTAGCAACGCGCGGGAATAAACATGGGAACTGATGCGGACATAGCTAAACTACTGGCCCTTACGTTGTGAAATAAACGCACCCCTCAAGCGGGCATCGGGCATGTCAATAAAGGGACAGAAATATAGTAACTACCGAGGATATGAGAGTGAAACGTGAAACAGTCCGATAATAAATGCGGCGGCATAGGGCCGCCTTTGGAGCGTCTGGTAAGTATGCTGGCGATCGAGCCCATATATTACCGAAATTGATCCGACATTACCAGCCATAAAGTTGGCGAAACTTTCTCAAATTCACTCTGGAAAAATGGTTGAGGCGAGGAAACAGAATGCAGAATTGGACTCACATACCCTCTACCTTGCCACACAAGTGCGCCGTCAATCTCTGCACACGTAGCAGCGTGCTTGGGCTGCTGTACCAGTTCCCATTCTTGAACAGCACCAGCTACCAAACGTCGTATCCTATGGAGGCAGATGCGGTCAAGCTCCTCCTCCTCTTCGTTTTCACCTGGTATCGCAGTGATAATATCTTTTTGGAGGAGACGCTCTGCGATAAATTCGTCGACGTAAGACTTGAAGTCCTTTTTCCACCAACGTGGAGATAGCTTCGGAAGAGTGCCTTTCAACTCTTCGAAGTGTTGCCGGGCCTTTTCTTCTCTCTTAGTCATGTCTGTAGTACGCCGGGGATCCACGGCTCGTGAACGCACAATAAGCGCACATGAGTAACCCCTTGATTTCTGTGTGAGAACTAAATGGCCAGAGAAGAAAGGACGTACTGGGAAAGAGCAGTGCTCGGGGTTTTTGATGGGCCCTCTATCTCCATGAGCGCCTGCCTTTTCACATACTGTTCCTCCAGCTGCTGCCGCTCTGCTTTGCTGACCTTCCGACGCCCTGGAGCTCGCTTCCGCCAAGCATATTCTTGCTGGTAAGCTTGGAGCTTTGCTTGGTTTCTAAAGTTTAGTTGTAGAGTTGAGCGAATTGGGGGCCTAACCATCGATGTTATAATGACCCCTTACCTCTGGTAATACGATGTTCTGTTCATGATTATTGGTGAGGAGGAAAAGCGCTTGTCGATGTCTTTTTTCAGGTGAAGTGCCCCCTGTTGGTGAACTCGGCAGCAAGGTGTGCCATTAATTCAGGGCCATTTCCAACCGCTTGATCGGCATGCTTCCAGATTTAGGGTCATTATTCAGATCTCCCAATGATGCAGTTGTAGCAAAACACCGCCGTAGATGGCTCTAAATCTCGGCAAGGTAATCGCAGTGAACAAATAGACTCTGCATCTCTACACAAAAAAATAGCATAACTCGCATTCTGCAACTCAACCAACTGGGAAAGCTTGGCATATGATGCCTAGAAGTGCGACATATGCATGCCCCATTAACATAGCAGATCGCGTAATTTAGCTGAGTGAAAAATGCATTGTATGGTTGCCCCACAGATTCTTTTGGAGCTACCGAAAAACAAGAGAATGTTGCAATTGCAAGACATTGCACCCCAAGATAAGCTGCCAAAGGCATATGCCAGTCATATCGGGGGCGCCCCATTACATTACTATTCTTCGCTAGCTATTTGGCATTTAGGTTTTGCCGCTCTAAAGAAAGTCTATTGGGAGGGTTCTCAAAAAAACAGGATGCTGTCGCCATATGATAGAATTCTGCGCACTTAATGACTATGCAAAAGGTAGAACTTCTAATGCTATTGATGCCTCAAAAGATTTAGAACATTTCGGCAGCTTGCAGGAGGGAGACTTTATTTGTACGATCCTTAATGTCTACGGGGCGTTGCCTTTCTTTGCGCAGAGATGCGTGCGCCAAAACGTTTCAAGTCTGGTCTGCATTGCATTCTATGATCCCGGCAGTATTGGGGGCACGCCTCCAATCGCTTGCTGCATCTTGTTTAATATCATGGCCCGTAATCTTTTGTAACATCGCCCCATGTTTCTCTAAAAGATATCGACCGCATCAAAGCATGCTATGTCTGGCATGCGTCGCATTCTATTCTACTCAGGTTTTGTAATACTTCTTATTCATCCAATCACTCCCCGGAACTTTGGCCCATTCATGAACATTATTCCTCATAAAGTATGCATAGCATACTCTATCTCCTCCGAAACTGGGCACTGCATGCTCCACCACCTTTCCTGATATGCCAACCACTGTGCCAGGGCCGTACTCCAGAGCGATCCCAAGGCCCGGCAGTTCCAAATTGCAGTCTCGGTAGCTTCCTAATGTAGCCAATATGTCATACCAATTGCGCCTTGAGCCGTCGTCCCGGTGCGGTGGAGTGATGCGGTTAGAAATAACGGCAACGCCACTGAAAACGGATGCCCATTGGCTAAGGACATGGGGCGAGCCTATCTCGGGAGTGTCCCTCAGGCACTTGGTAGTCTGCCAGCCTGCCTCATAAAGAGTAGGGTGGATTACAGCCAGGATTGCGCTCAAAATCGCATTTGATTCTGAGATGGCACCTAGCCATTCCAATGCGGAAGGTGAACTGAAGTCTGCACAGGCATGCGGGTAGTCTTGCGACGTTCCCTGATTTAGAATAAGTTGCCGAGAAAAATATTTTATGTGTTGAAACGCTTACATCGTGGCCAAGTTGAAACCACGCCGGTGATAAGTTTACCGAACCCCGCGGGCCCTCTGCTCCTGAGGGATACATTTCCTGATGATTTCGCCAAGAGCTGCCGCTTTCGGCCATTTTCAGCAATGGACCAAGCTTTCCTCGCGCCGCCAACATGTCTTTCTGAGAGGCGTCAGGTTGTCTGCCGTGATCTGATAAGGAGAAGAAGCCCACTTGTCTCTGATCAGACAGGATTCCTGGAAGGTACCAGGCTAATATAATGCCATGCTCATCAACGATAATGTGTGGTGTTGAGGCTGTAACTCCATCCAGCGGGGGATATCGCCGTCTTACGGCGGCTTCGTTTTGAATTGATGCCTTTGTCCCTGGCCTTGAAATTTTGGGCAGCATGTCCGCATAACGCGTAGCATCCCACTCCACTTTTACTGCCGACAAATGATCAGTGGGTTAAGTCGTATGCTTTCTTCTACTAACTGGAGTTACGAAACGCATCCACAAGGGTGGCTGAAATTAGATCCAGCTCTGATGCTAGAGCGACCGGGAGCATCCAGGGCTGATCCACTGGCTTCACACCGGCATTGGGTGAGTGTGCATTTAGCTTATTTTCGAATTGGACTCTGAGGTATCTTGCGCAGAGATGCGAAAGACTCAAAGGAGTCAGCGCCGGGGGTTGAGACATATCGCTAGTATGTATCCTCTGAGCGTCAATTGGGCTGTTGGAAGCGAAAGAAGGCGCCGGAATGCGCAAGCGCTCCGATATCTCGGCTGCCAATAAAGGGCCCACACTGCCGAGAAAGGAACCCACGTTGCCGAGAAAGGAACCCACGCTACCGATCAACAAATGTGGGCTACAAAGGAGCGGCAATAGTCAGCGCGTAACATACGAAAATATCCCCCCCAACTCTCAGTGTGCAATACCGCCTTCAGCACCCGCCATTACATTGTTTTCCTTTGAGCTCCACGATAAAAACAGAAAAAAGGATGGCCACCCGTCGCAGCACAACGCAACCGGGCTTCTTTGACGGGCCCGATTGGCCAAGTGATGGCTCCTCGGACTTTGAAGGCGACTCGCTGCCAGACAGCCCCGGTCCATCTCCTGACGACGAGTCTGTTGATTCCAGTGATGTAGCCCTGTATGAACCTAGGTGTGTATGCTAGTCGCCCATTGAATCCCACGGGTTAAAATGTAAGAATATCTAGTCTAGATGTGACATTGACAGACGAGCAAATCATCGCATTAGATGAGCACATCGATGAGTTCCGAGCCGCCGACTATCAAACTCGGGAGGAAATTGTCCAAGAACTTTTCGACAGCTTCAAGCGTGAGCGTGCGTGCCCTCGAGGCGCCAAGAAATTTGACGATGTCATCGTAAAAACTGTACGTGCACTGTTTGTAACGTTGGGCTGTTCTCAGCCATTTCTAGCTTATTCGCCAGCACCTTTATGGGAAAAGGACACCGGCGACAAGTCAATCCGCTTCAAATACCCCTATTCGGGGGGCTGAAGAAAGGTGCGCACGCCATTTCCTCATTCAATGCTGCCATTGAAATCACAATGCGACTCTAGCCAACAAATTGCACTGACAGATGAACATATCAGCATGTTGGAAAGGCGCGCGGCCAAGTTCCGAGGTGCCGACCCAAAAGTCAGGGAGAAGATAGTGATCGCGGCTGCCGACCACATTGAAAAAACCTGGAGAGGAGATGTAGAGTTTCACAGAGATACCGTGATAAGCGTATGTGACCTCTTTGCTAAATTGGGCTTTTCTCACTTATTTCTAGCTTATTCGTGAAAATCTGTATGGGAGCGTTAAACGGCGATCGAAGACATATATGTTTGAACTCCGAAAATGGACATATCTTGACGTCGTGATCGCCATGCACCGCAAAGTAATAAGCCAGTTGGCAGTCAAGATCTCTCAACACAAGCCTGGATCACCACAGTACCTCAGTGCCTACAGGAGAGCTTGCGGAAAGGTTGAGCGGAAGTTGTCCGAGAGACAGCGCCGAATGTACAGGGTGATGGCAAAGGAATGGACGGAGAAAAAGCTGCCACCGATGATGCAGCAGCGGTATGTGCATTGCAATCACTCTAGCAGATTGGAATTGACCGATTGCTTCGCACTAGTATGATGAGGAAGCACGGGCCCAGAGCTATCAAGGAGTTTACGTCGGTGGCATTCAGGCAGTTTGGAATGCGGGTTGTTGTTCTCGCCGCATTCATGGATAGCGGAGATCCTTCGATCTCGTTGTGGGTTATAGGGCTCTATTCTATTCACGTATACTTCTCACAAAATTTCAAACAGCTTCGATTATAATGACGCAAACGGTGGGCCATCTTTCAAGGCCCGTCATAAGGACTGGAGGCAGTACCAAATTATGGAAGATTTCTCAAAATGGGGCGCGGAGTCATTCAGTGAGAGCACATTCCGCCTCAAGGAAAATACACTAATGCGCTAGCGTTTCAGACGCCTCGCTGACCGACGGCAGCGAGAGTGGGTCTACGAGGAAGCAAAAATGCCCAGAGATCAAACTGAAGAAGAACAATGACGGGTACCCCATTGTGCCAAGTCCCGAGGAGGTGGACCACCATGACCTATTATGCAAGAAAAAACTCATAGGCAGGTTCATCGGCGATGTATACTGTTCGTAACCTGCAACTGTACTACTGATTGTGTCACTAAGCCAATTTTTTAGCGATGACTGCCGGTGCAGGAAAGGGCAGAGTCCCCTGGACCGAACTGCAAAGGGCTCGGGGAGATTACATTAAAGAAGAGTATTTTCCCAAGCACGTAACTTTGAAGCAGTACTATCATTTTCGCCAGCAGGATATCCGCGCGATACTGGGTCACTGGACGCGGCGTCAAGCCGCCGGTAAGGTTCCATTCCGCTTCAAGAAGGCGGCCAAGGCCATTCATCAGAATACGCGCGCCTCGAAAGGAAACGATGGAGACGCTAATATGGGGCCAAGCGAAGAATCACCGGACCAGCAGGACAATGATGGCAGCCAGGCACCGGGGGATGGGTCATCGCAAGGAGACGGCGGTAGCAATTCTTCAACTGAGGAGGCTCATCCTGATCAAAATATCGGCAATGCTACCGAGATTGCAGACGGAGTAAGCTGGTTCCTGAAAACATGATGGGCAACCGCTAACATGTTTGAACATTTAGCCTTCACGACGCTCTCCTGACAACGGGCCTGCCCAACCTTGCGCACGTGCTAATTTATATGCACAGCAACGTGTAGGAAGACGCGTGGTTCCGGATTCACCTCACACTCCCCCCCCTCGCAGACACACTCCCCCCCACCACCCTAACCGCCCTCTCGCCAATGGGGCACAGGCGGGTCAAACTGATGAGGGGCGTGCCGAAGATGGGCAGAATGGCTCAGGCTCTGCTGTGCAAGAGCCCTCACGTGATGATGAGGTAAGCACCCATCACGCAGTTATTGAGCCTTGAAATTTAATGCCTCCAGACACACGCCGTCGATGAGCGCCAGCCGCCACACCCAGGCCAACCTAGCGCTGCCGGAGACTCAGGGCCATCGCCAGTGACACCTCGCCTACCCCATGGGGGCCGGCAGTCGCTGCCAGCATCTCGGGGTGCTAGCCCAGAAATGCAAGGGAGTGGACGTCTCAGGCGCAGAAGAGATGGGGATGCTGCTGCCGAATCCCATTCACGCAAGCGCCAGAAGGTGGACCGCCAAGCAGATGGTGCAAGTTCCAACATGCGGCGGTCAAACAGGGATCGCCGCCCAACAGCGAAGGCTGCCGAGGGGTAAGTGATTGCCAAGCCATTTGTCCCCGCGGTGTTAATGCCCCAGACAGTGCCACCCCTGTGGCAACTAGAACGCGAGCACGCGCGTAATACCTATGCAGTTGGCAGGGATGAAGCGCTGCAAGGTCACCTCCATTTCCTCTGCCAACATCAACTACACTCTCCCACTGACCTACCGACACTCTACCGACTTGTGCATCATCGCCTGCAACATACCCTCACTTTATGCCGTCGTCCTCATCCCCGTCCGCTTGTTCGACGTCTTTTGGGAAGTCCCCGCTGTCCAGCACTTGTACAATTCCTTTGTCAACCGTTTCACTAGTTCTACTACCTATTACTTTGCCTCGCTTCGCCTTTCACTCCCACCATCCACAGCATAGTAATTGCCTCCCACATCCCAACGACGCCACTTATTTTTCTTCCACTGCTCATCTTTTCCCTGCATGATCCTTCCTTCTCGTCGTGAGACTGTAGCTCGCCAGATTCTTTTCTTATTTTCTCTTTCATTGTCTCTCACCCTTTCCAGTGTAATGTAGAGGGTCACTCTACGCGTGAGTTCGAGAGTGCGTGTGTAAGAGAGAGATAGAGCTGAGGCCACGTTCCCGAAGCGAGAACCCGCAGATGCAACAAGGCGGCGTGAGCGATGGCGCGGATGAAACGACACCGGGAGAGGCGCACACTGCGCCGATTTGAGCGCGACAGCAGATGCAAGGGCGAAGACAAGGCTGTGTCATTCGGTTTTCGTTGGCTAGTGAAAGGCAGAGAGTCACTCTGCGGGTGAGTTCGAAGGTGTGTGTATGGATGAGGGTCCGATGCGTGTGACTCGAGTCGGCGAGGCGCGCACTTGAGGCGTCGGCCGTCGAATACAAAGCGGTAGCGAGGAGTTTGAGGCGCAGCGCAGGTGAGGATGCGAGATGGAAAATGAAGGGCAGGAGATGAAAGAGATCGGTGAGAGACGATGAGTGGCAGCCAGGGACGAATGGTAGGAAGGAGGTGTTGCGTCCGAGTGCAACGCGGCACTCGGTGGCGGCGCTCGGGCAGGCGTCACGCGGTCGGAATTGCTCCGTTCCGAGGCCATGGCGAGTGCTGTTCCGAATTCGCTCCGATTTGTCCATACTATCGAAAACAATATTATTATCCCGACCGATTCAGCCTGTTCTCAATCCCGCGCATCCATTCCTCTAACTTTTCCTGCTTCCCCTCCACCGCGGCGATCCTAGCGTCAAACTGTGCCTGTTTGCTCTCCACCGCGGCGATCCTAGCGAGAAAGGTTTCATCATCGCTCACCGGCAATGCATTGCTAGAATGCGAGGACCTCCGAAGCGCAGCTTTGCGAATGTGTGGGGGCATTGGCACCTCAACCACGAAACCTGCCAAATGCTGAGAGGGAGCTGTCACAGGGGCCTTAGAATCAGACTTACTTGAATGGGTAGAGGCGCTACCGGCCTTGGGAGCTGTGGGAGGATGAGGTGGCAGAGCACTCTCAGGCAGGGGAGGCAGGGGTGGGGTCGTAGGGGTGTCGGAAGGGGTGTTGGCGGCAGGTAACGCCGTGGGAGGAGCTGACACAGGGCACTCGGGCAGGGGAGGTATGGGTGCGGTTGCAGGGCTGTTGGCAGGGGTGTTGGTGGTGGACGACGCACCGCTATCCAAGGTCAACGCTCCAAGGCTGGCAAGCGGTGCCAATGGTGATGGAACCGACCCCGAAGCTTCTGCTGGTTCACCTGTGTCAGACGAATCTCGGGCGCGTTGCTTACCCTTTTTGAGTCGTGGCGCGCGCCTTTCCCCCTTCTGCTTGATGCGGAACTGCAAGAGCTCGTCTTGCGACAATGTGCGACGATCGGTTTTTCCAGTCCTAGGGTTTATCGGCATCAAGCTGCACTTCACCTTCTTGGACTTGCATCGTAGGCAAGGGCCGTCCGGGTCCACAACGCAATCCTCATCCACTTTCATGCATTTTTCGCACTGCCATCGCCTGTTAGTTCTGAGTCAATTGAGATGAGGCGAACATACCTGAAACTCGTGGGTTTCTTCTTGACCCTGCTCGGCAGGATCGGTATTGCTCTCACCTGACTGCTGTTCAGCAGGGTCAGGTTGCTTCTTCGACTTCGCGCGGCGCTTCGCAGTACCACCTAACGCCGCAGACGAGCCCTTCCGCTTCCTTGTTCGTGCGCCGGAAGCTCCAACCCTGGACCCTCCAAGGCGCTGAGTATCCTTTCAAACATCAGTGCATCAGTAATCGATCACAAATAAAACGTTAGGCGTGGAAACATACCTCAAGTTCCTCGCCCTCCTCCATCGCCACATCTTCGTCCTCCTCCTCGCGTTGGGCTGGCTTCTTTGGGGCAAGCACTTTGATCCTTGGAAGCGTTTTAGGAGGTGGTTGGGTCGAGGCAATGTGGGAAGCACGTTTTCTGCGCGCCGCTTCGGCTAGTCGTTGAAATGTTGTAAGTAGGGCAGTAGGAGGACCTTGGAAATTACCGCTTACCTAGGCCCTCCCACCAGCGATCTTCACTTGGGAGCAGATCCGATATGTCCTCGGGGAACTCTGCTTGGGCATTGAAATATTTGTGGCGGTGCCGCTCTGGATGGGACCGGGTGATGTTGCCGAGATCCTCGTCGCGACGTAGCACTATCGATAGGGCGACCAATGTAGGGTGCATGAATATAGGGCCAGGCTCATTGGAGCGCAAATGGGTGTCAATTTCACGCATGGCAAATTTCTATTGTAAATGTAGAGTGATCGATCGGCATATAAATGAGCACTTACCAACTCCTGCTTGAGCTTTGTTTTCCACTCCTCTTTATCGGAGAAGTCGCAAACGGCGGTGTAGGCCTGTACAGCAGCCTCAACTCGGGATGAAATACGAATAAGACCAGACATTTTCGGGATGTAGAAGGCGACAGCTCGTTGAAGTCAAAAAAGCGAGGTTGCCGAGTTTTCAACTTAGCCGTTCGGAGGCATGCTGAGTCAGCAGAAAACTTCAAGCGCCCACCATGACGCCGGCAAATCGCGCTACCGCTACATACAACATGGCCAATCAACTCTCCTCTCATCGCCCTTTGACTGAAGGCCGGAAGCCAGCACTCATCTATATACTTTCAGAGGATTCCGATTTGTGCATGGGCTCTCCGCCCCGTTCCAAAAGACAACACGCGTCTGGCGTACCTGCACCGCTGTCCAGCGATTCGGAGCAGAGTGATGCTGCGGTGCGCGCTCAACTTTCCTTGGGGTCCGACGGTGAATCCGGTAAGTATTCGTTGTGCTCCACGCAACCTGATATGATCTCTACATCAATGCCCCATTTTCCTAGAGCCGCAACACAATCTCGGCATGCAGGCGCCGCGATCCCCATCCTCGATGTCGGACTTTGGGATGCGGGAGCTACTCGGGTCATCCCCAAAGTCAGACTATGGGATGGAGGAGCTGCTCGCGTCGCCCCCAAAGTCAGACTATGGGATGGAGGAGCTGCTCGCGTCGCCCCCAAAGTCAGATTATGGGATGCGGGAGCTACTCACCCCATCCCCACCGTCGGACTTTGGGATGCGGGAGCTACTCACACCGTCCCCAAAGTCAGACTTTGGGATGGGAGAGCTACTCACATCGTTCCCAGGGCCAACGTCTGGTGTCGGCATGCGGGAAACGCCTTCCCCTTCCCCGTCTTCGGAGCCAACGCACGAATTTGGAACGTGGGAGACACACTCTCCATCGCCAGTGCCAATCCATCACAGCGATCTCAGGATCCAAGAGCCCCCGTCGCCGGAGCTTCAAGACGATGCTGGGACGCAGACGCCTCCTCCACCAGAGCCTCAAGGCTCTAGCAGCACATCCGTGCCAGGCCGTGAGTTCCACATGGCTAGGTCTTATATGAATCTTCCTCTGATCATTGCAGGTTATGAATGGGGAAAGAAAGCACCGCCTCCCATAACAATCGAGAAGAAAGGTCAGCCTAGCACCGTCGGAGAAGCCGAGCGTGGAGAACAATCAGTTTGTCAAGCCATTCATATGTTAGTATCATGGCTGATTCACGCTTGTTCTAGGATGATCCCCAGAGCGATGGGTCGATCTTACGCAAGCGAGCAGGCGCGCTTCGAGCGATACATGGCCTTGTTTCGGAAATACATAATATGGAGGAAGGTTTGAGTGAAGTTCTAGAAGAAATCATTGTGGACTTGGAGGGCGACGTGCAGGACTTAATGTAACGTAGGAGTCAATGCTCAATTGAGCATCATGTCCAATAAATAATTCTAGTCTTTTGTGTCAGTTTTGGATTCGTGCGTTCAGCTGTGAGCGCCAATGAAATTACAGTGACAGAATGAGATGCAATGTAAGCTTGTTGCGGGTCATCCATTTTCTCGGCAGCCTTAGATACACGTGTGCCCGATGGGCCGATGCGAGCATTTAACTCGGTAGTGATCCTGCTCATTGAAAGTATGTAGGCCCACGTGACAGTCTCATGCAGCAGCCCACCATGTGCCCGATGGGCCG
>WNGN01000809.1_pt1 | contig 19921 bp, 24 predicted proteins | sample 5400561 | NCBI WGS metagenome assembly WNGN01 (sample SAMN13153379, study PRJNA577476) | soil metagenome | isolation source: 115 cm soil or saprolite under Garry oak tree replicate 2 | place: USA:California | collected 2016-06-15
CGAGCGCGCCACTCTTCGAGGTGGCGCACGTCGGGATTGTCGCGGATGTCCTGAAGCTCCTGCCCGCCACCTTGAAAGAGCTCAAGAGTTGACCCGGCCGACTCCCGGAGCCTTCATCTAAGTCTCGCTCAATCCGGAGACGTGGCCCAGCCGCCTCCCCCGCCGGCGGGGTGGTTTCCCGCACCGGCTCCCCGCGGTTCGTCGCCGAACACGTTGGTCATCGGCATCGTCCTGGCGGTCGTCGTCGCGATCCTCGCCGTATCGGTGATCGCATTCTCCCTCGCGGGTTCCTCGATGTTCTTCCCCTTAGGATTCGCGCCATTCCTCTGCGTCCCGTTTCTGTTCGTCATCATCTTCATCATCCTCGCATTGTCGTCGGCCTCGAGCCGGCGGACGATCCCGCCACCGCCGCCGATCCAGCAGCCGATGGTCCCTGCGGGCCAACAGGGCCCCGTGGCGCTGAGCTGTCCGAACTGCGGCGGCCCACCGACGAACGTGGACCGTTTCGGCATCGCGACGTGTTCCTATTGCGGCACGCGGTTCCTCGTCCGGTGAGCCATGTCGCCCTGAGGTGAGTCGACGCCCCGGGAAATCACGGTCGAGCTGCCGCGGACGTCCTACTACACGGGCGAAGTCATCGAGGGGACGGTCGTGATCGAGACGACGCGGGAGGTCTCGAGCCGTGGGCTGTACGTCGACTTCACCGGCACCGAGGAAACCGTGATCACGCGGAGCGCAGGGAAGACGACCGTCACGTATCGATCGAAAGCCACGATTGTGCAGTGGCGCCTTCCGTTGCGCGGGGAGGAGTCGGTGCCGCCCGGCACATACCGATATCCGTTCCAGTTCCAGATTCCTGCTCATGCGCTCCCATCGTATGCGGGCCGACACGCGAGCGTGAAGTACATCCTGAGCGCGCGACTCGATGTCCCCCTGTGGCTCGACACCGTGTGGACGACGGAGATCTTCGTGTTCTACGATCGTCCAAGCGTCCGTACGTTTGCCCAGCCTGTCCGATTCCGGTCCGGCGGCCAGGGTCCCGAAGTCTACGTGGAGCTGGACGGCGACCGGTTCTTCGCACGCGAGCTGATCGGTTGCCGGATCACGTTGAACCGCACGGAGAACGCCCGGATTCGCCGGGTGTACACGCGGCTCATCGGCGGCGAGTGGGCGAAGGCGGACGGTCAGCAAGAGACCACGGAGACGTATCGCACGGAGGTGTCGGTGCCCATGGAGCAGATTCGCGTCGGTGTGCCGTTCACGTTCGAGATCCCAATCCCCGCGGACGTCTCATCGAGCTATCGCGGGACGTATTCATATTACAGCTATAGCCTCCATGTGTGCCTGGACATTGCTTTTGGGTTCGACATCATCGCGCAGACCCCGATCGTGATCGTGCGATAGGCCGTGCCTCGATCCGAACGGATGCTCCAGGTCAACCTTAAACAAGGTTAATTTCGGAGGCGCCAACCTTTTGCCCGCCATGGTCCTTCCGGACCTCGTGGCCCGGCGAGCCCTTTTGTCCGAGGAGGAGATTGCCGCCCGCCTGCGGGAGGTCCCCGGTTGGTCCCGCGCAGGCAAGGCGATCGAGCGCACGTGGACGTTCGGCGAGTTCTCCGAGGCGCTCGCGTTCATCAACAAGGTCGGCGCACTCGCGGAGGCGATGAACCATCACCCGGACATCGCGAACTCGTGGGCGACGGTCCGGCTGACGCTGACGACGCACGACAAAGGCGGCCTGACGGGCCTCGATTTCGATCTCGCAAACAAGATCAGCAGTCTCTAGGCCCAACCGAGGAGATGGTCGAGGGACCACGCGCCCGGGCCCAGGAGCGCGAGGACGAGGGCGAACGACGCGTACGCGACGTCGAGCTCGTATCCCGACATGAAATTCCTCTTCAGCTTCGTCTTTGAGAAGACGGTCGTCGCGGTCATCTCAAGGACGAACAGGACCGCCACGATTTGGGTCAGGAAGCCGAGGATGAGAGCGATGCCCCCGAAGACCTCGAGCAACGTGAACAGGACCGCGAACGTCGCTCCCCCGGGCCACCCCGTCCCCTTCACGAAGCCGATCGGCTTCCTCACATCCTTGATCTTCGGCCAGCCGTGGGCCAGGAACAAGGCCCCGAGGACCAAACGCCCGATGAGGGCCGCCGCGTCCGGATACGAAGCAAAGACCATGGGTCCGCCCCCTCGGACCCCTTTGGCGCCCGCATTAGAAAAACCTTTCACATCATGTGTCGTGGTTTTGGCGGCGTCTACGAGAGCGACCGTTCGAGGAGCTCGGCGATGTCGAATCGCCGGATGTCCTCGCGGTCCTTCGCCTTCGCGGCGTCGTCGAGCATAATCAGGCAGTACGGGCACGCGGTTGCGACCGCATTGGCTCGCGTCTCCTCGACGTGGCTGAAGCGGCGGTGGTTCACCCGCTCGCCCGTCCGCTCGTCCATCCACATCCGGGCCCCACCCGCGCCGCAACAGAATCCGTGATCACGGCATTCGCGCATCTCGACGACGCGAACGCCCGGGATGCGGTACAACACATCCCGCGGCTCATCGTAGACGTCGTTGTAGCGTCCCAGATAGCAAGGATCGTGGTACGTCAGGTACTGGAGGACGTCCCGCGTGGGTTTCAGCTTTCCATCGCGGATGAGTTCCTGCAGGAACTGGGAGTGGTGGACGACCTCGTACGCCCCGCCGAACTCGGGATATTCGTTCTTGATCGCGTTGAAGCAGTGCGGGCAACTCGCGACGATTCGCCTGACTCCGTACCCGTTCAGCGTGGCCACGTTCGCCCGAATCATGGTCTGGGCGAGGTACTCGTTGCCGATCCGGCGCGCCGGGTCTCCGGTGCATTTTTCCTCGGCCCCGAGGATGGCAAACCGAACGCCGGCCTTGCGCAAGATCCGGGCGAAGGCCTGGGCGACCTTCCGGTTCCGGTCGTCGAAGGACGCCGCACAGCCGACCCAATACAGCACATCGACCGGCTCGTTCGCGGCGATCGCCTCGGCGAGCGTCCGAACGCCGAGCCCTTCGGCCCACCGTCCCCGCTGATCCCATCCGACCCCCCATGGGTTGTAGTTCGTCTCGATGTTGCGCAGCATGTCCATCGACTCGGGAGGGATCCTTCCCTGGGTCAGCACCAAGTTCCTTCGCATGTCGATGATCTTCGGCAGGTGCTCGTTCATCACCGGGCACTCGTAGACGCACGCGTAGCACGTCGTGCACGCCCAGATCCCTTCGTCCGAGTGAACCGTCTGGAACATGTCCGGGAGGCCGTCGACCGCTTGCCTCACGATGGCACCGCCCTGCTCGTTCAGCGTGTCCCGCATGTTCGTGATGATCCGCATCGGGTTCAGCGGTTTGCCGGTCGCGTTCGCCGGGCACGCGGCGGTGCACCGCCCGCACTCCGTGCACGCATACCCGTCGAGGAGCTGCCGCCACGAGAGTTGCTCGACGCGGTTCACGCCGAACGTCTCCGTCTTCTCGAGGTCGATCGTCTTCAGCGCCCCTCTGGGCGTGAGGTCCATGAAGAAGGTGTTGACAATCGCGAAGATGATGTGGATATGTTTCGAGTGGGGGACGTATGCCAAGAACGAGAACAAGAGGACGACATGCGTCCACCACAACGTCCGCCACCACAACGTGGGGTCGGCGTGGAAAATCGAGGTGCTCGCGATCGCCGACGAAATCGGCTTCCACTCCGGGAGGGCCACCGTCCCGACCGTCGCGTCCGCCGCGTTGAAGAGGAGGAACGAGACCACGATGCCCAGGATGAAGCAGAGCACGATCGTCGCGTCGCGCATCCCCTCGTGCATGAGCTTCTTCGGTCGAATCACATACCGTCGGTAGAGGGCCATCCCGACCCCGATCGCGGCGAGGACGGCGATGACCTCTTCCGCCAGGTAGAGCGGGCCGCTCAGCGAGAACCCCGCGAGGGTGGGGGTGGGGACCCGCCAGCCCGGGGCGTACGCCTGGGCCGTGATCTCCACGACGCTCGCGCCGAGGATCACGAACGCCCAGAAGATGAAGGAGTGGAGCACGCCCGCATACCATTCCCGCGCGACCTTCCTCTGGAAGATTCCATACACGATGAAATTCTTTAGGCGCGTGGGAAGGTGATCCCATCGCCGTTCCTTGCGCTGTGCGGTGAACAGGTACTGGAGTCGGAGGTACATCTTGCGCCCGAAGATTGATAGGGAGACCGCGAGGAAGGCGGTCACGGCTGCCGTGTCGAGGGCGGTCAGGGCCATGGTCTCTCGAGGAAGGCACCCTGCCCTTTTCAACCCGCGGGTGTTGCGAGGACGATCAGCTTCCGATGGTCTGCGGTTGAGGCTTCCCGTCGCCATCCGCCCCAGGCGCCGACCATCCGCCAACCGGATTGTCCGAGAGTCACACCAACGTCCCGCGGCGTCAGGAGGACGAGCTCCGCGGACGAATCGGTGCGGTGCTTCAAGTCCTCGCCTACGCGCTCATAGAATTTCCACTCCAATCGCAGGACGCCGGTCGCCGCGTCGAACGATCGGAACTCATGTTGCTCCAGCGACCCGATCGTGTGAAATGCGAACGGCCGGCGTCGGGACGCGAAGAAGTCGCGGTTCAAAAGGTCCAAAATCAGCTTTCCTTCGGGCCGCGCGTGGGCCTTTAGGCGGCGTAGGAATGTGACATCGTCGGTCGTGGACTCCCGCCCCAGCGCATGGTCCAAGCAGAGGATTGCGTCGAACCGGGTCCCCGCGGGCAGTCCGGGCATCGTGTCGCGCGAGGCGGACGCGAGGTGAAGGCGGTCGGCGATCGGACCGGCGATCCGTTCTTTCGCCGCGGCGATTCCAATCTCATTCGGATCGACGGCGGTGACCTCGAATCCGGACTCGGCCAGTCCAACCGCTCGCCGTCCGATGCCGCACGGCACGTCGAGGAGGTGCGCGCCCGGCATGATCCCTTCCTCCTGGAGGAACATGCGAATGGACTCGACGTCCTCGAGCGGCGGGCGCACGGCTGCCGCGGGCATTCAGCGCCTCCCGACGACAAGCTGGGTCGGGCTATCGATCGAAGGCACGTCCATCTTGAACCCGCCGAACGCGTCCGTCGGATGCCACCCGCCCCGCAGGAGGAGGCGGCGCAACTCGTGGAGGCTGTAGATACAGTGCTCGATGGGCACCGTCAGGATGTGATCCAGATCCTCTCCGTTTCGGCGGAAGAACCGCCACTCGTTCCGCATTCGTGAGGTCGCGAGATCCAGGTGTCGTTGTTCGATGTGGACGATGTCCCCAAATGTGTCGTAGCCTTGCGGGTCGAAATGCCGGACGACGAAGTCCCGGTTCACGATGTAGATGACCAGGATTCCTCCGGGGCGCACAAGCTTCGCGTACTCCTGGAGGATCCGGACGTCGGTCTCTTCGTCGTAGTAGCCGAGGGATGTCCAGAGGTTGAGGGCCGCGTCGAACGGTCCTTCGGTCGCGGGGACCGTTTCCGTGAGACGCCGGAGGTCTCCGATGCGGTACGTCGCGCGATCGGCCACGCCCTCTCGGCGGGCAAGTTCGGCCGCGCGCGAGACGAACACCGGGGACAGGTCCACGCCGACGGTCCGGTAGCCCATTTTTGCTAGGCGCGTCGAATGCCGTCCGATGCCGCAGGGCGCGTCGAGAATCTGGCCGTCCGAGGGAACGCCGAACCGCTCGAGGATGGCGTGCAGGTCGCGCGCCTGCGTTTCGCCCGTGGACCAGGCGTTCTCGTGAACCGCGAGGAACACCTCCGGATGGAGGAGGAACAGGTCTTCGGTCCAGTGGGCGGCCATCGGTTCGCGATGTTCCTGGCATTATTTGGCGGTGTCGCGGGACCCCTTGACGCGTCGTTGCGGCTTCTGGAACGGCTGCACGATTCCTTCCGGATCCTGCTCGCGGATACGCGACGTCAACCGCCCGACGCCGGAGGTCCCGTAAATTTCGTCGTAGGATTCGGGAGGAATCTCGTCGATGGCCGCATCGGTCGTCACCAGGACCAGGACGATTTCCGGGGAATGCTGCTCCAAGAATCGGGTGAGCCGTCGGATGGCGTCCCTTCGCGTGGACGCGATCGGCTCGACGAGGAACAGGATTGGACCCCGTCGTGCGACGATGGCCGGTTCATACTTCGTCGAGCCCCTCGGACCGTCGTGTACCCGGAACCGGAGGGAGCGATGTTCGTGCGGGAGCCCCTGCCGGTCCATCTCAATGCAGACGGCGGCCTCGAGCTTCGTCCGGCACCCATGGCCGGCGCTGCCGTTCACCGGCCCGCCCCGTCCATCGCATCGATGACCGCGCGGGCAAACGCGGAGGTGCGGACCTCCTTGGCCCCGGGCATGAGGCGCGCGAGATCGTACGTGACGACCTTCGATCCGATGACCGTTTTCACGGCGGACTGCAGACGCACGGCGGCTTCGCGCCATCCCAGATATTCGAGCATCATCACACCCGCGAGCATTTCGGCGGTCGGGTTGACCTTGTCCATCCCCGCATACTTCGGCGCGCTCCCGTGCACGGGCTCAAACAATGCGTGGGAGTCCCCGATGTTGCCGCCGGCCGCCACGCCGAGCCCGCCGATTTGGGCCGCGGCCGCGTCGCTCAGGTAGTCGCCATTCAGATTCGTCGTCGCGAGGATGTCGTATTCTTCCGGCCGCAACAGGAGCTGCTGGAACATGTTGTCCGCGATGACGTCTTTGATCACGACCTTGCCGTCCGGTGACTTGCCGTCGTGCGACTTGGCGACGTCATCCCAAGGAATCGTCGACCCGTGGAACTCCTCCTTCGCGACCTCGTAGCCCCACGTGCGGAACGCGCCTTCGGTGTACTTCATGATGTTTCCCTTGTGCACGAGCGTCACGGACTTTCGGCCGTTCTCGATCGCGTACCGGATCGCCTTCCGGACCAGTCGCTTGGACCCGGTCTCGCTCACCGGCTTCACCCCGATCCCACTGTCCTCGCGCACCGGGGTATGGAACTCCTCGTCCAGAATCTCGATCATCCGGCGGGCTTCCGGCGAGCCCTCCTCCCACTCGATTCCGGCGTACACGTCCTCGGTGCCCTCTCGAAAGATCACGATGTCGAGGCGTTCCGGGTGGGTGACGGGGCTTGGGACCCCCGGGATCCAGTAGACCGGCCGGACGTTGGCGTAGAGGTCGAGCATCTTCCGCAGCCTCACATTCAGCGAGCGGAAGCCTCCACTGACCGGCGTGGTCAGCGGCCCCTTGAGCCCGACGACGAACTCCCTGATCGCGGCGAGGGTGGGCTCCGGGAGCATGTCGCCGTACTGGAACATCGCTCGCTCCCCGGCGGGGACGGGATACCAGGCGATTCGACGACGGCCTCCGAAGGAGGTCGCGACCGTCGCGTCGATTGCGCTCCGGGCGGCCCGCACGACGTCCGGGCCGATGCCGTCGCCCTCGATCAGCGGGATAATCGGGTCGTCCGGGACGCGCAGCCCGCTCCCCGTGATCAGGATCTTGTGGCCCGCCTCCGGGGGCCGGAGGACGAGGCGTTCCGACGGCATGCCCACGCCTCAGGGACGCTCGTCGAGCGGCACGTACACGAGGTCTTTCGGGCCGACGTACCAGTCGAGCGGCCTTAGGAGCCGATTGTCCTCCCAGTACTCGATGACTTGGGCCGTCCATCCGGCGATCCGGGCGACGGCGAAGACCGGGGTGAACAGGTCCGTGGGGATCCCGAGGCCGTGGAAGACGAGCCCGGAATAGAAGTCTACGTTCGGGTAGATGTGTTTCGAGGCGAGCTGCCGCACGACCGTATCTTCGATCGCGGTCGCGATCCGGTAATACGTGTCATCCCCGTGCTCCTCTCCGAGGCGACGGGCGTAGTCCTTCAGGATGAGCGCCCGCGGGTCGTAGGTCTTGTACACGCGATGACCGAACCCGAAGACCTTCTCCTTGTTCCGCAAGGTGTTCAACACGAACTCCTCCGCGGCCTCGGGGTGGCCGATCCGCTCGATCGTGCCGAGGGCCGCCTCGATCGCGCCGCCGTGGAGCGGGCCTTTCAGCGTCGAAATGGCCGCGATGATGGTGCTGTACAGATCGGCGAGCGTCGATGCGGCGACCGTCGCCGCGAACGTGGATGCGTTCATCGCATGGTCCGCGTAGAGGATCATCGCCACGTCCATCATCCGCGCGTGGACCGAGTCGGGCCGCCGGCCCGTCATCATCCGAAGGAAATCCTCGGCGTGGCCGAGCTTCGGATCCGGACGGACGAGCCGCTGTCCCTTGCGAATCCGCTCGTACGTGGCCACGATCGTCCCGAACTGGGCGACGAGTCGACGGGCTTTCCGCATGTTCGCGGCGCGGGTCGTGTCGTCTCGTTCGGGGTCGAAGTTGTACATGTACGAAACGGCCGTCCGGAGGACGTCCATCGGCGGCGCGTGCTCCGGCATCGAGCGGAGCAGCCGAAGGACGGACGGGGGAAGGGTCCGCGCCGTCGCGAGGTCGGTCTTCGCCTTCTGGAGTTCTTCTCGATCCGGGAGATGTCCCTCGAGGAGGAGGAAGACCGTCTCCTCGAACGTGGAGTGGGCCGCGAGATCTCGGATGTCGTATCCGCGGTACAGGAGGCGCCCGCGTTGCCCGTCGATGAAACAGATCGACGTCTCCTTCACGTAGATGTCATCGAGGCCCTTGTCGATTCGTGGGCCGGCGAGGTCCGCCTTCAGGGGGGAGACCATGTCTGTCGCCTCAGGAACGGTTGCTCGGGAGGATGGGGGATGCTAAGGTCGGTGCAATATTAAAGCTGAACGTGTCCCGCGATGGACGGACGTCACAGAGGGATCCGCAAGATCGCATCCGCCATCATCCCGATGAGGAGGAGGGCGAGGTAGATCCCGGAGAACTTGTAGCCTGCCCAGGCGGTCTCCGGGTTCGGATGGGCGATGAACTTCGCGGTCAGGACGAGGAGCGCGACGCCGGAGACGATGGCGACGCCGAGGTAGACCGCATCGAACGCCGACGTGAAGATGAACGCGATGCTCGCAATGGCCACGATCGCCGTGGAGCCGGCGATCGCCAGCGCAGACGTCCGTTCGCCCCAGACCGCCGGGAGCATCGGGAGGCGTGCCCTCCGGTAATCCTCGCGGCTTCGGTACGCGAGGGCCCAAAAGTGTCCCGGCGTCCACAGGAAGACCAAGAGGGCGATGAGGATTGCCTGGAGGCTGATCGAATTCGCCGCGGCCGCCGACCCGGCGAGCGCCGGGCACGAACCGGCGAATCCGCCGATGACGATGTTGCTCACGTGGGCGCGCTTGAGTCCGACTGTGTACACGCCAATGTAGATCGCGTAACCGAGTCCGATCATCAGGGCCGTCAAGAGGTTGATGCCGAATCCCGCGATGGCGAGGCTTAGGACGAGCAACCCGACGCCGAACTCGAGGGCATGGGCCGGAGGTTCAATCCGGTGCTGCGGCAACGGTCGGGTCCGGGTACGGTGCATGACCGAGTCGAGGTCCCGGTCGAGGTAATGGTTCGTCGCACTGGCACCCGCAGCCCCGAGGAACCCGGCGAGGATCAGGAGGCCGAACCGCCACGCGTCAACCGCGACGCCGCTCGTAGCGATGTAACCGGCCGCGGCCACGAGCAGGAGGAGCGCATCGATGCGGAGCTTCATCAGCTGAACATAATCCGAGACCAACGCCACCGAGGGCTCCCTCGCGCGCTAATCTCATGGTGCTCTTAATCCTTTGTCGCTGCGCGCCGCGGAACTCTGCGCGTCCGCTGCTCTCGAGCACGTTTGTGCTGATACCAATCGCAATCGCGTCGCACGGGGCACTCGGCGCACCGGGGATTCCGAGCTTTGCACAGGGTGCGGCCGTGCGCGATGATGGCGAGGTGCCAGGGCTTCCGGTTCGCGGGCGGGGTCCACCGCTCCAGGGCCGCCCGGATTGACTCGTAATCCGATTGGCGAACGAGGTTCCACCGCCGAGCGATTCGAGCGATGTGGGTGTCGACCGGGAACGTCGGATGGCCGCCCGCCATGGCGAGGACCACATCGGCGGTCTTCGGCCCCACGCCGGGAAGGGCCATCAGTTCCTCCCGAGCGCGGTCCGTCGGCAAGCCGAGGATCCGTTCCAGCTGGTCGCCGTGTCCGTCGAGGAGGGCCTTTGCGACCCCGCGGATTCGCGGTGCCTTCTGCTTCGCAAGACCGGCGTGCCAGATCGCCTCTGCGATTTCCTCTTCCGGAGCGTCCGCGAGTCGTTCCGGGGTGATTGCACCGACTCGCGAGCGGAGGTCCTTCAGTCCGCGGCGTTCATTCGCGACCGTCGTACTCTGGGACAGGATGGTCGAGATGAGAATTTCGAACGGCGTCATCCCGCGGGCCCAGTCCTCCACCCGATACCGAGATTCGAGGATGCGCATCGTGCGCGTGAACGCCCGATGGTCCACGCTCTCGGAACGGCCGACGGGAGAAAAAAGGATGTGTCAGCCGCTCACGAAGGAGCGGAGCATCGTGATCACATTGCGCGGTCGCTCGCGGAGCCGTCGCGTGAAGTACGGGAGCCAGTTCGGCCCGTACGGGATGTACTCCGCGACCTGGTATCCTGCGCGCACGAGTTCCATCTTGAGCGGATCGCGCACTCCTTGCAACATCGCGAACTCGAACGGGGTGGGATGCAATTTCGACAAGGCGAGGGCGCGATCGATCATTCGGCCGTCGTGACTCCCCACCGCAAAGTGTCGGGCCCTCGTGAACAGCGTCTCGAGGTGCGCGAGATACGCTCGGTCGATCTCGGAGCGCGTCCGGTAGGCGGTCTCCGGCGTCTCCTTGTACGCGCCTTTCACGAGGCGGACTCGGGCACCGTCGCGGAGGACTCGGTCCAGGTCGTCGGCCGTCCTCTTGAGGTTCGCCTGCAGGCAGATCCCGATGCGGTCGTAGCGAGTCAAGAGCTGCTCACAGATCCAAACCGTGTCGTCCGTCGTGCTCGCACTTTCCATGTCGAGCCACAGGACGCGGCCGTTTGCCTTCGTCGCCTCGAGGACCGGGATCATCTCGGACAACGCGTAGGCTCGATCAATCAGGACTCCGAATTGGGTCGGCTTCAGGCTCACTTCCCCGCGGATGCCCGCGGCCTGCATCGTGGCGAGCAAATTGAGATATTCGCGGGCCGTCGCCTCGACGGGTCCTCTTTCGCGGTAGTGCTCCCCAAGATGGTTCACAAGGGCGTCGATTCCGCGGGCGTTCGCCTCTCTCGCCACACGGATGGCATCGGCCATCGTCTCCCCGGCGACCCATTGTCGGGCAAACCGGGTGACGAGGCCCATCGGTCGGCGCGAACCCCAGCGCGGACTCAAATAGGTTCCGAACCGACCGGCCGGTGGGCGGTCACACGGGCTGCTGGCAGGCCATGCAGAACTGGACGAACTCCGGGTTCAGGCGGCCGCAGTTGCGGCAGCGGACGCGAACATCGGATGTGCGCTCCGCTCGCTCACGGGCCGTGTTGGCCACGTTTCCCGCGCCGGTCACGACGCCGATCAGGAGGAAGATCCACCAGAGGCGGACCAGCCACCCCCCGATTCCCGCGAGGACTCCTCCGATGACGAAGAGCATGATTGCGCCGAAGAACGATTGGAAGAACGCGATCACCGAAAAGGACGAGCTCGTCGCTTGGCCAATGGTCCCCGTGAGGAAGCTGAGGAACCCGTAGAGGATCAGCAGGATGCCGACGATGAGGAGCGCCGCCCCGACGAGGAGGACCGTCACAGCGCCCCAGCCGAACGGAAGGCTCGGGGCGGTTCGTCGCACAGGGGATGGACCGTAATACGGGGAGGGTGCGACCATGGCGGTAGGTCCCGACGGTTCCAGCGGGCTTCGCATCGGGGTCGATATCCCCCTGGATAAATGTTTCAGTGGTTTTCCCAGCGGTGGTACTCACGGATACCGTCCGCCGTCGCGCGGGATTCGGGGGGACGCTCTACCATGACTCCCGCGTCAAGCACTTTCGAGCAATGTCTTAAGTCTCACGGACGCCGTTGAGACGGTTGATGGACTTCAATGGGAAGCTCGAGCAGGCGCGGACCCTCGCCGACGTCTTCGAGCTCGTGAAGCGGGCCGTCGAGGCCGTCCTCGGGCGTACCCGGGCCGGCCTGATGCTCGCCCTGGCGGACCTCGGAAATCATCCCCAGGGATTCCTCGGCGCGTTCTATCCGGTCGCGAGCAACGTGATCGTGATGAACAAGGTTCCTCTCCTTCGGATCCAAGAGACGAACCCGCGGCTGTACAAGCCCTACGCCTTCTACGTTCTCTTGCACGAGTACTTGCATTCGGTCGGCTTCGTGGACGAGCGGGTGTGCCGCGAGCAGGCGCACCGCATCCTCGAGACCCTGTTCGGTGTCGACCATCTCGTCACGCAGATCTCGGCCGACACTGCACGGTTCTTCCCGAACCTTGTCTTCCCGGACGCCGCGTGGCAGCCATCTCAGCTGGCCCTCGAGTTCGTCCCCGGATTCGATCGCGGCTCGGCGTCGTACATCAGATAGGCCATTTCGTCGGCGGGCCGAATAAACTACAAATAGACGGCGCCGCTACGCCGCCGGGGGGGTCGGGAGATGGCGGTTGCCGCGTGGCGGAAGGGCGTCGCGGAGTTCGTCGGGGCCTTCACCTTGATCTTCATCGGGGCGGGAGCGATCATCTCGACGGGCGGGACGGATATCGTGTTGGTGGCCCTCGCCCACGGACTAGCCATCGGCGTGATGGCCTCCGCGCTCGCGCACATCTCCGGCGGGCATTTCAATCCGGCGGTGACCCTCGGGGCGCTCGTAGGCCGCCAAATCTCCCTCCGCTTGGCGGTCGTGTATTGGGTGTCGCAAATTCTCGGGGCAACCGTCGCCGCGGTCATGCTCCTCGGGGTGTTCGCCCCGGCCGAGTGGCAGCCGTACAAGCTCGGAACGCCGACCCTCGGACCGACGGTGGGCTGGGGCAGTGCGATTCTCGTCGAGGCTGTCCTGACGTTCTTCCTTGCGTTCGTCGTCTATGGCACCGGAATCGACCCGAAAGGCTCATTCAATGCGGTCGGCGGCCTGGCGATTGGGCTGACAATCTCCCTCGACATCATGATGGGTGGACCCTTGACCGGCGCCGCTATGAATCCCGCGCGGTGGTTCGGGCCTGCGGTCGTCGCTCAGTTCTTCGACAACTGGTACGTGTACTGGATCGGGCCGTTCCTCGGCGCAATTGTCGCGGGCCTACTATACGCGAATGTCTTCCTCGAGAAGCCTCGATAAGCGCCCGCGCGCGATTGCGCACGACGGTGGCTCCCGTTGTTTCACATTCGTGAAGAAATGTTTAAATCGGTTCGCTGGGTGCCCAACTTACCATGATTCGCGGGACGGCTCCGGCGAAGGCGGTGGCGGTGCAAAAACCGGCCATTACGGAGCCCCCGGTGAAGTTCCGATCCGGCAAGCACACCGTGATCGTCAAGGAAGTTTTCGACATCGCGCCGAAGTTCCCACAGACGTATCTCATCCGGTTCACGTTCGAGAATGAGCCCGTGTTTGATTTCGAGCCGGGTCAGTTCATCTCGATTTTCGCGGAGAAAGACGGCAAGCGCATCTCCCGCCCGTATTCGATCGCGTCGTGGCCGGAGAACAAGGATTACCTCGAACTCTGCATCAAGATCGTGGAAGGCGGGTTCATGTCGAACTACCTCTACCACGTCTCCCCGGGGACGAAGCTCCAATCGATCGGCCCCTTGGGCCGCTTCGTGATCCCGGAGCCGATTCGGTACGACACCGTGTTCGTGGCGACCGGGACGGGGGTCGCGCCGTTCATCGCGATGATGGGCCACATCTGGGCGCAAGGCCTCGACCGAGGCCATGAGTTCCACGTCGTCTTCGGCGTGCGGTACGTGCACGACCTGATCTACCGCAGCCTCATCGAGAAGTGGGAGCGGGAGCATTCGAATTTTCACTTCTACCCGACGGTTTCCCGTCCCGAGACGCCGGATTGGAAAGGCCGCGTCGGCTACGTTCAGAAGGTCATCGAGAACGACATCACGGACTACGGGAGCAAGCAGGTCTTCATCTGCGGCCTGCACGACATGGTCGAGGACGTGAAGAATCTCTGTCAACGCCTCGGCTTCGCCTACGTCCGGTTCGAGAAGTGGGATTGAGTCCTGCCGCGGCCTAGCGAAGCCGGATCCAGACCTTCCCGACGATCTCTCGGCGGGCGATGGGTCCGAACATTCGGCTGTCTCGGCTTCGGTTCGAGTTGTCGCCCACGACACGGATTTTGCCGCCATCGGAGGTACCGGAAACTCGTTTCACCAGAAATCGATCCGGAGTCTCCGGGTCCCGTACGACGACGAGATCCCCTTTCGCCGGCGGCCGGAACTTGTACGCCCATCGGTTCACGAGGACGTAATCCCCCGGTTCCAGCCCAGGACGCATGCTGTCGTCTTCGACGCGAAAGCGGCGGAGCGGGAACATCGCGGACGGGGTCACTTGAACTTCGGGTAGACGGTGAGGCGCTCCGTCGGGTACGGTGCCTTGGCGGTGATGGTCTCGAATCCTTTCGTCTTCCAGAAGATCGACGCGATGTCGTTGGTCGCCTTCAGGAGGTCCTCGGCCGCCTGGAGGTTGATCTCCTGACGGGCCTTCGAGCCGGACTTGAGCGCCTTCCACACGAGATCGTGGAGTTCGGGGAACGTCTTCAGGTGCTCCGGCTTGAAGTAATCGCCCCAGAGGATTCGAACCTCGTTCTTGGCGATCTCCGAGTGCTGCTCTTTCGTCGCGATATACCGCGCGAGTTTGTTTGTGTACTCCTGACGCTGGTCCGGCGTGGAACTGGATCCGGGCTTCTCGAGCTGGTTGATCAGGTCGACCATTCGGACGACCGTGTGGGCAGCGAGTTGCGCGTGGTGCGGATCGTAGATGCCGCAGGGGATGTCGCAGTGCGCGTATGCGATCGGAGCCGGAGAAATGCGGTCGAGCCAGCGGGCCAGCAAGTACAGCAGTGACATGGTCGCCTCGTAGCGGATTCGGTTATTTAAACGTGCGGCGAGGTGCGCCTTTGAAGTCGCCAGCGGTCGGAGAATCCCGCCAGTCTTATCGTCCGCTATCGGATTCGCAGACCCGTTGAAGCCGCGGTATCGGGATATCGACAGTCTGCGCACCGAGTACGAAGCAAAGCAGGACGCGATCCGCGCACGACTGGAAGATTTCCGCCGCACCGGACACAAAGCGGACGAGCGGCTCTTCGAAGAACTCTGTTTCTGCATCGTGGCGATTCAGTCCAAAGCACGCGCGTCCGACTCGGCGGTCGCCGCTCTCCGGAGGACCCAGCTCCTATGGTCCGGTGGGCCCGACGAGATTGCGACATTCTTGCGTCATCGGACCCGATTCCACAATCACAAGGCCGCCTTCATCGTCCGGGCTAGGGAGCGATTCTTTCCGCAGGGCCACGGGGAACTCGCCAAGACGCTGGATTCGTTCCCGTCCTCGAAGGACGCGCGCGGGTGGCTCGTCCGCGAAGTTCACGGTTTAGGGTTGAAAGAGGCCAGCCACTTCCTGCGGAACACGGGGCGTGGTGATGACCTCGCCATCTTGGACCGACACATCCTCCGGAATCTGATCCGTCACGGCGTCCTGCATCGGCTCCCTCGGACCTTGACTCCGAAGCGATACTTGGACATCGAGAGACGGATCGAGAGCTTCTCGGAGGAGATCGGGATTCCGATGGCGGCGCTCGACCTTCTCTTCTGGAGCCGCGAGACGGGCGAGATTTTCAAGTGAGATGTGTGAGGACCACGCAAGCGGAACGCCGCCGTCGTCGTTCGGTTAACCTTATTCAAGGTTGACTTGTGCGATTTCCGGATTGAGGCTCAATGGTCCGAATCCTGATGTATCTCCCGACGCATCGTGCGCACGATGGGCGATCCCTCCCCGGATGATGTTCACTCGCGCCTCCTCACCTGGTACGGCGCGAACCGCCGAGACCTCCCATGGCGGCGCACCCGGGACCCCTATCGGATCTTGGTCGCCGAGTACCTGCTTCAGCGGACCCGGATTGCGAGCGGCACACCGTACTACGAGCGGTTTCTCGAGCGATTCCCCACCGTACGCGATCTCGCGGCGGCGCCGATCGATGACGTGCTTACCGTCTGGGAGGGCCTCGGGTTCTACGGTCGCGCGCGGAACTTGCACGGAGCCGCGCAAGCCGTCGTCGAGCGGCATCACGGAATGGTTCCTCGATCGTACCACGACCTGATCGCGCTCCCGGGGATCGGCCCGTACACCGCCGGTGCGGTGGCGAGCATCGCCTTCGGGATTGCCGTGCCGGCGGTCGATGGCAACGTCGTGAGGGTCATCGCACGCCTGTTCCGGATCCGCGAGAACGTGACGAGCGGAGTGGTCCGGAGGCGAATCACGGAGATTGCTGCACAGCTCGTTTCGCCGGAACAGCCCGGCGATTTCAATCAGGCTCTGATGGAGCTCGGCGCGACCGTTTGTACACCGACCGCGCCGGCGTGCATCCGTTGCCCCCTCGAACGGCTCTGCCTCGCGCACGCAGCGGGCGAGGAACGAACGCTGCCCATCTCGTCTCGACCCCGGTCCCCGCGCGCGGTTTCAGTCGTCTTCGCCCTCGTGACCGACAACCGCCGGGTCCTCCTCGTCCGCCGGCCACGGGGACAACTGCTGGGCGGACTGTGGGCCCTTCCCGGCGGAGAGCGAAGCGGCCGTTCGGAGACAGCGGAGCTCAAGCGTACGATCCGGACGCAAGTGGGGATCGAGGTTCGGGTAGGCCCGCGATGGTCGCGCGTGAACCGTACCTTCTCCCACCGGAAGTGGTCCGGTTCGATCTACCGCTGCTCGCCCCTCGGTCGTCCGAAGGGGACGGATTCGGTCCGTTGGATTCTCCGGGAAGAAGCCTTGCGGCTTCCGCTCGTGCCGTTCCATCGGGACGCCATCAAGGCTCTCGCGGGAATCGGGTCCTTCGGGAGCGCCTGATAATATCCAAACCATCCGATAAATATATGGCTCCGAACCCTTAAGCGGGAATGATTCATCGGACCGCCGTGCGACGGTTCCTGATTGTCGGGCATCGAGCCTCCACGGATTCGGCCTTTCCGTTGGATGACCTCGCAGGCGGTGCGGGCCGCATGGACATCTTGTTGAACGGAGCGAACGCGGCCCTCCACCTTGCCCACGACCTCCGCCGCGATGTGGAGGTTGGGCTCCTCCTGCTGGGTCCGCCTCATCCGCCACGGCTCGTGCGCCTCGAGGGCTTCCGGCTGCGGAACTATCAGCCGGACATCCGCAGCAATGCCGCGCTCGTGCGCCGTGCCCTGGACGGTGTCTCCCGAATCGAGCGGGAGAGCTCCCCAGGCGTGTTCGTCTCGCAGACGAGTTTCGAGGAGGCGCTCGATCGCCTCGGACCGGTCTTCGTCTACGCCAAAGAGGGCGGGACGGACATCCGCCAAGCGAGTCTCCCCGCGGACGCGACCTTCGTCTTCTCGGACAACCAGGATCTCACGACGGTCGAGGAGCGGGCCCTGACCGACCAAGGGGCCCTCGTCATCGGACTCGGCCCGCAAGCGCTTCACACAGAGCACGCGGTCGCCATCCTCCAGAACGAGCTCGATCGGAGGCAAGTCTGATTCGGGCCGCCCTTGCGCCGCGTTCCCCGCGACGTCTTGATGTCCGACCGTCCTGTTCGGACCGGGCGCCTCGAAGTCTCAACGGAGAGACACCGATGCAGGTCGGGTCGCCCCACCTAGCCCCCAGGCTACCTGGCCGCGCGGGCGGTCGTGAGAATCATGAGCCCCGCAACGATGAGGAGCCCACCCACGATGAGCACGGGGATGCCGACGGTCCGGGCGAAATATTCGCAGCATTGGCCGTTTGCGGTGATGTAGCAACCGAGAGATAGGCTGAGCCCGATGAGAATCGGGAGAATCGCTCCGGCGATGAGCGCGATCCCCCACAAACGTCGATGTCGCACGCTTCGGCCAAGAACACCGGGCACGCTTAAAGGGCGGGGTGCGCGAGAAGCCTTTAAAGCGGCTCCGATTACGATCGTGCCGAGGTTCGGGATGTCGGCGGGACAGGACAGAGACGCGGCCATTCGCGGGGCGCACGGACGCGCCTTGGGTCCCTGGGGTCGCTGGGCTCTTGGGCTCTTCGCTGTGGCCACGATTTCGACGGCCTCGGCGTTCGTCCTGCCATGGTGGGAAGTGCGAGGCACGGACGGGTCGTCTTCGACCCTGTACTATGGGAGTTGGTGTAACGCGATCGATACGGGGCGGTATGCCGGATCGGAGTGCTTCGCCTACACCGAGTCTCCACCGATTCCTCTACCGGGGACCCTCGTCTCCGCGCTGTTCGCGCTGGATCTGCTGGTGGCCGCCAGCGTCCTCTCCCTGGCCATCGGCACGGCGGGCTTCGCGGTTCCCCGCGTGCGGGCGCGGGCTCGAAGACTCATCGCGGCCGCCTTCTTGGTCGGAACCATCCTCGCCGCGGCGGCGGTCGCCGACGCGGTGATCACCCTCCCGGGCCTCGAGCCGTTTTTGCTCGATCCGGCCTCCGGATTTCGCGGGGTGGGCTTTCGTTACAGTGTGAACTACGCGTGGGGGCCCGCGGCCGCGTGGTACCTTCTGTTCCTCGCGGCGGGGACCGGCTTGCTCGGCCTGATCGCAATTCGTGGAGCGTTCCGGTCACCCTGATAGACACCCTCGAAGCCGCCGGATCGTCCGTGTTCAGAATGTAAAAGCTCTAATAAACGGAGAAAGTAGCCGCTTCGGGAGAAATGCCCAAGCCCGCACCGGGTCGTGACTTCTACATCGCCACGGCAGACGAGATCCGGGCGGGACGGACGACGGACATCTACTTCGTGCGGACCCTCGACATCCTGAAGAAGGCGGGTCGGAGCCGCGCCAACGTCGTCGCGGAGGTCACGACCGGCGCCTTGCCAAACAGCTGGCCGTGGGGAATCTTCTGCGGCCTCGAGGAGGTCGTCCATCTCTTGGAGGGAAAGGCCGTAAGCCTGTGGGCCCTCCCGGAAGGCAGCGTCTTTCCGCCAAAGACGCCACGAGGCATCCCGCTCCCCGTAATGACTCTCGAAGGCCCGTACGAGGAATGGGCGTTGTACGAGACGCCGGTCCTCGGGATGATCTGCCAGGCGAGCGGCATCGCCACGAAAGCCGCGCGGATTCGAAAGCTCGCGAATGGAAAGCAAGTCTTGTCGTTCGGCGTGCGTCGCATGCATCCCGGTATCGCGCCGCTCATTGAACGGTCCGTGACGATCGGAGGGCTCGATGCGATCACGACGCCCCTGGGGGCCGATCTTCTCGGTGTCCCCGCGATGGGGACGATGCCCCACGCCCTCGTCATCGTGATGGGCGGACCGCGGGAGGCATTCGCGGCGGTCCACAAATACCTCGAAGCGAAGATTCCGCGCATCGCGCTCGTCGACACATACTACGACGAGAAGACGGAGGCACTGATGGCCGTCGAGGCGATTCCGGACCTCTCTGGTATCCGCCTCGACACGCCGGCCTCGCGTCGTGGGAACCTCGCCGCGATCGTCCGCGAAGTGCGTTGGGAACTGGACCTCCGCGGCCACAAGGACGTGAAGATTTTCGCGTCGGGCTCCGTGGACGAGAAGTCGATACCCGCACTCTTGGAGGCAGGCGTCGACGGCTTCGGCGTCGGCACGAGCTTGAGCAACGCTCCGACGATCGACTTCGCGTTGGACCTTGTCGAAGTCGATGGCAAGCCGGCGGCGAAGCGGGGCAAGTTCGGGGGTCGCAAAGACCTTCAACGATGCCCGAAGGATGGTACGTACGAAATCGGGGTGCGGACGTGTCCCGCGTGCGGAACGAAGATGGCCCCGGCATACACGCGGTATCTGGATCAGGGGCGGGTGAGCGCCCCTTTGCCGGACCTTGCCGCGATCCGGGAGCGAGC
>WNGN01008197.1_pt1 | contig 19914 bp, 17 predicted proteins | sample 5400561 | NCBI WGS metagenome assembly WNGN01 (sample SAMN13153379, study PRJNA577476) | soil metagenome | isolation source: 115 cm soil or saprolite under Garry oak tree replicate 2 | place: USA:California | collected 2016-06-15
TTATGGCTTACGAACTACCTAAATTAGCTTACCCGTACGATGCTTTGGAGCCGCATATTGATGCGCGCACGATGGAAATCCATCACACCAAGCATCACCAGGCTTACATCGACAACGTCAACAAGGCGATCAAAGGCACCGATCTCGAGAAGAAATCTGTGGAAGACTTGATCAGCGATCTGAATGCCGTCCCGGAAAATATTCGCACAGTGGTGCGCAACAACGGCGGCGGGCACGCTAATCACTCGTTCTTCTGGAAAATCATGGGGCCAAATGCAGGCGGCGAACCGAAAGGCAAACTCGCTGACGACATCAAGTCCAGCTTTGGGAGCTTCGACGAGTTTAAGGAAAAATTCAGCGCTGCCGGCGTCGGCCGATTTGGCAGCGGCTGGGCATGGCTGATTAACAAGGGTGGAAAGCTCGAAATTATTTCGACGCCAAATCAAGACAGCCCGTTGATGGATGGAAACAAGCCGATCCTCGGCGTCGACGTATGGGAGCACGCCTATTACCTAAAATTTCAAAACCGCCGGGCTGATTATCTTAAGGCTTGGTGGAACGTGGTGAATTGGGACGCCGTCGCGAAGAACTACTGATTTGCGCCTGGCGAGTTCTCCTGTAGCGGCGGTCTATGACCGCCGCTAAACTTGTACACGTTTGGCAGTCACAGCCGTTCGCCAAAGGAGATGGCTTATTTAAACGAGAATTATCTGAAGCTTCAGGCCGGATACCTGTTTCCAGAAGTAGCGCGCCGGGTGCGCGGCTTTTGTGAAGCCAATCCGAAGGCGGCCGAGCGCCTAATTCGGTGCGGAATTGGAGATGTGACCGAGCCGCTCCCGCGCGCGGCGATCGAAGCGATGAAGCAAGCTGTCGAGGAGCTCGGCGACCACGAGACATTCCGCGGCTACGGTCCGGAACAGGGCTACGAATTTTTAAGATCGGCCATTGCGCAGAACGATTATCGCGACCGCAACATCGAAATTGCCGACGATGAAATTTTTGTCTCCGACGGATCAAAATGCGATTGCGGTTACATTCTCGATATCCTCGGCGATCAAAATAAGGTCGCCGCCCCCGATCCAGTCTATCCGGTTTACGTCGACACAAATGTGATGGCTGGCCACACCGGTCCTGCAAGGAGAGACGGCAACTACGAAGGCATTCTCTATTTGCCCTGCACAGCGGAAAACAATTTTGTGCCCGAGCCGCCGAAGGAACATGTCGATCTTGTTTATCTGTGCTTTCCCAACAATCCAACCGGGGCAGTAGCATCGCGCGCGCAGCTCTCTCGTTGGGTCGACTATGCGCGCGAGCATGAGGCGCTTCTGCTCTTTGATGCTGCTTACGAAGCTTACATTTCAGAGCACGATATTCCCCACTCAATTTTTGAAGTGCCGGGTGCTCGCGAGCATGCCGTTGAATTGCGCAGCTTTTCGAAGAATGGCGGTTTCACGGGCGTGCGTTGCGGGTTTACGGTGATGCCAAAATTGGTCCTAGCGCGGACGGAGAACGGCCGGCGGTTACCGCTCCATCCACTTTGGCAACGGCGTTGGAGCACGAAATCGAACAGCGTGAGTTACCCTGTGCAGCGTGGCGCCGAGGCTTTGTATTCACAACAAGGTCGCAAGCAAGTGCGCGCTCTCGTCGATCATTACATGGGAAACGCAAAACTTCTTCGCGACGCCGCGGCCGATGCTGGGCTGGAGACTTTCGGCGGTGTAAACGCACCGTACATCTGGGTGAAAACACCGGATGGCCTGACGAGCTGGCAGATGTTCGACCGCGTGCTGCGCGAGTTAAATGTCGTCATCACGCCGGGCGCCGGCTTTGGGGCACAAGGTGAAGGTCACTTTCGTATTTCGGCGTTTAATAGCCGAGAAAACGCCGAAGAAGTAGCGCGTCGTTTGAAGAAACTGCGCTGATTGCTGCAAGGAGTAGCGGTTCCAATCACCACTTTTGAACAGATTGATTTGGAGGCGCCTATGGCTGATCTGCCCTTGTCGGTATGGATGACGCGCGTAGAGTGCGCTGACTTTTTCGGGGAAAACTAGAGTGCCGGATCGAAAGCAAAATCTGCCGCAACTTTATCGCCTTTGTTTCTTGATGCTGGGCGACTCGCACAAGGCGCAGGAAGTTTTTCACACTACGTTACGCGAAGCCGCTCTTGGAGCCGCCCAAGGGCAATTACCAAAGGAACCATTTTGGCTCTTCCGCGAGGCGCGCTGGCGCTGTTTGGAAGCAACCAAGACAGACTTAAAGCCGGAGTCGCTCGAAATTGACGAACATGAAATAGCTCCGGGGGCCCCATTACAGATCGAGCAGCTTGATCCCGCACAACTCGCAATTTGGATTTCCACCGCGCCCGACCCTCAGAGGACTGCTCTGGCACTTTTTTATCTCGACGAATTCGATTACCGCGAAATTCTCGACATCGCCGAACTCAAGCTGAGCGCCCTCTCGCGATGTCTGGCGAAGGGGAGGCGACAGCTGCAGGCATGGCTGGACGCTAAGCATCCCGAACAACGCAAACTATGAAGACGCTGCAGTTATTGCGACGTCGACGCGCCCTTTTGAATTGCGCGCCATTTAGCAACGACCAATTGGCCGACCGCTCCATGCGGTCAGCGGTATCTCGTGCGGACGGTTCGAATGAATTTGTCAATCAACAGAACTTCGATCGGGCGGTGGCGGCGCTGGTTCGTCTCGTTCCCATTCCTCCGGAGTCGGCGGAATGGTTCTCGGAAAAAGACCTGGTCGCGGGGTCAAAGTGGACGTGGAAAAAGATGGTTCGGAATCCCGCCGTACTTGCGATCAGTATCGCGGTCGTGGTTATCGCCGGAGTCTTTGTGTTCCAGCTCCTTGGGCGCTTGAATGATTTCCCGGGATCAGCGACCGCTCGGAGATTACTTGCTGTGGCTGCTTCCACGCGACCAGTGATGCTCGATCCGGTAAGCACCGAAGCGGGTACTTTGAGTGATCTGTTTTTTATGAAACACGGGCTCGAACATTACGACGTTCCAGACGAATTCGCCGATTTTCGCACAATTGGTTGTCGTGTTTTCGATGATGAGGAGTCGCGTCGTATTGCTCAGATCTGGCTTGCCGAAAAACGGATGCAGTTATTCCTTTTTCCGGCAGACCGGAACATGAAAACCGGCGCGGTGCTGCATTTTCCCGGATGGCGCTATGTTCACCAGGAAGGCTGGGTCGGCGCAGTAACTGAACACAGCGGGGTATGCTTTATGGCTGCTCTGCGGGGCGGCGACAAAGAGTTGCAGCAGTATATCTCGAAGCCCAAAGAGTAGGAGATATTCTTTACCGCTTCCTCGTAATCTTCTTCTTACCCTAACCTATCTCACAGCAAGCGGAGAGTGCGAGGAAGAGCAGGAGGGAAGAGGGAACAGGAAAAGGGCCGAGCAAGGGAAGAATCGTTAGTGGTGCGTGTCGCGTTGACAGTCCATCTCATGCGTTTGACCTTTCCCGCCGATTATTTTGCCAGGGTAGCTCAGTGGTAGAGCAGGGGACTCATAAGCCCTTGGTCGGGAGTTCGAATCTCCCCCCTGGCAGTAGGTATATGGCATGGGTTTATATCTTGCGTGGATCCTCCGGTCGACACTACCTTGGTTCGACGCCCGATTTGGGCGCTCGACTCGCGCAACATCGTCGTGGTCATACGCACACGACGAAGCGAATCGGCGAATTTCAAATTGTAGCTCAGCGCGAGTACTCTACCCTGAAAGAAGCGAGAGACACTGAGCGATTCCTAAAAGCGAAAAAAAATCCCCGTCTTGCCATCCACTATTTGCGACGGTAGAGCAGCCCCGAAAGCTTTCGGGGTTGGTCGGGAGTTCGAATCTCCCCCCTGGCACTTTTCAATTACGATTGTGGATTGCCGATTGCGAATTGATTGGGCGTTGAACGTTCGATGTTCGGCGTTGGACATTTTCTGCCAGTGATGAATCGGGAAAGCGTCTTCGAGAAGCTTTTCGCACTCGGGAATTCTTATTGGCTGACGCGGTTCATCATCCTGCGGCTGCTGGGTTTTGTTTATGCGGTGGCGTTTTTGGTTGCCGCGCAGCAACTCGTCCCATTGATTGGGGAGCATGGATTAACTCCGGCGAATCATTTTCTCGCGAGCGTTCAAACCCAACTCGGCTCGCGCACTGCGGGCATACTGCGAGTGCCGACTCTCTTTTGGCTCGGCATTTCGGATCATGGAATGTTGATCTTCGCTTGGGTCGGATTCGCGCTCGCACTTGTTGTCCTCGGTGGCTACGCAAACGCGATCATCCTCAGCATTCTTTGGGTCATGTACATGTCGATCGTCCACATTGGGCAGATCTGGTACGGTTATGGCTGGGAGATTCAGCTGCTCGAGACTGGTTTCCTATCTATCTTTCTTTGCCCTTTACTCGATGGACGGCCATTCCCGAAGTCCAGGCCGCCGATCCTGGTTTTCTGGCTTTTTCGCTGGCTAGGATTCCGAATCATGATAGGTGCCGGTCTGATCAAACTCCGCGGCGACCCGTGCTGGCGCGATCTGACCTGCCTTGCCTATCACTACGAAACCCAGCCGATACCGAGCCCGATCAGTCGCTATCTTCACTTTGCACCATTGTGGGTTCACAAATTTGAGACCGCATGGAATCATTTCATTGAGCTGGTCCTGCCGTGGTTTTCGTTTGGACCGCGATCGGCGCGACATATCGCCGGCGTCTTGCTTGTCACTTTCCAAATATTTCTCATCGTCAGCGGCAATCTTTCGTTCCTCAATTACCTCACGATCATTCCGTTTTTGGCGTGCTTTGATGATACCTTTCTACGCCATTTCTTACCGAGGGCATTAGTTCAGCGCGCGGAACGAGCGGCTGAAGAATCGCAGCCGTCGCGTATCAACAACGCGATCGCGATCGCTTTATCGATCGTGGTCGTCTATCTGAGCGTCGCACCCGTGCTGAATCTTTTTTCCGGCCGTCAACTCATGAACTCTTCCTACGATCCGCTTGATCTCGTGAATACTTACGGCGCGTTTGGATCTGTTGGCCGCGAACGCGACGAAATTATTTTTGAGGGAACGAACGACGCGCTAATTACGGGCGATACAAAATGGAAGGAATATGAGTTCAAAGCCAAACCGGGCGATCCCAACCGGCGACCGCCGTTCGTCGCGCCGTACCAACCGCGGATTGACTGGCAAATCTGGTTCGCTGCGATGGCTTCACCCGCAGATTATCCGTGGACGCTGCATTTTGTCTGGAAACTTCTGCATAACGATCGCGGCACACTCTCGCTCCTGGCGAATAATCCCTTTCCCAACGCGCCGCCTCATTACGTCCGCGCACGGCTTTACCGCTATCAGTTTGCGCCGATTGGTGACAAGGCGTGGTGGAAGCGCGAACGAATCGGTGAATGGTTGCCCGCGCTCTCCGTAGATGATCCTCGGTTTCGGCGTTTGCTGGACGCGATGGATTGGGACAATTGAAGATCAACTATCACAAAGGAGAAGTCGGTGAAGTCTACTCCGGTGGTCAGCTCAAATTTTTTAGAGCGAATCGCTGATCCTGCATCGCGGTTTCACCCAGATTACTTGTCGTACCGAAATCGCGAGATCACGCAAGACGAGTTGGTCGCGCGGCTGCCGCACGTTGCTTTGATCGGCGACAGCGTTTGCACGGGAGTCTACATCTCGTCGATCTGGAGCACGTTTTGGCGCGCGAGCACTTGCCGTGGCAATAGCTGGTTTCTCGACACCGACCCGGCGCCCCCGGGCATTCGAAGCGTTTCGAAGAAACTTGAGGAGTTCACTCCGTTTGTGGCGATTGAATGCGCGGGCATCGGTGCACTCGTCGATTACGAAGCCGCTTACAACGACAAAGCCAGGAGCTTCGAGAGAATTTCGCGCGACAGATGCGTCGGCTGATTGACCACGCGGGCATGCAGGATCACCCCGTCGCGGTCGTGGTGTATGGTCTCGTCAATTTCGAGTCATACTTTCAAGGGCGCGAAATTGCAGAGCGTCTGCGAACACAGGACACATCTCGCTATCCGCATCTGGAAACTACTTACAAATACCTCACATCCTTCCGGCCAGCTTACCGCTCCAATCTGATTCGCCTTGCAAGGATGGTGAACGAGGAATTGCGCGAGATGGTGAGCGAACTGCACCGCGAATTCACGGACAGCGCGAAGTTACAAGTGCGATATTCGGATGCCTTAGCGACAGCTGATTTGAGCCGCGCGGAACTGCTCCACCCGATCGATGGCTGGCATGCCTCGGTCGAAGGCCACAATGTTCTCGCAGAAGCCGCGTTCGCCGATCTTGGACCAAGTCTGGAATTTCTTGGAATCAAACGACCAAGGAGGGGCGGTTTCCAATCCGCCCCCTTTTGAGCGGCGGATCAGAGACCGCCGCTCCTTGCTTACAGATCGCCGCGCTGTTTCAGTCGGGCGATTGTTTCGCGCATCATGCGATGGCCGAAGTGTCCCTGTTGCACTCGCAACAGTTCTGAACCGCGCCATTTCTGCTGAATCGCTTCGATCTCGCCGGCTGGCGCGATCGAATCGAATTCACCGGTCACGAATAGAACCCGAGCCGGATCGCATACTGGCTGGCAGTGCAATGGCGAACTCAGATGAAAATGCCGCGCAACGAGAGATGCCTCGATGTTTGCGCGATTTAATTCGCGCCGAATCAGCCGTGCCGCAGGACTCGCCCAGATCGCATGCTCAATGTTTACGATCGGACCCATCAGGGCAACGAACCGAAGATCGGATTCAACCGTCGCGAGCAAGGCGCCAATCCACCCGCCGTAGCTGGTGGCGAGCACCCCAAAGTCGCGGCAGCCGTGAGCCCGCAATCCAGCGATCAACTGCCGCAGTTCAATCACACCTTGACGCAGCCCTTCTGCATTGCGGACAAGATCGCAAGTAATTGCCAGCTCGCCATTCCAATAGCCGCGCGGAACACGCGAAAAATGATAGGGCAAGTGAAGTAAACAAGCGCTCCAGCCAAGTTCGTTGAAGCGCTGTGCACAACGGCGATAGCCAACAGGCTTGGTGGACATTAGCGAATGCAACAGGAACACCGTTGGCGCAGTCGGACCTTGTGTGCAGGGAAAGAATTCGGCGTGAGCGATGTTGTTGGCCGCAAACGCTGTGTTAACCGGGCTGCGCCACGCGACGTTCGCGCAACTATCGCTGAACACTCTGGCGAGGCTTGTCCCGAGTTCGCTCGAAGAATCACCGTCGTCCGGAGTGGCGTAATATTCCTGCGGGGTGAATTGCTCGCACGCCACCAAATAGCGCTCCATCTCTTCGCAGCTGCGCCCGTTCAGCCGGTGCCGGGTGTGAAGCAAATTCAGCGATGCGCAGAGCAGCGAATCGACAGTTTTTGCGCTCGCACGTCGCAAGGGATGACGGCGAGCTTTCATCCGCTCCCGTGGTGGATGAGGCAGGTCATCTGCCGTGAGCTGGAATGTCTGGCGCAATTCCGCGTACAAATTTTTGAATGCGTCAGCCAATTCGGATTCGATGCGTTCGCGTGCCCGGAATTTCTCTAACTCAGGAGAATGCGAGATCGGTTTACCGAACGCGATCCAAACAGGGGTACGCCGCAGCGGGAGCCAGCCTTTCGCGGAGTAAAACCGATCGGTGCCGAGGATCACGCACGGAAGAATCGGAACGCCAGCCATATGCGCGAGCGTCGATGCGCCTGGCCGAAGCGGCGCGCTTTCGAGCAGCGACCGCACGCCGTCACGAATGCCGCCCTCGGGAAAAAGGCCCACGATGCGCCCGTCTTTCAGTCGTTCGATCGCGGTGCGAATGGTTTTTCGATCGGCGCGGTCCCGCTCCGCCGGAAATGTATCGACGGCGCGCAAAACCAATCCAACGATAGGCAACCGGAAAAATTCGGCCATCGCCATCCAATCGATCTTTCGCCGCACGGCTAGCGATATGAGAAAAGGATCAAAATGACTGATGTGATTCGCCGCTAATAGAAATCCACCGCTGCAATTCGTGTTTTCGCCTCCGACGACGCGAACCCGCGCGACACAACCAAACAGTGGTCTCACCAATAGCTTGCCCGCGCGATAAAATGTCGCTTTGAGTCCCATGGGTTTGTGTCTTTTGCCGCTTTCCTGCATTCCGGAAAAGCTATTTTTCCTGCTGATTCGTTCTTTTAACGTGATATCATACTTGGCGGCTCACACGCGAGCTGTGGGTCAGAAGCTATGAAACCGAGGAGTCCTTCCACGGGCGGAAAGGGACAATTTCCGCAGACGGACTATTTTTTCCATTCCGGTTTCGGCCGATGGCGCGGTGGGTATTTCTCTCCTTACGATGGAGAGGACAAATCGGAGTTCAGTAATTTTTACAACTTGGGACGCGAATACCGTATCGAAGCCGCGCGCGAACGAGCGAAGGAGATGGCGGCGTTTGCAGCGATTGTTCTGACGTCCGCGTGGCCGGTGCTGTACATGGTTATCACGGTGGTAAAGTTGCTGAGCAAAGGTCGTCCGTAGCGCTTGTCTGCAGCTGCGCTGCATCCGATCTGCCGGCCAGGATCGCGCGGCACGACGCGCTTATTGTTGGGGCGGCAGAAATTCGTCGCGGTATTCCGGCGTCTCTTCGGGCGCGAATCCGTGACGCGTGGTGTTTTCGGTCACCACTCGCGGAACGAGGAAGTTCAGCAGGTAATCTTCACCACCGGCTTTGGTGCCGCTGCCACTCATTTTGAATCCGCCAAAAGGATGGCGCCCGACAATCGCGCCGGTGCACGAGCGATTGATGTAAACGTTTCCCGCTTCCAGTTGGGCTTTGACGCGCTCGATGTTGGCCGGACTCCGCGAGAAAAATCCGCCGGTCACCGGTCAACGCGTAATCGCTGCCGTTCGCTACTTCGAGGGCTTCATCGAGATCGCGCACTTTTAGCACGCTCAACACCGGCCCGAAAATTTCCTCGCGCGCGATACGCATGTTTGGTTTCACGTCGGTGAAAATGGTTGGCGGAATGAAATAGCCCTGCCGCGGCAAATCTTTTGCTTGGTAGGCGAGCGTCGCCTCACTCTTTCCCACCTCGATGTAATCCAGAATGCGCCGATAAGCGGCCTCATCGATCACAGGTCCCACCATGATCCCAGGTTCCTCGGGATTGCCAACGCGCAGACTCGCTGCGGCCGGAATCAGGCGTTCCATCACGCGATCGTAATTGTCTTGGAGTAAAATGAGACGCGATAGCGCGGAACACTTCTGTCCCTGAAAACCGAACGCGGAATAGATGGAATAGCCAACCGCTTCACCAACATCGGCGTCGGAGTCCACGATCATCGCGTTTTTGCCGCCCATCTCACATATGACCCGCTTTAGCTCGCGTTGACCGGGTCGAGTGATACCAGCCGATTCCCAAATTTTCAAGCCCACTTCGCGCGATCCGGTGAACGCGATCAAATCGACATCTTTATGATCAACCAGATGCGCTCCGATGACAGATCCGTGTCCGGACAGAAAATTCAAAACGCCTGACGGCACGCCCGCCTCCTCGAAGACCTGCATCAGCATCGCGCCGCAGACAATCGATTGCTCGGATGGTTTCATGATCACCGTATTGCCGGTCACAACTCCGGCAGATGCCATTCCGCAAAGAATCGCGATCGGAAAATTCCATGGTGCAATTACGAACGTTACGCCGCGCGGCCAGTAGTGATGATAGCTATCCTCTCCGGGAACACGTTGTGTGAGCTTCGGACGCCCGAGACGTCGCATCTGCTGCGCATAGAACCGGCAAAAATCGATGGCCTCGCGAATGTCTCCATCAGCTTCATTCCACGGTTTGCCGACCTCGAAGACTTCGACCGCGGAGAGTTCGTAGCGCCTGCGTTCCATGATGTCCGCCGCGCGCTCCAGCAGGTGCGCCCGTTCTTCGAACGGCGTCCGGCTCCACTTGCCAAATGCCTCGCGCGCGGCTTTGACAGCGCGCTCGGCCTCGGGAATCCCTGCTTCCGACCCGTAACCCACAATCTCGTCCGGAGCGCTTGGATTCACCGAGGGCGTCAACTGATCGGTCCAGACTTTTTCGCCGCCGATGACGAGTGGATATTTTTCGCCGAAGCGTTTGCGCACTTCGCGCAATGCGCCCTGCATCTTTTCCTGACTGTCTTTATAAGCGAAATTCACAAGCGGCGAATTTCGGTAAACATCGGCGGAGGCGATGTCAAGGGAAGTGGAATTTTTGCCATCAGCCGAAGCACTGCCGCCGGGATCACCGATCCCGGCTACAGCGGGTTTGATTAGCTCCGTTGGATCGCGCAGCAATTCCTTCGCGGAGACGTTCTCGGCGAATTTTGCGCGCAGAAATCCTTCATTCGATGTGTTCTCAAGCAGGCGTCGAACCAGATAGGCCATTCCCGGAAGCAGTTCGCCGACTGGGCAATATTCGCGGACGCGATAACCCATTTCCACCAGCGCCCGTTTGATCGGCCCAGCCATGCCATAGAGCAGTTGAAACTCGAAGCGGCTGGGATCGAGCCCGAGCTCATCCGCAAACGCCTGCGCGTGCGCGATGCTGCGAATGTTGTGCGATCCGAAGGCAGCGGTAACGATCGATTCGTTTTCCAGAAGCAACCTGGTGAGCGTTTCAAAATTCGCGTCGCTCTCCGGCTTCTGAAAATAAACCGGACAATCCCACCCGTTCTGGAGAGATTTCGTGGTTTCGTAGTCCCAGTATGCGCCCTTGACCAGTCGCACGGCGAAGCGCGTGCCTCGTTTGCGACCCCACTCGATCAGGTCGCGCAAATCCGCTTCTGAATCTCGCAAATACGCCTGGATCACAATCCCGGCATGCGGCCAATTTTTGAACTCCTCCTCCCTGAAGATGGTTTTGAACAGCTCAAGAGTGGTGTTTTTGTGCGCGTAGCTTTCCATGTCGAAATTAATGAAAGCGCCGACCTCTCGCGCGCGGCGCAAAAGCGGTCGCAGCTTGGGCGCGAGGTGGGCAATTGCATCCGCTGGGTCCGCCGGATTTATTTGCGAATAGAGCGCAGAAATTTTGACTGACAGATTTACAACTGGAAAAAGCTCCGAATTTTTGCCCAGCGGGTCTGTCCAATTTTTTGTTTCCCGCGCGAGTTTCTCCAGCAAATCCAGATAACGCGCCGCGTATTCATCCGCGTCTGCTTCGCTTACGACGGCTTCTCCCAACAGGTCGACGGTAAAGCCGATTTTTTGCGAACGGCGCTTGCGCAACGTTTTTATTACGTCGTCTGAATTTTTTCCGGCGATAAATTGGTGCGCCATTCCGGAAACATTCCACCGCAGGATTGGGCCGCTCACCCAGGGAACGATGCGTGCCAGACGAATGCCGGTGCCAACAAACGGCCCGAAGCCGTCATCGGAGAAATACTCATTGAGATGCCCGATAATTTCGCGTGGGTGACGCAGCGAGGGCAGAACATCGACAAACCGAAACAATTGCACCTTGAACTGCTCGTCGCGCATGGAGAGTGCCATTAATCGCTGATACAATCCCGCCTTGCTGAAAAGCGGCTGCGGATGCTTATCGACCAGCTCGAAGATGCGGCTGCCGCGCCGCTCAATTTCGTTTTGGACGGCCGTCATTTACGAAACTAGTCCGCCGCTGTGCGTTAGGCAAAACGGACCCGGCGGGTTTCGGCGCGTAAAATATTTTCTTAGGGGACACGCTCACTTGGCCGCCTGTGTTCGAAATAAGAATGAAACTGCTGCACGCGATTTGAAGAGCAAATCGAACAAGATTTGCCTGGCAGAGTTCGGAGGCCCAGGGCTCTGAGCTGTCAGGCAATTTCTTTGTGCTTATTGATCCTGCGCAAAATTCGGGTAGCAAAGTGGCGAGATGATCGTAGAGCGCCACGGGTTTGCGAGCGATAATGTCGCACCGATTTGCCCGGAGGCTTGGGCCGAATTGCAGGAAGCAAATGTGCATTACGCGCCATCATATGGCGAGGACAGTTGGACCGCGCGCGTGTGCAACCGGGTTCGTGAAACCTTCGAGACCGATTGTGATGTTTATTTTGTTTTTACCGGCACGGCAGCAAACGCACTGTCGCTCGCGCAGCTCTGCAAGTCGTTCCAGAGTGTGATCTGTCACCAGCATTCTCACATGCAGACGGACGAATGCGGCGCGTGCGAATTTTTTACCGGAGGATCGAAACTGCTTTTGGTTGGTGGCGCCGATGGCAAGATCGACATCAACCAGGTGGAAGCGCTGCTGGCCCGCCAGAGTGACGTGCATTCGCATAAGACGGGCGCGATCAGCATCACACAGGCGACGGAGTTCGGAACGCTTTATACGCGCGACGAAATTGCGGCGATCGCGGACCTGGCGCGCAAGCACCAACTATTTCTCCACATGGATGGCGCGCGCTTCGCCAATGCAATCGCCTCCCTTAACTGCGCGCCCAAAGCGATCACATGGGAGGCTGGGGTTGACGTTCTGTGTTTTGGAGGAACAAAAAATGGGGCGGCTGTCGGCGAGTTGCTGATTTTTTTCGATAAGAAGATCGCGCGCGAATTTGATTATCGAGCAAAACAGGCCGGTCAGCTCGGATCGAAGATGCGTTTTCTCGCCGCGCCGTGGCTCGGGCTTTTGACCGAAGACATCTGGTTGCGGAACGCGCAGCATGCCAACCGAGCAGCAAGTGTCCTTGCGAGCCGTTTGCAAAAGGAGGCCGGTATCGAGAGCGTATTTCCAATCGAGGCGAACGCGGTGTTTGTGTCGATGAATGAGCGACTCGCCAGCGGTCTCCACGCGCGCGGCTGGCGTTTTTATAAATTCATCGAGCCCGACGTTTATCGTCTGATGTGCTCGTGGTCGACGACCGAGGAGGAGATCTCAAGTTTCATTGCCGACGTTCTGGCGATTAAATGATTGAACAGATCGCGATTTGCTGTTTGCGGCAGTTTTGCTTGCCGCATGCGGAACGACCCGCAACGTTGCAGAGACTTCTTATCACGTCACGCGCGCCGGCGCGGTGGGCTCTTACAAGGTAGCTCGAGCTGTCGCCGTGGGTTCATATCGCGCGGCCAGCGCGCCGGTGCGCTACGCCACGGGAAGTCGTCATAGCGAACCGGTAATGGTCGGAACGACAGATGCAATCCCGTCGGATGTCACTCAGCCGGGCGAGCCTGTTTCAACGCGGCAGAGCCGCCAGAACCTTCAGACGGAAAGCAATCAAACCTCGTCCAAAACAACTCCACGGGTGAGTCGCAGCGAAACAACTCACACAAATCCGAAATCGTCATCGTCAGCGCGAGGTGCCTCCGCCCAGGCGGCATTTCCGACTGCGAAAGCGGTACCTGAAAAGCCTGGGTACGTGTTCAGCCCGTTTGATAGCAGCGGAAGATATGTCGATGTGAGCGGTTACGCGTCCGGTACCAAAGTAAAGGATCCGTGGACCGATAAGATTTTTGTCGTGCCGTAGGTTACGTGACGTGCTTCTGGGGAGCACAGGCTGCCAGCCTGTAGTTGCCGGCAGCCCTGCCGGCAACATCTTGTGGACAGGTAGTTTTGAATGACACCAAGTTTCCCGATCCCGGCAAGCTGCCGAGATCTGCAGGCTAGCAGCCTGCGCTCCCCCCCCGAGATTGCCGTGAACCTTCGCGAGTGTTACGTAATAACATGAGACTGGCATTGAGACTCGTGCTCTACTCGATGGTCTGCTGGTCGGTCCTCGCGTTTGCACCGCACGCCTTCAGCCAGTCGTATCAAGGAAAACAACTCGTCAGGACGGAGTTGCTGGCCGACACGAACGCGATTGTTCCAGGAAAGCCATTTACTGTCGGCTTGCTGCTGCGAATGGCTCCGGGCTGGCATACCTACTGGAAGTTTTCCGGTGACGCTGGTCTTCCCACAGAATTGAAATGGAAGCTGCCACCGGGCTGGAAAATTGGTCAGGTTCAGTGGCCGAGTCCACTAAAAACAATCGATCCGGGCGACATTCAAACCTACGGATACGTGGATGAAGTCCTGCTCACCCAGGAAATTACGCCGCCGCCGAAAATTGAGAATTCGACAATAAAACTAGTTGCCGACGCAAGTTGGCTGGTCTGCGAGAAAATCTGCATCCCTGGGGGCGCAACATTGGAATTGGAGCTGCCGGTATCGGCAAGCAGCCAGCCGGCGAACACGGAGCTTTTCCCGCGTTATCGGCGTTTGCTGCCGCAAAACTGGCCGGGACCGAATGTGGCAACTGCCGAATGGGGTCGGGTTGGGTCCGATCTTCGCTTGAAAATCACCAGCGCGACATTGGCAAATTATCCGGCGGTCGATTTCTTTCCGTTGCCAGATGAAGGCATCGTTGTTGGCCATCCAACCGTCGAATCACGGAGCAAAAATGAAATTGTCTTCCGAATTCCCATTGAGTCATCGGGCAAGAATTTGTCGTCCATGACGGGCCTTGTTGTTTTTTCCCAGAAGCCAAACGGTGAAGACCGCGCGGGGTGGCAGATTACGACTGCGTCGATTGCTTCGACGGCTCGTCCGGCGCCCGCACGGGGCTTCCTCACTTTCCTGCTTTTCGGCTTTCTCGGCGGCATGATCTTAAACTTGATGCCGTGCGTGTTGCCGGTGATTTCGCTAAAGATCTTCGGATTTATTCAGCAAGCAGGTCAAAGCCGGCAGAAAATTTTGCGGAGCGGCATCGCGTTCACGCTTGGGATTTTTGCGTGGTTCATTGCGCTGGCGCTGCTGCTGATCGCGCTCAAAACCGCAGGACGCGACGTCACGTGGGGCGGTTTTCAATTTACAAATCCTTATTTTGTTCTCGTGCTGAGCGTGATTGTGCTCGTGTTCGCTTTGAATCTCTTTGGTGTATTCGAAATTTCCCTGCCGCAAAGATTTTCTCGCGGTTTGCTCTCGACGAGCGAGCGCAAAGATGATCTTGGCTCCTTCTTCCAGGGCGTATTCGCAACTGTGTTGGCCACGCCGTGCACTGCGCCGTTTCTCGGCACCGCGCTCGGCTTCGCATTTTCGCAATCGCCCGCAATCATATTGGCAATATTCATTGCCATCGCAGCTGGCATGAGCGCGCCTTATCTGCTTTTAAGCGCGCAACCTGCCTGGCTGCGATTTCTGCCAAGGCCCGGCGCCTGGATGGTGCATGTGAAGCAATTCATGGGCTTCCTGCTGCTCGCGACGCTGCTCTTTCTTCTCTACGTGCTCGGCGCCCAGCGCGGTCTGGAGGGAGCGATTTGGGCAAGCTGTTTCCTATTGGTGATCAGCGTGGCCTGTTGGATGAAAGGCGCGTTCGTTTCGCCAACAGCATCAGCGACGAAACGAGGCATCGTGCTCGTGCTCATGCTCGTCATCGTGGTCGCGAGCGGCATCTATTTCATCGGAGACAAATTTCATTCCACTAACTTTGCTTCCGGCGACTCACGACTAAAAGGAGACTGGCAGGTGTTCGCACCGGATCGATTGCAGGCCGAACTAGAGCAAGGCCACGCTGTTTTTGTCGATTTCACCGCCGCATGGTGTCTTACCTGCAAATTCAACGAGGCCAGTGTTCTCGAAAGTCAGGACGTGCGAGAGGCATTTCAACGTCGCGGCATCGTGAAAATGAAAGCCGACTGGACCAACGGCGACCCGGTGATTACGAAATTGTTAAAACAATTCGGTCGCCCCGGCGTTCCGCTGTACGTGCTTTACCCAGGTAAAAACGAAGAGCCAATCGTCTTTCCGGAAGTGCTGACCAAAAGCATGGTCTTGGAGAAACTTGAAACCGTCGCGGGCAAAGTCGCCTCACAATAAATTTTAGGGGATGCCTCGGATTTTTGTAAGCAGCGTGATCGCGCAACTCGTCGATTTGATGAATCGCAATTTTGTCACCGGGCTTCGCAATCTGGCCGAGAAGTTGAGCGGCTAGAGAAGATGAATAACCGCGCTCGCGAAATCTTCCGCGATCCCCGGCGCGCCCGGCCCGCCTCCGCCGTGGCGAGCGGTCTCGCCCTACCAACCAGACATTTGAATTTTTGCCGGGTTTGTTACAAATGTCTTACTTGCCAGAAATTGAACCATCTCGGAAAGTTTGTTTCTAACCAATCTATGAACACGAAAATATTGTTATCCGTTGTCACATCATCATTAATTGCTACTGCAGTCTATGCTTTCGATCCGCCTCCGGTGGGCAGCGCTGCGCCGGATTTTTCGCTCTCGGACGCGAAGGGCGGCACCCACTCGCTTTCGCAATACAAGGGCAAATATGTCGTGCTCGAATGGTTTAATCCTGAATGCCCGTTCGTGAAGAAGCATTACGGCAGCGGCAACATGCAAAAATTGCAGGATCAATACACGGGTAAAGGAGTGGTCTGGCTGACCATCGATTCCAATGCGCCCGGCACGGAAGGCAATATCACGCCGGAACAGGCGCAGAAGATCGCTGAATCTTGGAAGACGCGGCAGACGGCGTTGCTTCTCGATCCGGAAGGCAAAGCGGGGCGCGCGTACGGCGCCAAGAACACGCCCGACATGGTCATCATTAATCCGGAAGGAAAAATTGCCTACGAAGGCGCAATCGACAGCAAAGCCAGTCCAAATCCAGCCGACATTCCAAGCTCAACCAATTACGTAAAGGTTGCTTTGGATGAGTCGCTCGCGGGCAAGCCGGTTACGACGCCACAGACAAAGCCATACGGTTGCTCGGTTAAGTACAAATGAGGCTGTAGCGGTCGCTGTCCTCAGCGACTTTCGGAACTTTCTAAAGCGGCGGTCGAACACGACCGCCGCTTTTGTTTACGCATGACGAGGCAATGACGGCAAGCGGAAGTGTCCTGCGTGCTGTAGTGCTTCGGCGATGGCGCGACGCATTGCACTTCACGCCGCACGGTCTTTGGATCTTCTTGTACATACCGTATGGTCTTCGCTAGCGACCACAATTGGTTGCAGCTTTGGCAGTCTCTCGCAGTTCTCAGAGATGTTCCAAACTGATGTTACACGGTTGAGTCTCGGCTCGAGTAACGCCGCAATAGCACGCGCAATAGCGGCATCGGCGTTAGTCGAGCCAGAAGCATTGCAAGCTTCATCGCAAATCCAGGAATGACGATCGGCTTATCTGCCTCAAGCCCATTTATTGCATCTCGCACGACTTGTTCTACCGGAACAAGAACGAATTCCGGGCCGATCTCCGGCCGGCCATCCAGGCGCTTGGCGACTTGTTGAAATTCCGTTCGAACAGGGCCCGGACATAACGCGCATACGCTTATGCCTGTTCCATGGAGTTCGGCTCGAAGCGCTTCAGAGAAACTCGTAACATAAGCCTTGGTAGCCGCGTAAACGGTAGAACCGGGTACCGGAAGGGAGCCAGCCGACGAACTGACGTTTAGAATACCGCCACGGCGTTTTGCGATCATTTGCGGAAGGATGTGGCGAGTGAGTGAAGTAAGCGCCACCACATTTACTAGCGTCATTTGCTCGTTGCGAATGGGATCGCTTGTTGCAAAAGGGCCGCTATCGCCAAGTCCGGCATTGTTAATTAAAAGATCGACATTGATATTTTCGCGATCGAACCACTCCATTAGTTCCTGTAATTGCGCAGGATCAGCGAGGTCAACTTGCCGAATCTGAATAGCAAGATTTGGATGCTGCTCTTGCAGCTCATCACGAAGCTCAGCCAACCTGTCCTCACGTCGCGCAACCAGAATCAGAGAACGCGCACGTTCGCCGAGTTGCCGTGCAAACTCGCGGCCTATGCCAGCGGAAGCGCCTGTGATGAGCGTGTTACAACCGTCGAGTTTCACAGTGGAGGGTGGAGCTCCTGCGACGCCGAGTGCGGGCTTGCCGGAGGTCGCCCCTCCAAAGATCGCAACTCGCGTTTTGTGAGTGGACGCCAATGCCCACGCGGCAAATCGGCAAGCCGAAGATTTCCGACTCGAATACGGACAAGATGTTTAACGCGGTACCCAACAGCTTCAAACATGCGGCGAATCTGCCGATTGATTCCCTGTTGTAACACAACGCGCAAACGCGTGGGCGAAACGGAGTGAAGTTGTGAAACTTTTGCTCGCTGGCCGTCGAGAAAAATTCCGCGCAGCAATTTCGGTGCGAGTGTTGAGTCCCAGGGCCGATCCAATGTAACTTCATATTCCTTGTCGACCTTATAATGTGGATGTGTAAGTCGCTGCGCCAGTTCGCCATCATTTGTGAGCAGAAGCAGACCTTCAGTTTGCGCGTCCAAACGGCCGACGTTGAAGAGGCGCGCAAGTTTTTGCGGAAGTAGATCGAAGACTGTATCGCGCGCGTGCGGATCTCTTCGGGTCGAAACGAATCCGGCGGGTTTGTGCAACATGATGCTAAGAGCGGGAGCGGCACTAACAAGTTTGCCGTCGACTTTGATGTGGTCGTGCGGACCCGGCTGTGCGCTGAAGTTTGTACAGACTTTCCCGTTGATGGTAACGCGACCCTCCGCGATCAACTCATCACAATGCCGCCGCGAACCAACGCCAGCAGCGGCGAGGAAGCGATTCAAGCGCATCAGGATCGTTGAAGGGTTAAAGCGCTGAACCGTTAAACCGGACCCGCTTCAACACTTCAACCGTTCAACGCTTCAACGTGCCTAAACGTCCGGCTTCGTTTTCGGCAGACCAATGACTTTACCGTCTTTTTTCCATTGGCCGCGCTTCTTCAGAAGCTCAACGCGCTCGAAGCGTTTCAGCACGTTGCGCCTGGCGGCGATGGTGCTCGCCCCTTTTAAACTGCGATGTTGCGACATGGATGTAGCTAAAAAGTACAAGAGTTACAATGAAAATGAGCCTCATATTAAGCCAGCGCCGGAATTTTTCAAACGCTGTAACGGCGCGTTCACAGTTGGTTGCCAAGCACTACGTACGTCCCCGACGTGGTGACCTGGTGATAAATGTGAAAGCGGCTGGTCAATAGCTGTTTCCAGTAATCCGCCCGGTTTTGCTCCACGATGAGATAAACCGCGTCGGCTTTAGCCCACTTCTCCAACACCGCGTCTTCGTTTACGAAAATATCCACCGAGGGTCTGCCGATCGGGGCAGCTTTCTGGCGGTTTTGATTAACAAGGAGGAACTTCCGGTTCAGATAAAAAACAAGGCTGCTGCTGTCGTCGAACGGCCCTTCAAAAATCACATCGCCTCCAGCATCGAGCCGCGGATTTAAAAATCGCGCTTCATCGGCGAGTGAGAAATATGGCGCGGTTTGTGCGACGCCTTCCATCATGCTGACCCCGCCTGGGACCATCGCTGCGGCCAAAGAGATGGCAGCGAGTTTCTCGCGCCGTTTGAAAATAAAATAGAGCGCCAGCAGTGAGAGAAGCACGAGCGAAATACCGGTGGTCGCGAGCACCGGCCGAAGTGCAAGCCAGGCTGACGCGGGCATCTCATGCAATGCCCGCCATGCCGTCCAACGCGCGTCCATTGTGCCCCAGTTTCGGGTTAACGCGCGCACCGCGCCGGCAAGAAAGAATGCCGCTGTGGTACTCAGGATTCCGGTCAGCCCCACTCCGATTGCACCCGCCGCGCGCAACTTCTGCGGCATCCGGTCCCAGATAACCGCTGCCCAGAGCGCAACGGCGCTCCACATACTCATCGAATAATAATCTTGCCGTTGGCCCAGAAAGAGCAGCGGCACAAAAACAACGGCCATCCAGCAGAGCGGCAACGCATCGGCGAAATTAATGTCGTGCAGTCGCATCACGCGACGCCATGCGAAAAGCACGCCGGGGAGTAGTGCAACGGACCATGGAAACCACCAGGCTAAATGCATGAGCAGAAATTGGTACGCAGGCATGCCCTTGTAATCATGCGTCTCATCGGTGAGCCCGCGCAGATGTCCCCACCATTCCGTACTGACCTGATACCGAAAATAACCCGGAAAATGTAATTCCGCCCAGATATGCCAGGGAGCAAGAATCAAGAGAAAGA
>WNGN01000820.1_pt1 | contig 19862 bp, 11 predicted proteins | sample 5400561 | NCBI WGS metagenome assembly WNGN01 (sample SAMN13153379, study PRJNA577476) | soil metagenome | isolation source: 115 cm soil or saprolite under Garry oak tree replicate 2 | place: USA:California | collected 2016-06-15
CAGTCGGGGAACATGGCCAAGGCGAAGCAGTACTTCGGCCGGCTGGTCGACATGGCCGGGCCCGCCAGTTCCCGGGCCGAGAGCGGAAACGCACGCGCCTACCTCGCCCGGAATTGAAGGCGCTGCAGCTTCGACGCCCATTGAAGGGGTCAGGCTTTGCCTGGCCCCTTTTGATTTCCTCCACCTGCGCGCCCGGGGCTCGCAAAAGGCCCCCGCAATAAAGCCATACGAATGTATGGCTACTCAGCCAGATTCGTGCTAGCCTCTCCCCATGGCGAAAACCGGGTTCGACTGGGACCCCGGCAAGGACCAGGAAAACCAGGCAAAGCACGGCGTACCGTTCGCCAAGGCGCAGCTGGCGTTCGCCGATCCCGTCCGCGTCATTGCCGAGGATCGGTCTCGCAGTTCCGGTGAAGAGCGGTTCTACTGTTTCGGCGAGGTCGAAGGCGAGGTCCTGACGGTCAGGTTTACCTATCGCGACGATGTCATTCGGATTTTTGGCGCCGGCTACTGGCGGAAAGGCAAGCGGATATATGAGCGGGAAAATCAGATACACGGACGAACCTCTCGGAAACCCAAGGGTCGTTCCTGACTTTCTTCCCCGACCCGAGGATCTTGTCTTCAGGGACGAGGGGGTCAAGGTCACCATCGCCTTGAGCAAACGCAGTGTGGATTTCTTCAAGACCGAAGCGCGCAGGCACAACACGCAATATCAACGCATGATCCGGCGGCTCCTGGACGCTTACGCGGAGCATCATTCGCGGACTCCAGCCGCGCGCCCGGCGCGGACGGCGCGAAAGCGCGCCGCGGGCTAGGATGTCGGCGCGGGTTTCGGCAGGCAGTCGCCTTGCCGGATCCGGCGATTTTCGGACATGATGGCGCATCTAGACCTGCAAGGGGAGAGCGCAGGCATGAGACGTATCGCAATCACGTCGCCCGCAACCGTGGGCTCCGCGACGCCACTTGAAAATCTCGAAAGCGCAGGACTTCCCCCTTGACCACAGACAGCCGCGAAGACGTTCGCCGCGAGTGCGAGAAGCTCGGTGAGCTCGTAGTGCAAGCCAGGCTCGAATCCGACCATTTCGGAACCGGCAAGGCATTCGCCTGGGAATGGCTGCTGGAACAGTACTACCGCCGCCGCCGCGAAGGAGAGTCCGAGGAACGCGAGCGTACCGAGCGGGTACTGAAGGCTGCGGAGAATGCCGCCGGCGCGGCAAGAGCGGCGGCCGCAGGCGCGCAGTCCGCCGCGCGATGGACGATGGTGACGGCTCTCTCCGCCGCCGCCGCAGTCATAGTTTCGCTGGCGAAATACTGGTAAGCGTCGCCAACCTGGCCTGGCCGCGGCAAACGTGCTGCTTCCCAAGGACGATCCCAAACAAGCGCACCGGATCAGGCAGTACCTGATCGCCGTGAGCACCTCGGTGCTCGTGTGGGCGCTGCTGTTTCTGCTCTACTGGGTGGGATACCTGGAGGAAGCCGGCCTCATCCGCGTCACGGGCGGGATGCTGTTTTTCTTCGGCCTCTTCTATGCGCTATTCCGATCCGGGCTCAACCTCAAGCTTCGCGATCCCAGCCTGACCGTCGAGATGATGGAGAGCGCGATTGTCGTCCTCACCTGGGCCATGTATCACGCCAACCCCGCGGGACGCGGCGTGATCATTCTGCTGCTTCCGTTTACATTCTTGTCCGGATTATTCCGCCTCGGAACCCGGGACCTGCTGGGAGTCGCAGGTTTCGCCGTCATTTGCTATGGCGCGATGACCTTGTCGCTCCTTCACTTTCGGGCGGCAACAGTCGATCTGCGACTCCTACTGCTGCACTGGGCGGTCCTTGCAGCAGTTCTTGTCTGGTTCGCATTCATGGGCGGGCACATGAGCCGGATGCGCAAACAGTTGGCGCTGAGCAAATCCGACCTGGAGAAGGCGCTCCACGCCATCCGGGAATTGGCCACGCACGATGAGCTTACGGGCGTGCACAACCGCCGCCATCTCATGGAAATGCTCCGGCACGAAAAGAACCGCTGCGCGCGGACCGGAGCGAGGTTCTGCATCTGCCTCGTGGACATAGATCTCTTCAAGCAGATAAACGACAAATTCGGCCATCAGGCGGGCGATGACGTGCTGCGCGGCTTTTCCCGCAGCGTCGTGCAACGCATGCGGGCGTCGGACTATTTCGGACGCTACGGCGGGGAGGAATTCCTGCTGATTCTCACGGATACCAACCTGGAGGGAGCCCGGGTCGTAGCCGACCGACTGCGACGCGAGACCGAGCAACTCGGCTTTAGCGACACAAACCCCGACCTCCGGATCTCGGTGTCGATCGGTTTGGCGCAGCACCAAGCCGGGGACGAAATAGAGCAGACGCTGAACCGCGCCGACAACGCCCTCTACAAGGCAAAGGCCGCGGGACGCAATCGGGTAGAGGTGTAAGAGGTGTAGTCCGTTAGAGTAGTAGGGCAGCGCAGTGCACGGGGAGAACCATCTTGTTCGTCAAGCGCGCCATCGTCACCATCGCCGCCGCAGTCGCGACGGTGACGCCCGCCCACGCTCAAAGCTACCCGGCGAAGGTAGTGAAGATCGTTTCTCCCTTCGTGCCGGGCGGGCCCGGCGACCTGCTACCCCGGGCGGTTGCGGCCGGCCTCTCGCCGCTGCTCGGACAACCGGTGATCGTCGAGAACCGGCCGGGCGCGGCCACGATCATCGCGATGCAGGCCGTGGCCAAGGCGCCGCCCGACGGCTACACGCTGATCTTCACCAGCGTGACCAGCCTTGCCATCAACGTGAGCGCGTACAGGAGCCTTCCCTACGACCCGGTCAGGGACTTCGCGCCGGTCGCGCTGTGCTTCACGACGCCGCTCTATCTGGTCGTTCATCCCGAGGTTCCGGCCAGGACCGTCGGGGAGCTGATCGCGCTCGCCAGATCGCGCCCCGGGAAGCTCAGCTTCGGCTCCGGCGGCAACGGCACGACGGCTCATCTCGCCGGCGAGCTGTTCAAGTCGATGGCGGGCGTGGACATGCAGCACGTCCCGTACAAGAGCGCGGGGCCCGCGATGACCGACGTCATCGCCGGGCACATCGAACTGATGTTCGGATCCGGCGGGCTCACCGAGGCGCGCGCGGGCAAGGTGCGCGTGCTGGCGGTCACGAGCGCCCGCCGCAGCTCGGCCGCCCCCGAGCTTCCCACCGTGCAGGAAGCCGGGCTCCCCGGGTACGAATCGACGCTCTGGTTCGGCATCCTCGCTCCGGCGAAGACGCCCGCCGCCATCGTCGCGCGCCTCTCCGGCGATATCGGCAGAGTGCTGGCCCAGGCGGAGCTGCGCGAGCGCTTCAATACCGTGGATTTCACGCCGAGCACGCCCGAAGAATTCGCCGCCTTCATCCAGAGCGAGATCCCAAAGTGGCGGAAGGTTTTCCAGACCGCGAAGATCGAGCCGGAATGAGCAAGCCGCCTTCCATCGCGATCGGGGAAGGCCTGGAACAGGCGCTCGAGCTCTACGAAATAACGCGCAAGCCGCGCACCTCCGCCATCCAGGCCAAATCCGGCACCAACACCTGGATGCGCACCGACGCCGATCCGGGATGGGTTTACGGCTATGACGCCTGCAGCGCGCCGCTGGGCGAATCGCCGGCGCGTGTCTCTGAATGACAAACCTTCGCTTCAGAGCTCTTTTGTAGCCTTACTTCCGCGCGGGTTTCGACAGGTAATCCCTGGACTGCGCCTCGCCCTTCAGCGGCGTGACTTTGTCCGGATCGATGCGAACCATCAGGTAGCTGATGTGATCGTCGATCTTCGTGAACCAGTGGCCCGTGCCCGCCGGAATGACGACGACGTCTCCCGCCTTGATCTGGTGCGCGACGCCGTTGCGTATGTCCGACCCGTTGTTCCCCGGCCCGTTGAACTCGACCACGGTGCGCTGCGTCGCGGGACGCCGCTGGCGGTTGACGATGTCCGGCCCGAGGACGAGCGTCGCAGAGCCTGAGATGATGTGGTAGACCTCGCTGACCTGGTCGTGTTCGGCGACCGAGTCCGGCGCGGGCTTGTCGAGCTTGCCGCGGTAGACCATGCCGATGCCGACATGGGCCTTGCCGATATCGATGTCCCGCACCTGCTGATCGACCAGCTTCTCGGTGATCGCTTTCTTCGCATAGGCCTCGAGCTCGGCGAGCGGGATGAGCGTGCCCGGGCACATCGCGCAGGTCGGCTGCGGGTCGGTGGGATTGATTTTCTCTTGAGCCATCAGCGCCACGGGAAGAAATGCGGCCGTGGCGAAGACGAACAGAAAGTTCTTCATGGGCTCCTCCTTGGTATCGGGTTCCGTCGTAAACGGTGTGAGCTTGTCTAGCGCCTTACCCTCAAATTCATCAACTTGTCCGCTGCCCTTCACCTCATCTATTCGACAGGAGGTTCCGACATAGGTGGACGCTTGGGACGTTGAATTCTACTGTACATATTCAATAGATATAGTTAACAGGCCGAGGTTTACGCGCACGAGTCGAGACACGGACACGCCCTCAGGGATTCCCTGTCAGGGATTGACTGGTATCGGAGAATTTCTTTTTCGAGTAGCCTTTCGGGCGATCGTTCTCCCGGCATTAGAACGGGGACGAGAAAACGAATCCAGCGCACAGGGAGGGCTCGGCGCGTGGAACGGCAGTGGTCGGCCCGTTTGCGGCCGTTGGCACCGGTCTTGCTGTGCGTATTCGGCCTGCTGTACGCCGCGACGGCGTCCGCGCAGTCGCTCTCGCCCGAGGTCTCGCGCGGGCTGGCGTGGTTGCAAAGCCAGATCCAGGCGAACGGCAGTCTGGCCAACGAAGCCTCTTCGGTCGCCACGGCGCTGCAGGACCGCAGCGAAACGGCGCAGGCGCTCGCCGCGCTTGCCACCCTTCCGTCCAATCTCGCCGACGCGATCGCTTCCGAGTCCGACGGCAACACCGAATACCTCGCCCGCCAGGCGATCGCGTCGATCGCCGCGGGCCGCGACGCCTCGGCGCAGATCAACCTGCTTCTCCTTCGCCGGAACAGCGACCGCGGCTTCGGCGGCGGGCCGGGATTCGAAAGCAATCCTCTCGACACGGCCTGGGCGGTGCTTGCGCTGGCGCGCGCAGGGCAGGGGGCAGGCATGCCGGCGCAGGATGCGCGCGCCTACCTCATGGCGAGCCTTCAGTCCGACGGCGGCGTGAGCGCTGGCGACGATGTGACGCGCATCGAGTACAGCGCGGCCGCCTTGTATGCGCTTCAAACAACAGGCGACGGATCGACCGCCACCACGATACGAGCGCTCTCCGCATGGCTTCTGCAGCGGCAAGGCGCCGACGGAAGCTGGCGGGGCGACACTTATCTGACCGCGTTTTCCGTGATCGCAGTCGTGCCCACTATGAGCGACCAGACCGTGCGCGCGGCTGCATCGGGGTTTCTCGTCGTCAGGCAAAGCGCGGGCGGAAGCTGGCTGGACGATCCCTTCCTCACCGCCGTCGCCCTGCGCGCCCTGAGCATAGGCTCGGCCTCCCCCGCCGCGGCGGTTTTGACCGGCAAAGTCATCGACCAGAGCACGAACCTAGCGCTCGCCGGGGTCGGCATTTCCGTGAGCGGCACCTCCTCCGGGAATGCGACGACGGGCAGCGACGGACGTTTCACCGTAAGCAACCTCACTCCGGGAACGTATTCCGCCCAGGTGGCGCGCGCAGGCTACAACACGGCTTCCCTCTCGTACTCGGTCTTCGCCGGCCAGACGCTGGACGCGGGGACCATTCCGCTCTCGCAGATCGCGACGACGGCGATCGTGCGCGGACGCGTGACCGCGGCAACGGGCGGTGCCGCGCTCGCTGGGGTATTGGTGTCCGTCACAGGGAGCGCGGCGCTAAGCGCTGCGACCGACCCTTCCGGCAACTTTGAATTCTCAAGCGTCGCGCCCGGCGGCATCGTCATCACCGCGAGCCTCGCCGGTTTCCAGAGCGCGACGGGCAACGCAACGATCGCAGGCGGCCAAACGCTGGTCTTCTCCCCTGCGCTATATAAGACCACTGAAACGACGCCGACGACCGGGCACTTCGTCGGCAGGACGGTGGCGGCGGGAACCAACGCGCCACTGCCGGGTGTGACCATCGTCCTGAACGGCGCCGTCGCGGGCACGAGCGGTAGCGACGGCCGGTTCGATCTCACGCTGAATCCGCAAAGCTATATCGCTGCATACAACCTCGCCGGCTACGACAGCGTCAGGCAAAGTTTCGTGCTGTCAGCCGGGACGATCGTGGACGCGGGCACGGTCGCTCTCCCGGCACAGCGCACGACGACGAACCTCACCGGCGTCGTCACTGCTTCGAACGGCTCGCCGCTCGGCGGGGCAACCCTGCAGATACTGGGAGGAGCTTCGGTTACGACCGGCACGGACGGCGCGTATGCGTTCAGCGGGTTGACCGGCAGCAGCTTCGATCTGCGCGCTTCCGCGACCGGGTACCAATCGCAGCTCATCAGCCTGCAGGTGCCGCGGCCGAGCGACGTCGTCCAGAATTTCGCGCTGTTCGCCGGGAGCGGGTCGTTCGCCATCGGCGATCCGAGCGTCAGCCCGGCGAGCGTGGGCGCAAATGCCGACGTCACCGTTTCCACCTCGATCACCAATACCGGCTCCTCGAGCGCCGCGGTGGTGCTGCGGCTGCAAGTCATCGACCTGGACGGCGCGAACGGCACGCTCGGCTCGGTCGTCGGCACGGGGGCGGCGTTCGACGCCGGCGGCGCGCCGATCGGCCAGATTCAGCTCAACGCGAGCGAATCCCGCGCGGTGCGCTTTGTCTGGAACAGCGGGCGCTTCGCTCCGGGCCGCTACCAATTGCTGATGCGTCTGGTCGCTCCGGGGTCGATCACCCAGGCGACACCCCAGGGCTCGGTGCTGTTGGAGAGGCCGGCGGCCGCCTCGGTCGTGTCGCAGACGCACTTCGCCGGCTCGATCATCGCCAATCCGCCGGTGCTGCGCGCGGGCACCAACACCCCCGTCAAGCTCTCTGCCACGCTCCAGAACAACGGCAACACCCAGCTGCCGCCGCAGGGCTACACCTTGAGCGTCATCGACACGCAAACGAATGCCGTCGCGCACGCGCAAACGGTCGCCGGCCGCATCTTGGTGGTCTCGGAGCTCGATACGCTGCCCTTCGACGACTGGGCCCCCGCCGCGGGCGGCAATTTCCGCATCGAGCTCGCTTCGCCCAACCCCGCAGAAGGCAAGATCACCGCATCGCTCTACGTGGGCGATGCCGGCTCGGCCCAATACACCACCAACAAGCTGGTGGTGCCGGCGGGCACGCAAACCGTGCGCGCCAACATCACGATCACCGGACAGGACGTGACCAGCGGCACGATCAGCGATCCATTGGTCCCGCTCATCAAGACGGCGGTCCAGAAGGCGGTCACGTACAACGATGCCGTCGCCGCGTCGGAAACCATCGAGAGCCGTTGCCTGCGCTGCCACGTGCAATCGCAGGCGCTGGTCGGCGGCGAGCTGACCCGCAAGCTGACGACTTACGACGCGAACAACCGCAACACCATCTTCAACGCCCTCATCGAATACCAGCAGAGCAACGGCGCGATCGACGGCTTCGGCGGCTACCAGATGACCCAGAGCATGCTGGGGATGTGGGCGCTGAACGCCTGGCACAAGAAAAACGAGATCGTCTCGACGCTGGTGAAAGGCGCCCAGTTTCTCGAGAGCGTGCAAGACGGCGCCGGCGCCTGGAACGCCGACCACGTCTCCGGTTGGTGGAGCACCCAGGTGGCCAACACCGCGTTCAACGTCAAGAACCTGATCGAGATTCACGATACGCTGCGCCAGGCGCCCGCGGGCAGCGCGGTGAATTATGTCGCGACGCCCTGGGTGAGCGGGCCCTTCGTCAACACCTACGATATGGCGAGCGACGCCGCCGGAAACATCTACGTTTCCAGCTATACCGACGGGAAAGTCTATCGGGTCCAACCCGACGGCACGCGGCAGCTCTACCTGTCCGGACTGACCAGTCCCACGGCCATCGCGTTTGCGGCCGACGGCACGCCCTACGTTGCTTCCATCGGCGGGCTCTACCGGCGCGAGGCGGACGGCTCGAAGACTCTGATCGCCGCGCGGTCCGGCTCCGGATTGGCTTTTGCCCCGGATGGCAACCTGTACATGGCTTCCTACTGGGATAACAAGATCTCCAAGATCACACCTGCCGGGGGAGTGAGCGACTATATCGTCGGCGGAGGATTGATCAACCCCTGGTCGATCGCCGCCACGCCCACGGGCGACCTCGTCGTCGGCAATTACAACGGCTTCAATATCGTGCGCTATCACGCCGACAAGAGCTACGAGGTCGTCGTGGGGTGGACGGGTGGAAACCCCACCCGATTGCAGCCGAACGGCACCGGCTGGATGCTGACCACCACGATGGGTCTCTACGCTTACAACAACGAATGGCAGGGAGAGCGCTTGACCTATACGTACTTGCCCGGCCTGGCGGTTACTCCCGACGGCAGCATCGTGCTGGGAGACGGCGGCGGCACCCTTTACCGGGTCAGCAAGACGCTGGTGAACAGCGCCGCGGCGCTCGCCGCCATGGACGCGTCGATTTCAAAGGGTGTGAATTGGCTGCTGCAGGACGGCAATACCGACTCGAACAACAACCTGAGCCTTGCGCAGCGCTTGATCGGCTTGGGCGCGGCCCGAGGCTATTACGAGGGGCAGCCGGCCGCCGACACCTTGCAAGCCAAGATGAACACGGTCGCCACGCTGTTGCGCTCGCGCGTCAATGCGGACGGCGGCTGGGGCTGGTTTACAGGTTACGGCAGTGATTCCCTGGTCACGGCTCAGGTCGGCGTGGCGCTCGATTACCTGAATCCCTCGCCGTCGGATCCGATCGTGCAGAACGCGGTGAAATTGTTGTTGAGCCGCCAGCAGGCGGACGGGACTTGGTTCAGCGAGAACAACATCCTGACCACGCATCTTGCGGCGACAACCTGGGTGTCGATCTGGCTTCCCATCGTGCTCGATCGCCTGGGCGGCATCGATACGGATGTCTCGGCGACGTTCGCTTCCAACGTCACGATGAGCAGCCCGGACAAGGCGCCGGCGACCTCCACGCTCAATCCGGACGGCACGCGCACGCACATCTGGAAGCTCACGGGCGTGACCTCCTCCGGGCAGGAGATCAACTACGACTTGTCGCTTGCCGACATGGTGGTCAACGAAGTGCGCGCGGTGTCCACCGACGCGCACCTCACGTTCAAGAACAGCTTCACCGGCGGCAACGTCGACGCGCCGATCAACGTCCCCCGCGTGACCGCCTCGGCGTTCCTCGCGCTGGGCCTTGCGACGGACAGGACGACCTACGGCGCCGGCACGCCCGTCAATATCACGGGCCAGGTCACGAACACGGATGGAGGTCTTTTGGGCGGTTCGGTGAAGTTCCAGATCTTCGCCGCCGACAACAACCTTGTCGCCACGGTCGGCACGTTACCGTTCTCCACCGTCGCGGCAGGTGGCTCGGCCAACCTGACCCCTGTCTGGAACACCGGCGGCACGCTGACGGGTGCCGGCTATTACGTTCTCGCGACGCTGTACGACTCCGCGAGCGCATTCGTCGGAACCGCGCGCTCGAGCTTCAACATCGTTTCCGACACGGCGAATCTCGTCTCCGCTCGCATCAGCGCGGACAAGCTCTCCTACCTGCCCTCCGAGACGGTGCTGGTGACGAGCCGGGTGAGCAATCTCACGCAGAATCAGCCGCTGGATAACCTGACGGTAGTGACCACGGTCACCAGTCCGGACGGCAGCGTGCGCTTTACGCGCTCGGAGCAGATCGCGCAGCTCCCGCAAGCGACCCTCAAGGACTACAGCTACTCGCTGCCGCTCGGGTTCGCCCTGGCGGGCAGCTATGCAGGGGCCTTGAGCGTGCGCGATGCGGGCGGGGCGGTGCTCGCGACAAGCGCGACGAGCTTCACGGTGCTCTCCAGCGCGGCGACGGGCAGCGGTCTCACCGGCACCTTGAGCGCCACGCCCAAACCCGTTCCCTTCGGCGATCCGATCGCCTTCAGCGCTGCGGTCAATAACCTCGGTAACGCCGACATCCCGGCGCTGCAGGTGAAAATCATGGTCGTCGATCCTGCGGCGCAGCGGGTGCTCGCGGAATTCCCGGCGACGCTCGCCATTGCGCGAGCGCAGACGGCGCCGCTGTCCTTCGGCTGGCCCGCCAACGCGGCCGTGGGCGGAACCTACGTGGCGGTGCTCACGGCGACGGTCGGCACGGCGACCCTCACCCTGGCGCAGGATTCCTTCGTGATCGCACCGCCGGTGACGCGCGTCACCGGCACGCTCGCGGCGATTCCGAAGCAGGTGCCGCGGGGGAATCCCGTTACGCTCAACCTTGCCGTGACCAACGCGGGCTTTGGCGCCGTTGCGGGCCTCCCGCTCTCGGTGACCATAGTGAATACGGCCACGCAGCAGGTGGCGGCGCAGTTCGCCGACAGCGCCAACATCGCGCTCTCGGGCACTTATCAGAAAGCGTTCAGCTGGCCGGCGACCGGCGCCGTGGGAACGGGCTACACGGCGACGCTGCGCGCCACGATCAACGGCGCCGCGCAGACGCTCGCCCAGGACAGCTTCTCGATCATCGCGCCGCCGGTGCAGCTCGACGTGACGCTCGCGAGCCTGAAGCAGGCGCGCGTACTCGTCCTGCTGTCGTGCAAGTTCGCAGACAACGACTCGGACGGAGACCACGACGCCGAGCAGGGCGATGCGGCGAAGCAGGCCTGCGTCACGCAGAAGAGCGCCTTCCTCGCGTCTTATCTGACGGCCCTGGGCGTCGACTACCGCATCACGACCACGGAGGACGATTTCACGCGCGCCTTCAGGAGCGGCCAGTACAACACCTACTGGATCACGGGCGGGGCCTTGAAGCTCGACAACGACCTCACCGAGGAAGTGCGCGAGGCGGTGTTCCGCGGCGATGCCCTCATCCTCGACGCGGTGCACGACGAGCGCAACCACGGTCTGGATGCGGTTGCCGGGACCGACGTGCACGGCAAGCTGGGAGTGTCGAGCCAGGCGATCAGCGTGAACGGATCGATCTTCGCCCCGGGAACGCTCGGGAGCTTCGGCCGTCCGCTGCAGCTCGACCTCACCACGGGCGTGGCGCAGGCCGTGTTCGCGGCCGCGCCCTCCCGGCCGGCCATCGTCACCAACCAGTACGGGCTGGGACGCGGGATTCTGTTCGCGTACAACCTCGTTGCCACGCTGATGACGCAGCCGTCGGGCGCTCTCAACGATCTCGTCTCGGCGGCGATCGGCTGGGTGGCGCCCGCGCCCGCGGCCGTATCGGAGGCGCGCACCTACACGGTGCTGCGCGCGAAGGTCACCAACGTGGGCATCGCCGCGGACCTGAAGGCCACGTTCACGCCGCCGGCCGGGGCAACGGTGCTCGGCACGGCCCCCGCGGCGACCCCCGACGCGAGCGGCCGCCCGGTGTGGACCTTCACGCTCGACTCGGGTGCGACGAAGAATCTGGACGTGGGCTTGCGCCTGCCGGCGAACACCGGCAGCTTTACCGCGAACATCAGCATCGATTCGGCGAGGAACGATCTCGTCACGCCCTTCAGCACCTTCGTCACGCTGTCGGTGGAATCGGCCGACACCGTCGCGCCGCGCGTGGCGGACGACCTGTCGGCGCTCGCCGTCTCGTCCAGCGACAAGTCCGATCGCGACCATGCGGTCTCGAGCATCCGGGCGGCGCAGGCGTCAATGACCTCGGGCGCGTACGAGCAGGCGATCGCGCAGCTCATCGACGCCGCCGAGCACCTCCTGAAGATCACGAGCATTGACGTGAGCGCGCAGCGCGTCGAGGTCGGGCGGCTGCTGCAGGAAGCCGCAGTACGCTGGTTCATCGCGCAGCCGTAGAGAAGAGGAGAGACCGTGTTCAGATCGAAGGCGCTGCGACCGATAGCCGGTGTGGTTCTGGTCACCTTCACCGCGCTCACGCTGCAGCCGCTCACGGCAGCGGCGCAGCTGCCGTCGGCGCCGAAGCGCCCGCAGACGGCCTCCACCTCGGGCGAGGAACGCTACTCGCGGCTCCTCAACGAAATCCACGAGATCCTGAAGGAGGTGGTGCCGCAGGCGGCGATGCCGCACAGGCCCAAGGCCGCGGCGCCTGCTGCTCCCGGCAAGCCCGGCGAGAAAGTGCTTCAGGCCGTGGGGCCGAAGCTGCGCCTGGAATCCGAGCGCGCGAAGCCTTTACCTGGGGTCGACGTGACCGCCAAGGTGAAAACCCTGCGCGGGAAATACAAGGAGCTGAAGAGCCTCGAAGCCGAAGTGACCAAAGGCTTCAAGGAAACGGAAAAGCATATCCGCGACAAGAACCTTCCGGCGGAGATCCTCGCGCGGCATGAAGCCACGGTGGCGGAGTACGAGCGCCGCAAGGCGGAGTTCACTTCCCTGATGGCCGCAGTCGAAGCCGCCGACGACAGCAAAGGCAGTCTGGCGGGAGCGCTTTCGAGCCTGGGCGAATTCATGGCGAAGTATCCCAACGCCAAGACCCACACGCCCACCGATCCGAACAACCTGCCCTGGAGTTCACCGAAACCAGTCACTCGCGCGCCTTACACGAGCCCCGCGCAGTTCAAAACAAGCCGCCTGTTCGGTGAGCCGGTGAAGGTCGCCCAGGCGGGAAGCCTCTCAGGCATTAGCCTCCCTACGACGATCCTTCCCAACACCCCGACCCCGGCGGACACCGCGGCGACGGAGGACGTGCAGATCACTCAGGCCATCCGCGACCTCGCGGCGAGCCTGGGGAACGCTCCGGTCCCGATCTACAACTGGGTGAGGAACAACATCGCCTTCATCCCGAGCTACGGCAGCATCCAGGGCTCGGACATGACGCTGCAGACCAAGCGCGGCAACGCGTTCGACACCGCGAGCCTGCTGATCGCGCTATTGCGGGCGGCGAACGTCCCAGCGCGCTACGTCTACGGCACAATCGAAGTGCCGGTGGACAAGGCGATGAACTGGGTGGGAGGAGTGACCGTTCCACAAGCCGCCCAGAATCTGATGGGGCAGGGCGGAATCCCGAACATAGGAGTGGCCTCGGGCGGACAGATCCGCTCGATCCGCCTGGAGCACGTGTGGGTGGAGGCGTTTGTCGACTACGTTCCCAGCCGCGGTGCGGTGAATCGAAATCCCAACACGTGGGTGTCGCTAGACGCTTCCTTTAAGCAATATCATTTCACTCAGGGAATGGATATCAAGACGAACGTTCCCTTTGATGCGCAATCCTTCATCGCGCAGATTCAGCAAGGGGCGATTGTCAATGACACCGAGGGCTCAATACAGAACGCGGATCTGACACGGGTCCAGCAGACAATTACTGACTACCAAACGCAGATCACGAGCTACATCAATACGCAGAATCCCAATGCAACAGTCGGAGATGTGCTAGGTACGCAGACAATCATCCCAGAAAGCCGGCCGATCCTTTTAGGGACATTACCCTATGCACGGGTAGCTACCGGGGCGAAGTTTCAGGCGATTCCCGACAATCTGCGACACACGCTGACCTTCAGCTTGTATGCAAGCACTGTGGATGTTGGACTTGATACGCCCGCGCTCACCTTCACGCAAGGCCTGCCAACGGCGGCGGGAAAGAAAATCGCAATCGTGTACGAAGGCGCGTCGTCCGCTGACCAGGCGGTAATCGCCGATGCTGCCAATAATTTCCGACCAAGCCTGCCGGCGTATCTCATTCAGGTAAGGCCGATGCTGAAGGTTGAAGGGGTAAATGCGGCTTCAGGTTCAGCTTCTGCGATGGGAGTGCCGCAGATAATGACGGTAAAAGTGCGTGCGCCTTGGTACGAGCATGACAGCAACTACGCGCTTACATCAGGGGATCTCGCCGTCTTCGCTCTGAATCCAGCCGGGATTACCTCCGAAGTCTACAGCGCCCGCACAAGAGCGAACAAGCTTTCCAGCAGTGGCCATCCAGATTTCATTGCGGAGATGTTCTACCAGATCGTCCTAGCTTGGTGGGCCGAGAAGTACGCGCTCAACGACGCTGTTTCCGGAGTGAACAAGGTCATCCAGTATCAACTCCCGTCGCACGCGCTCGCCGGCGCGCCCGTCACAGTAAGCTACTTTTTCGGGATCGCCCGCTCGGCCAAGTACGGGAGCCGCGTCCTCGACGGCAAGGAAGACGCGATCATTGCGGTCCACCAAGCAGGCGATGCAGCCGCCCGACGCCAGACAATGCTGGTCCTAGGGCGCATGGGCTCGTATCTGGAATCGGGAGTTTACGACCAGGCATTCTTGTCGGAGAAGGGCTTGTCGGTGTCCGCCATGACGGCGCTCGGCATCGCCAACGCCACCGGGTTGAAGATCTATACGATAGACCAGGCAAACGCATCCATGCTGGATCGAATCAGTACGGCACCGGATGACCTTGATGATATGCGTAACGCGATTGCCGTAGGAAGACGCGTTACCGTTCCAGAGCGGGATATGACTATTGGCAACTTCACTGGTCTTGGGTACATTATCGAAGATTCGGAAACGGGAGCGGCTGCCTACTTGATTTCGGGTGGACGAAACGGCAACAACTCGCTTGCACAGGAAAATGCTTATCCGTTGCCGAGGATCCCCGCCACCGGAGTCCATACGTTCCTCATTGGGTTTGCACAACGGTCCAGCCCAGTTGGACAATCCATGCCGATGATAGTCGCTGAATCCAGCATCGTCGGGGTGGCAATGCCAACTCCAGCTCCCATTGGCGCAGCAGCTGCGATTATTGCTTTCCTGATACTCCTTTTGATCCTGTTGAAAATGCTGCGGGATCTTCTCGACAAGACGAACCCGAGATTTGAGTCACAGCTGGTGCTTCGACACTACACAGGATCTCGGTATGTCCCGAATCCATTTGTCGCGCGAGGTTATATACTGGGATCAAATGAGGGGCTCTTAGGACCGGGTGTCTATCTGACGCCAGACACCAGCTTCTGGGTTCCACCTGGTCCTCCGCTCCGGGGCGATCCTGGCTTGCTGTCGCCGGGTCAAAGTCGTGAACCCGCGGGCTGTCCTGTGTCACCAGGCTTGAGCGGTACATTGGGTTTCACGAACGGTGTATTGACGCTTCTGGATCCAGGTTCAATTCAGTATTACCTCAATTTGGCTACAGCCTGGGCAGAGGATGGCAAACCTCGCGTGAATGACGCGTGGATCGAGTTGCGATTCTCCCGGCAACCCATCGATACGGATACGCGGCCCAATCCACAAACGGCGATCGAATGGGTATTTAAGCGACCTCGACTTGTCGTGCCGCCCGCAACAGTACCACTGCCGATTCTCCTACTTGAAGAGGCCGATAGCTTTGAGTTTTGTACTCAATAGCAGGTCTTGCCCATCTAATCGATGACTACCGAATATCCGATTGATCTGGTTCTACGTGCGAGAAGGTTCCTCCTTCACGGAGGGTCTAAGGAAGAAACACTCAGGGCGTACGAGCATCTGGTAGATAAGGTCGGTGCTGCGGATCCGTACGACGGACGGCTACCTGCCGCCGCGGGTGAGGCTCTACTGAAGTCCGACCTGGCGTTTCCTGAGAAAGCCCTGCGCAGACTGGCCATGATCCTCGCGGACACGCATTTCGGAGTGGCATTGAACCGTGTTGCGGAGTTGCTTGTTCAACTTCCTAAGGAGAGGGCACTCAAATATCTGCCGCTCGTGCAACAGGAGGCTGACCCAGCTAAGCATCTATACAACACTTCGTCAATAGCTTTCGTAAGAGCAATGCACGGTGACGAGGAAGGGAGAAGTACAGTTATCTCTCTTGCTAGGCAAAGCAAAAAGGACCCGGGAGCATTTCTTCAACAATATTATGTTCGTGTACTACGCCACTTTCCCGGCAGCGATGGTGAAGCCGAGTGGTACTTTCGGGAAGGCTTTCAGCTCTGGATTCCCCCTCAGCTTTCTCACAAACTCGATCGATCCGAAACTCTGCGTACCCTGGAGACGATTCGGCTGCCAAAGCCAGAATTCATCGTTCAGAAATGTAGGGCGGATTTCACTGTGAAGGATGAGCGTACGGGGATCTCGTTCCTTAGGCCTTCAGGCTCCTTCATTTCGGAATACGGCAAGTATCCGGGTTGGGAGAGGCTCTTGGCCGAACAGCGCACAGCAATCGAGGCCTTGCTTCCGCGGTTGAAGAATGAAGAGAAGCTCCTTCTGAAGCGCACGACCGGAATCTTTTATCACCTGGATTCCGACGATTTTACGCTGGAGCAATTACTTCTCGGATGGCTGACCAACTCCGCTCGATTCCGGCTATTCTAAAAAGAGAAGACGGAGAAGCCAGAAGCCTAAGCACCAGGTGAGGCTGTCGCCGACTTCACTGACCGGTTAGTACTTGGAGTAAGTTGGCGGGCATTCGGTACTTTTGCAAACGCTCCAACCCTGGCGACAGAATGTCCATAGATCCTATTCGCCGCTTTGAGTATTTCGGTCTCGTGATCTCCCTCGGTTCACTAGCGGTCTTATTGGTCATGGGTGTTGCGGATGCTCCCCGCTGGGCTATCGCGGCCTTCATATTTGTCTTGGGCTTCGTAGTCGGTGCATGGGGATTACCTTCTCTTGTGACACGAGTATGCCGCTTTGGTTGGCACACCCCATAGTAATCGTCGCGTTGGCAGTATTCTTTCTGGTTTAGCAACAAAAATCAGTAACGAGTCTTCGCGCGTCGGTGTCGGAGGTCGGCCCTGTCGCAAAGACCGGGTTTTCTTGCACGAGCGCAATCAGGCTCTTACTGTTATTTGCGTTCACCATGTTTTGATGGCATTTCTCGGCTTCGCGTTACCTCTGGCGCGGGGTCATACGGGGCAGCGGGGTCGCGGCAGTGTGCGCGGTAGTTCATGATCCGCCAGAAGAAGATAGATATTCGTCTTGCATGTATCTAGGCCCTCGAGACCATACAAGCATTTTGCCTCGAAGCGGAGTGAAAAAGGATTTTACAGCCACTGAGAAACATTTCCGCCGTTTGGATTCAAGAAAGAGAGCTTTCGGGAATTCGAGTGCCGATTTCAAAACTGACCGACCGCCAGAAAGCGATTCTCCTCGTCGCGCTCGTCGCGACGCTGGGCATCGTCCTCGCCATCAACTGGGCCAGCAAGCGCAATACCGATCTTTACGGCCCCTCGGTGCTTGCGCAGGCGACCGACGGCCACGTGTGGCTCCTACTCAATCACGAATTGCATGTGCTCGATCGGCACGGCACGTCGCTCCGACGGATCCCGGTCAAGACACTTGGCATTTCCCCGCCCATCGCGGCACTCGCGCCCGCGCCGGACGGCGCGATGATCGTGGGGAGCCGCGAGACCGGCCTCCTGCACATCGTCGATGCTAAGGGCGCACTGCGCGCCACCGTCGATCCCGCCGCGGCGGGCCGCGGAAGATTGTTCGGGGCCTTTCATCTCCTTCCCTTGCCCGATACCCAGGATCTGTTGATCTCGGACACGAGCAACCATCGATTGCTGCGATTGAGCAAGGACGGGCGCGTTCTCCAGTCGTACGGATCGACTGACAGCCAACCTGGGGCGCTGCATTTTCCCAACGGGCTAGCGCTCGATCGGCAAGGGAGAGTTCTCCTCGCCGACACGAACCACCATTCCGTCCGAGCGTTTACCTCCGATCTTCAGGCGATCCCGGCCGGCGCGTTTTCGGCGCAGGCCGACAGGAGATACGTCTGGCCGGCGTTGATCGGCGTCGCGCCGGATGACGCGCGCTTCGTCAGCATCATGGCGAACGATATGGAGCACGGCAGAGTCTTCAAACTGAGCCCCGACGGCGCGCGCCTCGCCGAATTGGCGCTGCCGGCTTCGGCCGATCCCTCGGGACTCCTGGTTCGATCCGAAGACGTGCTCGTAAGCGACCAGTCCGGATTGGCGATACACCGCTTCAATCTCGACGGAAAGCTTCTTGGCACGTTCGGAGACGCCTCGCTCGACGCGGCGTATCGCGAGATCGAGCAACTGCGCGGCTTGTACCGAACGACGATCTCCGGCGGGCAAATCTTCCTGATCGCGATGCTCGCGGTTCTCATGCTGCTGCTGCGGAAAGAACGACGTTCGCAGGAGCGCGTAGGCGCGAGCCTTGCCGTGCAGGCCGTGGAGCACGCCAAGCCGGGATTTTTCCGCCTCTACAGCTTTTCCTTCTGGGTGGCGCTGAGAATGTGTTTCGTCATACTCGCCCTCAACGTCGTCGCCAATCTCGTGCTGTGGAACGTCGCGCGGCCGTTCAATTCGCTCCTCCTTGCGGCGGCGACTCTGGACTTTCTGCTGGTCGTTGTTCTGCCTTGCGCCGTCGGCGTGTGGCACTTCGACCGGATGCTTCGCGCCGGGAAGTACAGCCGCATCCTGAATTTTTCGGCCCAGAAACTGCTAAGGCGTTTGGGTGGAGCTCTTCAGACTCTCATGCGGCCGGACGAGCCGATCGAGCAGTTGGCAATCGTCGGCAATGTCTTGGAGCGTGTCCAGCTGCTCGTGCTGACACCGCGGCGATTTCTCGTGCTCACGCTGCGCGCGAATCTGCGCAGCCTTTCGCGCGCCCAGGAAATTCTCCGGGTCACCGTATCCAAGGCGTCGACCAGCGCGCGTAATGTTCCTTTCTTGTACCGGCTCGTCGGCAGGTTGAACACGACCGCACTGAAAGTAGAGCTCGGCCGAGCGACGCACGTATTCCCTGTCGTGGACCCTGTGGCCGCTGGAGAACTGAGCCGGGCGCTGTCCCTGACGGCCAAAGGCGCCGGTGCGGGCGTCGCCCATTTGCGCGACATTCCAGTCGAGGGCGCGTCCGTCGAGCGCAGCCGCGGCGCGGGCCTCGTCGCGCCGCTCCTGCTGTCGGTGATTTTCCCCGGGCTCGGACAACTTCGCCAACAGCGGCTGGGGATAGCGATGATCACCTTTGCCTGCGTTGCAAGCTGGGTGCTTCAGATGATGGGGCCGCTGATTGCAATCGTGAGAAGGACCAGCGAAGTCCACCCGATTCTGCCCGTCGTGGCGGTCGCGGGCTATGCGTTCATCTGGGGCGTGAGCCTAGTCGACACGTATCTCGCGGCGCGGGCCGAAAGCGCGCCTTAGTTCGTGGCTCTCTAAACACGCATTGGCATTGGGCGCACGGCGCATCCGCTCTTTCGGATTTTATCGGCGGGACAGGCGTCGCAATGGCACCAGCGGCCCGGCGTAGTTTATGATTCGCCCATGACCCCGAAAAAATTCGAAATCCTGGTGCTCAACCAGATCTCGCAGGTCGGGCTGAAGCGCTTTCCGGAGAAGGGGTACAAGGTCTCCAAGGACGCCTCGCATCCCGACGCGATTCTGGTGCGCTCGCACGACATGAATGCGATGCAGATCGCCGAGAGCGTGCGCGCGATCGGGCGCGCCGGCGCGGGGACGAACAACATCCCGGTGAAGGTGATGAGCGAGCGCGGAGTGCCAGTGTTCAACGCGCCCGGCGCGAACGCCAACGCGGTGAAGGAGCTGGTGCTCGCCGGGATGTTGATGGCCGCCCGCAATCTGGTTCCGGCGGTCCGGTTCGTACACTCGCTCAACTGCGACGACGAGACGCTCGCGAAGCGCGTCGAGGCGGAGAAGAAGCAGTTCGCCGGGATCGAGCTGCCGCGGCAGACCTTAGGTGTCATCGGCCTCGGCAAGATCGGGAGCCTGGTCGCCGACGCCGCGATCAAGCTCGGGATGAACGTGCTCGGCTACGACCCCGAGATCACGGTCGACGCCGCGTGGAGCCTGCCCTCGCAGGTGAAGAAGGCGCACTCGATCGAGGAGGTGCTCAGGGCGAGCCAGTTCGTCACGCTGCACGT
>WNGN01000821.1_pt1 | contig 19857 bp, 11 predicted proteins | sample 5400561 | NCBI WGS metagenome assembly WNGN01 (sample SAMN13153379, study PRJNA577476) | soil metagenome | isolation source: 115 cm soil or saprolite under Garry oak tree replicate 2 | place: USA:California | collected 2016-06-15
ATACAATTGTGGACCGCTACTGTGCCTGCTACGAAAGTATGGAGATCGTTCACCGCCAGGTCGAACACCGCCCGCCTGCCTGCTGGCCTTCGTTCCACCACCTGGAGCGCGAGTGTCGGCAGCGTGTGCGCTTCCTTCTCTATACAGTAGCGCTTTGAAGTCTCTGCATCCGCACGCGAGCGCAACGGCGCAAACCACTCGCGCGCGCCGATCTCGCTAAACAGCTCGACAGGCGAGGGGAAGTCGCAGGAATCTCTATGCAGTGGTTGGAACTTACGTGCCGTCGCTTGTGGCAACCGCGAAAAGCGGTCATGGCCCTCCAATAATGCGTAGTGAGGGAAGACCACTGCTTCGAGCTCCATCAACTCCACCGCCGCTTTCTTGCGCGCGCGGGAGAACGATAACTCGTAGTCTACCTGGTGCAACTCCTCCAGACGCTCCGACATCCAGAGGCGTTGCCGGTGAATCTGGTCCACCAGACGCCAGTACACCCCCGCCGCGCTGGCTCGCAGGGCCTTGTCCATACAATAGCGAAATCCCACGTGCTCCACGAACGAGAGGCCGTCTGGAAGCTCCAGGCGAACCTCCACGCGAGGGATACCGTCCTGTGCCACCGGGTACGACGAAGTTGCGCGGCGCGTGGGATACTCGTAGACGCTGGCTCCATTGGTCTTCACCCCACAGTGCGCCAGCAAACGGATCACGTCGTCCATAACCTGCTTGAGAGCCTCCACATGCTCTGGTATGGTGCTTTGGGAATAGGCAGGCGGCTCAAGCGTTGCCTCCTCTTCGCGCTCGCCCCAACGGTGCAAGACAGGTGCGTGACCGTCCGCCCCGAAGAGCCCGCCCAGGAACTCACGCACCACTGCGAGAGGGCAGCTTTCATCCAACACGAATGCCGGGAGCGTTGGCGCCTGCTGAATGCGCCGCCCGGTGCGCACGCCGGGCAACGTGCTGATGGCGTCCGTGAGCGGCATCGGCAGCACGATGGTCCACTTCCTCTGGTCGTAGCGCGTTGCCGCAGGACGATAGCCGGTAAGCAGCTCAACGTCGTCGAGAACCGCCTCGCGATCCATGGCCTGCCCAACGTGCATCCGGCCCTGCCCCAGGAGGCTGATCGAGCCGTCGCTAAGCAGATGTCCGAGCAGGCGCGCGAACGCCAGTGTGCGCAGGCGTTCATACGACGTGTCTATCGTGAATGTCAGGTTGCCCACATGCAGTGCGTAACCGGCTTCGTCGTCACCAGGCTCGTCCAACGGAGCCTCAAGGCCAACCACCACGCGATCCTGGCCCAATATGAGCTGGTCGGCGCGCACCCAGCGCCCGTCCGTACAGAGGATCTCATGGTCCGAGGTGCAGACCAACGTGCGCCCGTCTTGCAAGACGAGTGAGACGCACTCGCGCTCGCCCTGAACCATCATCTCGGCCTGCGTCGCTGTGCCCAGCCTGCCGTCTGCAGTGGGAGCGAGCAGTGCGACTCCTCCAGTGCTCGCCATCTGCTCGATGCGTCGTGCGGTGCCGTTGGCAAGCAATACTGGCGTTCCCTCGGCAATACAGGTGGTGCAGCCGAAGCCGACCAGGTGGAAGCGCAACGCCTCCAGGTATGGCACCAGGTCAGCATTCGTAAGATAGTCCATGACGGCGCGCGAACCAGGAGCAAGGCTGGTCTTGACGGTTGGTTTGACGGATAAGCCACGCTCTACAGCGTGCTTGGCAACCAGGCCGGCGGCGATCATCACGGAGGGGTTAGAGGTATTTGTACAACTGGTAATGGCGGCTATGGCAACAGAACCGTCGGTCATATGTGTCTCCATACCAGTCATAGATACGAGAACATCATGCACATGGCCGTTCTGTCCGTTCGCGCTTTTTGACCCCATTTTATCCTGGTCTTCTTTCTGGACAATCGGGTCTGGATCGCTGCTACCGCCCTCATAGCCAAGGCGAATAAGGGCGCTCTCAGTCGCGTTATTCTCTTGCTTCTTAAAACGGTCAGCAAAGGCGGCGCGAAATGCCTGTCCAAGGTTGCGCATAGAGACACGGTCCTGGGGACGACGTGGGCCAGCCAGACTGGGTTCGATGGTTCCGAGGTCCAGTTCGAGCAGGTCATCGAAGTACGGTTCAGGCGCATCGTCCGTGCGGAAGAGTCCCTGTTCCCTGGTATAACGATCGACAAGATCCACCAGTTCCGTTTCACGTCCAGTATTGCGTAGATAGCGGAGCGTCTCGGCATCAACAGGGAAGAACGTAGAGGTAGCGCCAAATTCCGGGGACATATTGGCGATAGTGGCACGGTCGGCGAGCGGCAACTGGCTGAGGCCGGGGCCCGTAAACTCAACAAACTTGCCAACAACGCCGCGCTTGCGCAGAATCTGCGTCACAGTGAGCACCAGGTCGGTAGCAGTTGAACCCTCCGGCAGCGCACCAACCAGGCGCATGCCGATCACTTCAGGCGTGAGCAAATAGAGAGGCTGGCCCAGGAGCACGGCTTCTGCCTCGATGCCACCGACACCCCAGCCAAGAACACCCAGGCCGTTGATCATGGTCGTATGGGAGTCTGTACCGACGAGTGTATCCGGGTAAGCGATTGTCTCTCCATCCTCGTCTTTCGTCATGACAACAGAGGCAAGATACTCAAGATTCACCTGGTGGACGATACCCGTCCCTGGAGGCACAACACGAAAATTGCTGAAGGCCTGTTGTCCCCAGCGCAGCAAGGCGTAACGCTCGCTGTTGCGCTCGTACTCGCGCTCTACATTTCGTGCAAAGGCCAGGGTTGAACCGAACATGTCCACCTGGACTGAGTGATCGATCACCAGGTCGGCGGGAACAAGGGGGTTGACCTTCTGCGGGTCACCATGCATGCGAGCAACAGCGGAACGCATGGCTGCGAGGTCCGCGACGGCGGGTACTCCAGTAAAATCTTGCAATAGGACACGAGCAGGAAGATACGGGTACTCTGCTTCTGACTTTGAGGCCTGACCAGGCTCCCAGCGTGCCAGGGAGAGGACATCATCCTCGGTAACCAGCTCTCCTCCTGCGTAGCGCAGGGCATTCTCTAAGATGATTTTGACCGTGAAAGGCAGCCGGTCAATACCTTTCACGCCTCGCTGCGTCAGCGCATCCAGGTGAAAATACGTGATTTTTCGGGAAACGCCTTGTAATGTTGTACGCGCGCCAAATAAGTCTTTGTTTGCAGTCATAGAATTATCCTTAAGTGTCGTAGTGTTGTTCTTTAGGAGGGGACCAGGCATGACTGACTTGTGGATGCCAGGTTCACAAACCTAAGCAAAGAATCTCTTTACTTTTATTATATGTGACACAACAGAGAAGCGGCAAGGATGGAACAGAGAAACAGAGAAGTCTTGCCTTGCTTTTCTCAGCATGATATTGCCTACAAGACAAAAAAGGTGCTACACGATACATGTTATAGAACATCTTAGATCAAATGTACGTTTGTATTGTATTGACAAAGCATCGCTGTTTTCGCTACAGTAGAGGAGGGTAGGGCGAGGAAAGCTGCAGGTTGGATAGGCCTACTAGAAGACCATTATGTAGATACAGGAAAAAGGGAGAAAGGACGCCCATGGGGATGTTGTGTTTGGATGCCGAGGATTGCAACTTTGAAAATCGAGAGATTGCGCGCTTTTGCGCACAGTGCGGGATCCCGTTACAGGGGGCACTGGTACAGGGTCGCTATGAAATACTGAGATTAATCGGCAGGGAACGCACCACGGTGGCTTTAGAGGCCATAGACCGTCGCAGAGGCCATGGCGTTATATTACGTGTATTACGTCCACGGCAGTCCACTGTAGCAGAGCGAGAAACGTTTTTACAGGACGCGGAACTGGCAATCTCACTATCCAGTCAGATGCGGGAACCCGGCAGTATCTACGTGACGGACTATGGGCAAGATGGGCCTGTAGCTTTCCTGGTAAAGTCAGAGTTGGGCCCCTACAACTGGCTAGCAATTGGAAACCACCTTTATGAGCTAGCACACTATAATGAGGCCCTGAGCGCGTATGAGATGGCTACGACAGAGGATGAGTTGTCGGTGGAGGCATGGAGTGGAAAGGGAGCAACATTGCTGCACCTGGGGCGTGCAGAGGAGGCTCTGCTGGCTTATGACCACGCACTCTCACTCTACCCAAATGATCCCGATTTATGGAATTCCCGGGCGAACGTATTACACGAATTGCAGCGCAATGATGAAGAGATGTATTGCTATGAGCAGGCATTAGCATACGATCCAAACTATGCCTTTGCCTGGAGTGGAAAGGGGATGACGCTGGCTGAGCAAGGTCGGACAGAAGAGGCTCTGCTGGCATTTGACCGGGCACTGGTACTCGATCCCCAACAGGGTGTGATCTGGCAGGCGATGAGCGATACATTGTATAGCATCCAACATTACGCTGATGCCCTGATTGCTATTGACCGCGCCCTGGAATTAGAGTCCAGCAACGCGGCGCTGTGGGATACAAAAGGGAATATTCTCCGCCATTTGAAGAGACCGGACGAAGCATTCTCTATGCACGAGCGGGCGACACAGCTTGATCCACAAAACGCAACGGCCTGGTTTGATCAAGCAAACGATTTGCGGGATATGCGGCGATTTGCTGAGGCTTTAGTAGTTTACGACAAAGCGCTTGCACTTGACCCAACACTAGCGGGAGCATGGTATAATCGAGGTAACGTCCTGGCGGCATTGCGGATATTTGAAGAGGCGCTCGAATCGTATGATCATGCACTTGATTACGATGAGGGATTGCTTTCCGCGTGGTATAACAAGGGCAGCCTGCTGCACGAGTTAGGGCGGCATGAAGAGGCACTGGCTGCATTTGATCGGGCGCTGGCCGTAGACGTACATTATATAGCAGCCTGGAACAACAAGGGATTGGCCCTTTTTGCTCTCAATCGCCTGGATGAGGCGCTGGCAGCGTTAGATCAGGCCACTTCATTTGCGCCTGAGGAGCCTGATGCCTGGTATAACAAGGCGGTTGTGCTGGATAAGCTGGGCAGGGGGCAGGAGGCGCGCTCCTGTCACGAGTGGGCCCAAACGTTAGAAGCGCAAACCAGTCGTGTAGGGACATGATTGTGCGCGATACATCGGGGACGCGATACTGACTTTTATCAAAATAATCCGGTCATTCGTCGGGGCCGATGTATCGCGCCCAGCGCCGATGTATCGGCCCTCGGTGGATGTTCCGCTCTCCAGATGAATAAGTCAAACAGCATCATCGAGTCCCTACAGCTCGTAGAGGACAATACAAAGAGGAGTTAGCATATTGAAACGCTGCGCCGATCAGATTGACTGCGGCTATGAGAATCGGGACAGCGATCTATTTTGTCGGGCGTGTGCGCTACCTTTATTGAACACTGCACTGGCTGGTCGCTACAATATACATGCCCTGATTAGTAAAGGTGGCTACGCGGCGGTCTTTCACGGGGTCGATCAGAATCTTACTCGTCGCATCGCGATTAAGGTTTTGCTGCCCAGTAAAACGACGCAAACCGAACACGAGCATTTTCTGCGCGAAGCGCGTATTGCCGCGGCGCTTGACCATCCCAACATCGCGCCCGTGCTTGATTATGGCAAGGATGGTCCCAGTGTCTACCTGATAATGCCTCTCTACACCGCCGGCTCTCTGCGCACACGGCTCGCAAAAGCAGGTGGTCCTCTGCCCGCTTCTGAGACAATGAATAACTTTCACCAGCTTGTCAACGCTCTCCACTACGCGCACACGCGGCCTCGTCCGGTCATCCACCGCGATATAAAACCTGAGAACATCCTGATTCATCCAGAAGATAATCGCCTGGTAATCACGGATTTTGGTATTGCCCGCTCCCTGGAGCCTGGCGCGCGGGTAGGAAAGACGATTACCGTGCGCGGGACGGTGGGCTACATGGCACCTGAACAGACAAGCGGCATTGTCGATCCACGTAGCGATCAATATGGCTGCGCGGTCGTGTTGTACGAGATGCTGACAGGCTATCATCCACTCGATTCGCAGGGAGGCGGTATTCTACTCCCTTCTCAATTAAACTCCGACCTGCCTCCAGCTCTGGACAAAGTAGTATTACGCGCTCTGGCGTCTCGCCCAGAAAAGCGATACGCTAGTATGTTGGAGTTTATGCAGGCTTTCGACCTGGCATGTCTTCCTGGCACCAGGGTACATATAACGCCTCCAGCCAATCCTGTGAATTTACCCTCCGCGCGCGGTACCTCAAACACCGCGTTACCTGTTATTCAAGTGGGAGGAAAGAACTATGCAACAGAGCGTATGGTCGATGGGCAGTCAGGGATAAGTGCACAGGTAAACACAAGCACCGTGCGTGAGAAATGCCTTGAGGGTGATGAGCTGAGAAAGCAGCAACGATATTCTCAAGCATTACAGGCATATGAAGAAGCTCTGCGCATGGATCCGCGCAATTTCTATGCCTGGAATGGCAAGGGGACAACACATTACAACCAGGGCAACTATAAAAAGGCGTTGGAGGCTTATCAAAGGGCGACCGAGATTGACCCCGGCAACGCAATCGCATGGGTTAGCGCGGGTCTCGTATTAAATCGTTTGGAACGGTACCAGCAGGCCCTCGTACATTTCGAGCGGGCATTGTCGATTGATCCGCACTATGTGCCGGCATGGAATGGCAAAGCCGACGCGCAGCTTGATATGAATATGCCTGAAGAAGCCCTCTCCTCTTATGAACAGGCACTGGTTTATGATCGCGAGAGTTTCCAGGCGTGGAACGGCATTGGGAATGCACGCTCCTGCCTGTACGCTTTCTCCGGCGCTGTCGATGCCTATACCCACGCGCTACTGGTGAATCCAAGAAGCGCGGTAGCATGGTGTAACAAGGCAGAGGCCCTGATTCGCCTGGGGCATAATAAGGCAGCGTTGGACGCGCTGAATGAAGCGACAGAGATGGATCGCAGCTACAGCCGCGCCTGGTCGTTGAAGGCGGATGTCTATGAAATACTAGGCAACTCCCAGGAGGCGCAGAAAGCCCGCCGCCGCGCCAAACCCTGGGGGCTAATGAACTGAATTGAGTTCCTAAACGACTATTCCACGGCGCATAGAGAGTACACCTACACCCACAGCAACCAGGGCCGAGAGGGCAAGTATGGTCATATCGAGACCAAAGAGGTCAGAAGAGCTATAGAATATGGCCATCTCCATGGCATGTCTCCCATAGGTCAGCGGATCAACAATGGCGATATTCTGCAGCCATTGAGGCTCAAAAGCAAGAACGCCGATTCCCCCAGCCAGGAAGAACAGGTAGATTGCGACGTTGATGGAGACAGCAATCACAACCTGAATCCTTTGTAACGCAGCTCCAACAGCGACACCAAGCCCTGAACTAAAAAGAGAGAGCAGCGCAATGGCGAGCAGGGCACTCAACCAGTAGATGCCCTCTGGCCGCGTCCAGCCAAGAGCATATCCCAGTAGCAACACAAATGTCCCCAGGCAAAACGTGATCGCAAAGCTGGCAAAGACCTTCCCGGCAATGATGGCCGCTCTTGAGACAGGGGATAGCAGCAGTTCCTTGACGGTGCGGCTCTCCCACTCGCGAGCGGTCGAGAGACCACCATTAATCAGCCCACTGATGCTAAGCAGCAAAACGATGGTGGGTACTACACTATACTCGAATAGCTGCACATCGCGCTGCCGCAAATCATGTTCATCCATGGTAACCTTAATAGGGCTTTTCTCGCCCTGCGCCTTGTAATAATGCGTAATGGCATCGGGAACGGAGCGACGGATATCATTGGTAAAGTCAAGATTGAGATTGTTGACGGTGACATCAATAGGCGCACTCTCATGGGCATCAACGCGCCGGGTGAAGTCAGCCGGGATAGTGATGATAGCGGCCACGTCGATCTTATTGTAGAGGTCCCGCGCCTGTTGTGGAGTCGCATCGGTGATTCGAAAAACGTCCGCGCTGTGAAAGATCTGGGCCATTTGCATCCCTTTGGGATCGGTATCCAGGGTAACCAGCGCAACAGGACTGCGCCCAACTGCGGCGGCTCCAAGCGCTCCCACCAACAAAAAGGAGATAGACGGAAGAAACGTCGCCGCTAATGTTACAGGCTGGCGTATCCAGACGCGTAGATCTTTTCTGAGTATGACCCAGATAGAGCGAAAGAATGTGAATAGCATATGCTTCTCCTCAGATTAGTGGGCAAGAGTATTGCGCCTTAAAACAATGGCGGCCAGGAAGATAAGCGCCACAGCATAGACAGCAAGAATCAAGGCATTGATGCTCGTGCCGTACGTGTTGAGATCAAAGCCATGAAAGGCGTGCTGCTGCAACACAATGGCATAGTAGATGGGAAAGATCTTGGCGATGAACTGAATTGCCGGAGTGGTAAAGGAAATCGGTCCAAATGCGCCACTCAGGAAGAAGAGGGGAATGGATGTACCAAAGGAGAGTGCAATAACCGGCATCCGCTGTTTCAGCACCGTTCCTAAAAACGCTCCCCAGGCAATGAAAATGAGCAGGCATAGGCAGGTGTAACCGATAACCTCACCCCAGTATACCGGCTGCACCCCTATGATTAAGATCAGTACAAACAGCACCACAATCACTGCTGCGATACTCATGACAAAAGTTGCCAGCATTTTTCCGGCAATGATAGCCCAACGACTGGCCGGAGAAAGCAGTAGTTCTTTGATCGTTTCGTTCTCCCACTCACGCGCCGAAGCAGTACCCGACTGCAAGATGCCTGCGAGCAACAGGCCGACAACCAGAATTGAGACTGTCAGATAAGGTATATATCCAGTATCCTGCGGGTACTGATCGGTTTCATTGGGCGTAATCGTTACCAGGTCTGGTAAGGCTTTGGCGTAAAAAGTGGTGATGGAAAGCGGTATGGCACGGCGAATGTCATTGGTGAAATCGGTGTTGAGGTTGTTGATATCCACGCGCACCTGTACCGGCTGGTTTTGCTGGATGCGCGTATCAAAATCGGCTGGTATTGTGACTACCGCGACAATTTTTCCTCTCTGAATCAGGCTTTCCGCGTCGCTCGCAGTCGCGGTTTGCAAAATGAAGGAGTGGGCATGGCTCATAGAGTTGTAAAACTGCCTGGCATATGGGCCAGTATCATTCATTACAACGGCTGTGGGCGCCTGGCCCCCAGAGATGGCAAATAAACTCAGCAGAATAAGGATGTTTACAGGGACAAAAACGCTGACAATGGTAAAAACCCGTTCGGTCAGGGCACTTTTAATGTCCTTTTTCATACATGCCCAGATGACACGTAGAGTATAGCCAGATGTTGCTAGCATGCTATGCACTTCCTTTCATCGCTGCTGACCCCATCACCCCACCAGGTTGACCATACACCTTGCGATGCTGCGCATCGCACATGCGGCTGATGGGTGGGCGTATATAGTAGGGTTGACCCTCGCGGTCAACCTTAATCTCGTAATGCCGTCCCTGTTAAATACAGGAATATTTCGTCAAGGTTGGGTTCGCGAATAACAATATCCCTGATCTCCCCTTCCTGCGTAAGGATGGTGATGATCTGCGGAGCGATATTATACATACCCTGCGTGGTAATCTTCAGGTGCGTACCATCCTGAGTCACCTCTTTGACCCCTTCGATGGCCCGTAATGCGTCGACAGCTTTGCTTGGCTTCACGGTCTCCAGCTCAATGACACTCCCCCCATAGGTTTGTTTGAGATGTGCTGGGGTGTCCTCAGCCACCAATTTGCCGTGATCAATAATTGCTAACCGCTCGCAGAGTGCCTGGGCTTCTTCAAGGTAGTTCGTGGTAATCAACACCGTCTTGCCCTCGTCGCGCAGCGAAAGAATATAGTCCCAGATCACCCGCCTGGCCTGGACATCCACACCCAGCGTTGGTTCGTCAAGATAGATCAGTTTGGGATCATGTAGTAACGCTCGTGCAAGAGCCAGGCGCCTCTTCATTCCACCAGAGAAGGTGCTGACGCGAGAGTCTTTGCGATCGAATAGTTGCACCAGTTCGAGTAGTATGGTGATGCGCTCTTTCTTTTCTTTACGGGGAATACCGAAGAGATCAGCATGAAAATCCATGTTTGTCCAGGCGGAGAGTTCTTCGTAGAGCGCGGTTTCCTGTGGCACTGAACCGAGTATCTGGCGCACCTGGCGAGCATTGCGTCGAACGTCATAACCCATAACTCGTACTTCGCCACTGGTGGGGACACTCAGACCGCTGATCATATTGATAGTGGTTGTTTTGCCTGAGCCGTTTGGTCCCAACAGCCCATAAATCTCGCCCTGTCGCACTGTCAGTGTCAAACGATCAACGGCCTGAAATTTGCCAAAGGACTTACACAGTTCTTTGATCTCTATGGCCGGGATAGAGTTTCCACCTGTCTGTGCTGTGCTTGTTGTCACTTGTGTAGCTTCTTTACTCATATATTCCTTCCTTATTGGTGCCTTCTTCATTCCCCGAATGCAGCTGCCTGGTCCGTTGAATATTCCTGCTCATTGTGCGGAAAGTTCGGGGGTAGCAGGCCGAAACGGTCGCCTGTGTGTGATGCAACAAAGGATACGTTGAAGATGATGCGCTGGAGTTTTGTTTGTAAATCGCGCAGTTCACCTTCAGAAAGACCCTGTGCCATGATCTTAGAAAACTCAATTACAGCCTCGGGCAAGAATCGCATGATGTCCCGCCCCTCATCAGTAAGATAGACCTTCACCAGGCGGCGGTCCTCGCGGTCATGTTTACGCTCAACCAGGCCGTTCTGTTCCAGCCGTTTCACAATGCCCGTCATCGTAGGCGCATCGATTGCACGCTGCTGACTCAACGTGCCAAGCGTCTGCCCATCTTGCTCATGTAGAAGAGACAGCACACCCCATTGAGGAGGTGTGATGACATACGGCTTATCATGCTCTATACAACACGCTTTCAACGCTTCATAGAAGGCATACGCGACACTGCGCTGAGCATAGAATAGCCAGTATCCAAGGTGGTCTTCTGACCGGAATGTCATAGCTTTTCTTCCATAAACTTATCATTAGTGTGCTAATATTTAGTATACTAATGATATTACAAGATAATAAGGGCTGTGTCAAGACTAATCTTCAGAATCTCTATTCTTTCACAGAAGAGAGGTGAATTCTGGCTGTTCTGCTACGAATCTGTCTTCATCTCAGAAGTCCGTTCACAATGCTATTCCAGCCCGGCAACTACTGCTCCGCCTCCTGGTCCGACCTCTTCAACCGTTCTACATAGCGCGCACGCAGCGACTCAGACATGGCGAGGCCTGTCCCACCATGGTGCAGCATAGTGATCTCCGCCATGATACAGAGAGCGATCTCTTCTGGCGTGCTCCCACCGAGGTCAAGACCGATAGGAGCGCGCACACGCAGCAGTTTTTCAGCGGGAACTCCCTCTTCGTGCAGGAGTTTAAAGACGGCCCAGACGCGGCGCTGGCTGCCGATCATACCGATATATGCGGCAGGAGAGTCGATGATGGCGCGCAGCCCCTGTACATCGTGCGCATGAGCGCGAGTGACAAGGACAATGTGGGTACGTGGGGTGATGGGATATTTGCGCAGCGTCTCTTCGATATCACCCACCAGCAAGCGTTTCGCATCAGGGAAGCGTTCGCGGCTGGCAAACGACGCGCGATCATCGGTCACGCTGACGGAGTAGCGCATCAGGTGGGCTATGGAGGCCAGAGGGGCGGCAATATGGCCAGCGCCCGCAATGAGGAGCACGGGAGGAGGCAAGAATGGCTCAACAAAGAGCTCTGCCCATGCATTTTCAGTGCCAGCTATTTTTTCGATGTGGGGTTTTCCGATTGAGATGGCGCGATGAGCGCTCTCGACAAGCACTTCCTTGCATTCCCGCTGACTGAAAGTAGACGTGCTGTAGAGTGCGGATGTATCAAGCACGTCGGAGTTGCAGGGATAGCTTTCAAGCTGCACGGTCAGGGAGGGAGGCGAAATTGTGGGAAGATCAAGGGTACCAACAGTGCCGCCATCCTCGTGGACAAGCATGTGCTGACCTACCAGGGAACGCCAGGGACCACCTGCGGCGACAATGGTGATCAAGACAATAGCGTGCTCACCCTCAAGCGCTTGTTGAATAGTGAGGGCGAATTCTATCATGCCCGGTTGACCCGGGAGCAAAGTATTGTACCAGGGCTGGATAAATACATCGAAAATGCCGCCGCAAACGCCCTGGCTCTCCATGGCTATCTCTTCGGTTAAATCCACCTGGACGGTGCTTGGGCGCAGTGTATCAATGACATTGAGGGCGCTGCGCCATACCTCGGCCTCGCCGCAGCCGCCACCAACGGTGCCACTGATCCTTCCACCCCGATGGACAAGCATTTTCGCACCCACTTCACGCGGCACGGAGCCTTTGCGCCTGACAATAGTTGCCATGGCGATGGTCTCTCCACGCTCCAGTTCCTGTAGGAGTTCTTGAAAAAGTTCTCGCACGTATTGATTCCCTTAGATAGAAAGTTCCCTATGCTCCTCCACCCGGGTGGAGTCGCCCGTACATTTACACATGTATTATGTATTGTACAATATCAGGTTTTTCCTGGAGAGAAAAAGGTTTCCCACTGAGTGGGAGAGGATGAGAAAATGTGGAGTATGTTCCTGAAGAGTGGTATCATGTTGTAACAGCAAAGGTAATGAAGATAGCATATACCTTTTACTACAGTTTGGAGGTGAATCATGACATTCAATATACGTCAAAAGATATTTGACAGAGATGGGATGCTACTTGAGAAGGTAGCAGAACAATACAAAGAACAATTATCTAAGTCGTTCTTTGAGTCACCTGAGGGGCAGGCGCTGCTAGATGAAGGTATAGAACCCGGCTGGTCTGACATGGTGGTCGATTTAGGCATGAACTATTTACGCGTCACACCAGCAACCATGTCGCCCGACAACCTGCAAGAAATACTGTTCAATCTCTTCCCGCGCAAAGTGTCCGCTGAAGAGGACGAAGCGCCCGATATCATTCGCGAGTTGCAGTACTTCTGGAAATTCTTGCAGCGTGAGTTCCACCTGGAGAATGCCGCTGCCTGTCTGAAAATACTGGATGACGAAGCAGCAAATGAGCTAAAAGAAGAAATGAGTAATCCCGCCAACTTTGGCATAGCCAAGTCGTTCTTCATGATGGGCAAAGATCAAGGCTTCGATATGAGCACTGAAGAGGGATTACAGTCGTGGATGGAAACATATAATGCTGGTCTCGCGGCAGGAACACAACCGCGTATCCCATTGCCCGGCGAACAAAGAAGAAGTGCCGGTAATATACGTGACAGGATAAAGATAGTAAGTCCGAGCCGGGCCAGAATGGCAAAAGCTAGTCGGAAGAAGAATCGCAAAAAGAAGTAGGAGCACATATCTTCTCGTGATGTGTTCATCCCTCCAACGACTTGTAATGCTCATTTTTGGCATAGAAGCAGGATCCAATGGACGATACAAGCAGGAATACCTCCCCGGGTGAAACGAGCAGCAGAGGCAGCTCAGGTCCGCTGGTGCCAGTCACTACAAACACGAACTTGAAAGATATCCGGACGGCGATAGATGCAAACATCTCTCCTGATGGCAAGCGCGTGGCCTTTGTGATGTGGGAATGGGTACCAGACAGATCAAAACAACACGCGCGCATCTGGACAGTCAATACCGGTGTCAGAGATGACAAAGATGACAAAGATGACAAAGATGACAAAGATGACAGAAGCGAGGCCCAACCATTTACCAGGGGTCCGCGCGCCGATACCTGCCCGCGCTGGTCTCCGGATAGCCAGCAACTGGCCTTTATCTCCAGGGGCGAAGGCGAGAAGGATAGACCACAATTGCATGTGATACCTGCCGAGGGTGGCGAAGCAAGGCAGGTGTGCAAGATGCCCAACGGCGTCAGTGACCTTTCGTGGTCACCTGATGGCAAACGTATCGCTTTTCTTTCCGTAGATGGAGAAGAACCTGCAAGTGATCCCTTCGTCTTCATACCAGGGCAGGGTCGACATCGCCGCTTGTGGACGGTGCGCGTAGATAGCGATAGACCTGAGCCTGTTACATCCGATGGACTGAGCATCTGGCAATACAGCTGGTCACCAGATGGGAAGCAGTTTGTTGTCTTCTTCGCGCATGGCCCCGGTCTGACGGACTGGTTTCGCGGGCAAATCGGCGTTGTGAAGGCACACGGCGGAAACATACGCCAGTTGGGCGAATTAACGCGCCAGGCAAGCACGTTGACGTGGTCGCCCGATGGATCGCGTATTGCTTATGTTTCTGGGGAGTGGAGCGATCCAGACAGAGGTGGCGGAGACATCTACGTGCTTTCACTCCATGATGGCGTGACGCATAATCTGACTCCGGGTATCAGCTGCAGCCCAGGCTGGTGCCAGTGGTTCCCTGATGGCAGAAAGCTGCTTTTTGTTGCCTGGGAGGGCGTGGCATATAAGCTTGGCATCGTGGACGAGACGGAGGGGACAATTACAACACTTATGAGTGATATCAATTTTGGCGAAACGTTCTGGCCGCACCTCTCGACTACAGCGAACCTACAAAAATTTGTTTTTACCAGCTCCGATAAGCACCCACGAGATGTGTGGATCGGGGAGTTTACCTTCGAAGGGGACGCGAAAACGACCGTTAACACCACCCCCGCGACTTCCACTAACGACACATCCTGTACACCCGTAGGGGCCGATTTATCGCGCCCAGCGCCGATTTATCGGCCCCCCGGGCAATCCCCTCATCACCAGGTCCATACCATCAGGAGCAGAAATCGCCTGACAGAGCTCAATCCACTGCTCCAGGATACCCTTGAATTGGCGCGCACAGAGCAGATTCGCTACGAAAGCGTCGACGGTTGGCAGATCGATGCCCTCTTTACATTACCGCTCAGGCAGAAGAGCGGCACACCTCCACCCTTGATTGTGAATGTACACGGGGGACCAACGGGCGCCTGGACTGATGACTGGGATGATTATCGCTCACAGATGCTAGCAGCAGCTGGTTTTGCCGTGCTGCGACCCAATGTGCGCGGCAGTATGGGACGCGGCGTGGTTTTTGCCGATGCTGTGGTAGGGGATATGGGCGGCAAGGACTTGCAAGATATCCTTTTCGGCGTAGATTACCTGGTTGAGCAGGGGCTGGTGGATGGAAAGAAAGTTGGCATCATGGGCTGGAGCTATGGCGGCTTTATGACGGCATGGGCGGTGACGCAGACCACGCGCTTCAAGGCAGCTGTTATGGGGGCTGGCATCTGCGACTTCCATGGCTACCACGCGCAATCCAACATTCCAGATTGGGATATGCGTTACTTGAGCAACAAGGTAATTAGCCCTTCAGAGCACCCCGAGATATATCGCGAGCGTTCCCCAATTACCTACGCCAGCCGGGTGCAGACGCCGACACTGATTGTCCATGGAGAGAAGGACGATGTCGTACCGCTCAACCAGGCACATGCATTTTACCGTGCGTTGTGTGAGCGAAACGTCCCCACCGAACTGGTGATCTATCCTCGTGAAGGGCACAGCTTGCGCGAACGTGAACATATACGTGATTACCAGGAGCGCCTGTTGCGCTGGTTCGAGAAGTATCTATAATTCTTCCTGTAAGTCAACGACCTCGATGATTGGCAGGTGTTTCCTCCTCTGGCTTTTTTGTCGCACTTGTCGCACTTGTCGCAGTTGTTACGCATGTAGCCAGTGTGCTTTTTTACCATGAAATGTCAAGCTTTAGCTATGTTCCTGGCATCGTTCCTCCAAGCCAGGGCAACCCTGTCTTCATCATCCTCCGCTTTCAAGGATTTCGCGGCGGGGAAACAACAAGGAACCGGCGTTTACCTTCGTGAATGAGCCACTTCCCCATGTTCCTTGCTGTAACCACGCGGCATGTTCGACAGGCGCCAGGCCAAGTTGACTCAGAATACTATTGCTGGCCGACGGAATGAATGGGGCCAGCAATAGTGCCAGTAAGCGTGTCGCTTCCGCCGCGGTAAAGAGCACCGTATCCAGGCGACGCTCCTGCCCGGCTTGACGCGCCAGGTGCCAGGGTTCGCTGCGTTCTATATATTGATTTGTGCGGCGTACAAAGCCCCAAATGATGCTTAAAGCGCCGCCGATATCCCAGCGCTCCAGTGCGGCCCCCGCTTGCAAACGTGTCTCCTCGGCGGCTTGCTGCAGCTCTTCTTCAAGTTCACCAATGGATCCGGCAGCAGGTACGGCGCCACCGCGATAGCGGTTTATCATACTGACGACACGGTTCAACAGATTCCCCAGTTCGTTGGCCAGTTCGTCGTTGTAGTGACGGATGAGGGCCGCACGCGAAAAATCACCATCCGAGGCAAACGACAGGTTACGCAGGAGGTAATAGCGTACGGCATCTGCGCCATAAGTATCTACCAGTTCCACCGGATTAATCGTGTTCCCGCTCGTCTTAGAGATGCGCTGCCCCTCCAAGGTGATAAAGCCATGCACTGCCACCTGGCGTGGCAGCGGTAACCCCGCTGAAAGCAACATGGCCGGCCAGTAAAGGCAGTGAAAGCGCGTGATGTCCTTGCCGATGACGTGGGCATCGGCTGGCCAGTAATGAGCGAATGTTGTCTCGTCAGTCGGAAAGCCAACAGCAGTCAGGTAGTTTGTCAAAGCATCGAACCACACATAAATGACCTGGGTCTCATCGCCTGGCACCGGAACTCCCCACGGTGTTACACCAGAACGCACAACGCGCGAGACGGCAAAGTCCCGCAGACCCTGGCGAATGATGCCCAGCACCTCCGCGCGCCTGCTGGCTGGCACGATAAAATCCGGGTGCTCGTTGATGTGCGCGAGCAAACGATCGCTATATGTCGAAAGAGCGAAAAAGTAGTTCTCCTCTTCCAACCACTCCGGTTCGATTGAGGGATGATCAGGACATCTCCCATCCACTAATTCTTCGCTGCTGTAGAAGTTATTACCGTTAGGACAGTACCAGCCGGAGTAGATGGATTTATAAATGTCGCCCCGCTGCTGCGCCCGGCGAAACATCTCCTGAGAAGCCTGGAAATGCTGCTGTTCTGTGGTACGAATCCAGCGATCAAACGAGATGTTCAGCCTGGACCAGACCAGGCGAAAGGCCTCGTCCATGCGGTTTGTCCAGCTAACGAGGTCCGTGTTGTTCTCCTGTGCCGCCTTCACCACGTGCTGGCTGTTCTCGTCCAGCCCCATGCTGAAGTAGGTATCGTGTCCCAACAAACGATGATAGCGCGCAATGACGTCCGCGGCCACTTTCTCTAGAGAGTGGCCGATGTGCGGTGATCCGTTGGGATAATCAATGGCAGTTGTAATGTAATAGCGCCTACCGGCGGGGTTTTCTTCAAGGTTGCTGTTCACGTGTTACCTCTCTTCGTAGTATGAATGTTGTTGCTAGAATCAACAAAAAGAAGGGGGCGCAGGTCTGTCGCCTGCGCCCCCTTTGTACAGCTAGTATGTAGCTACGCTACTGCTCATGTGAGCATTTCTGGTGTATTGAGAGAAGAGGACAGCGACACCCTGCTATATGCCATAGGCATAAAGCGAGCAAGCCAAAGCATAGCCACAATAATGGTGGAAGATTGATGCTTTTGCGTCACGGTTGTCGTCCTCTTGTTTCTTGAGATCTAATGAGTAATGAAAGTGTGTTGACGAACAGAAACGGTCTTAATAGAATATACATGCCAGTGTTGTGATTTGTCAAGTCTCAGACAGTGTGACGAAACTGTGAGTAATAGAGGTATCATTGTGACAGGCACGTAAACCGAATGCTTCATACTTTAAAAGGGAGGTTGTGAGACAAATACAAAATTACTTCCCAGAAAAGAAGGTGAAGTTATGCGCACACGTGATAGAGAAAAAGACCATACTACTACTGTTACGGTGATCCGTTGGTCTGCCACAGCACTCGGCACACTGTTTCTCCTGATTCTTGTGCCTGTGTTGCTCGTGGTGGTTTTTCTCATTGCTCTACGATACGTAAAACCATTTCGGGAGCGTGTCCGCCAGTTCAATAAGCAGACGCTCAATCCTGCCGTTCTCAAAATAGCTGGAAGTACTCGCAGCCGCTACGGTGTCATCCACCACGTGGGACGCCGTTCTGCTCGCTCGTACTCTACTCCAGTCGTATCAGATCCAACCGCCGATGGCTTTGTTATTCCGCTGCCCTACGGTAAGGATGTCGACTGGTTACGCAATGTGCAGGCAGCGGGCCAATGCACAATTACGTGGTATGGCAACGATTACAAAGTGCATGAGCCTGAATTGATCGACGCTGCGACGGCCTTTGCGATGGTTCCACCGCTGGTACAACGTACATGGCGCGTACTGGGGATGGGCAAACTGCAATTCTTGAGGGTGAAGCGTCTCTCCGAAAAACCATCTGAAACACCCGTAGAAGCGATGGCATGAAAGAAATTACCAGCATGGAGGCGGGACGCTTCGAGGTCATCCAGACACATGCTTCGAGGGTCCTGCTCTCTCCTACCCACGCTTATAAGTTAAAAAAGCCCAAAAATTTTGGTTTTTTTGACTACTCTACCCCTACTCTTCGTCGCCACTTCTGCATAGAAGAGGTGCGAGTGAATAGGCGCCTTGCCCCACATATCTATCTTGGGGTAGCCCCCGTGTTGTCATTCCCAGATGGCCATAGCAGCTTTGGCCCAACCTTTCAGCCCGAGGATGTTCCAGCACCTTGCTCCGCACTCAACGGCGGGAAGGTCATTGATTATGCCGTAGTCATGATACGACTGCCCGATGAGGCGACACTCGAAGCACGGGTTTGCGCCGGTACTGCTACTCCTGCGATGCTTACCTCTGTGGCCCGCCATATTGCGGCATTTCATGCCTCTACCCATACAGATGAACACATCGCCGGCTTTGGCAGCCTTGAAGTCGTTCGGGGCAACTGGGAAGAGAACTTTGAACAAATGAAGCCCTACATTGGCCGCACCATTGATACTGACACGTACAAACTGATCGCCGGCTACATTCGTCGCTTCATGCACGACCGGGCAGCACTTTTCGGCAGTCGTATCAATGAGGGGCGCGTCCGCGACTGTCACGGCGACCTGCGCTTGCAGCACGTCTATATTCTCGATGAGTATAGAACTGGCGAGCAGAGCGAACTTCCTCCAATGGCGATCCTCGATGGTATCGAGTTCAACGAACGTTTTCGTTATAGCGACGTTGCATGTGAGATCGCGTTTCTCACAATGGAACTGGATGCCCTGGACCGACCCGATCTGTCACGCGTCTTCGTCGAGAGCTACATTGCCGAAACCGGCGATCACACGTTGCTTGAACTCTTACCGTTTTATTCCTGCTACCGTGCCTGTGTTCGTGGCAAGGTGCTCGGATTTCAGTTGGATGAGCTGGAAGTGCTGGAGGAACAGCGTAAGCTTGCCGGCGAACAAGCTGCGGACTTTTTCAAGCTTGCCGCCAGCTATCTCGGCGGCTCAACCAGCCCCACGCTGATGCTCGTCGGCGGACTGATGGGTACAGGCAAAACCACACTCGCGCTCACCCTTCGACGCCAATTGGGCTGGACGCTGTACGCTTCCGATACTGTGCGCAAAAGCCTGGCTCATATTGATCCCGCGCAACCCATAGCCGAGGCGTTTGGGCAGGGATTGTACAGCAAGGAATGGACGGCCCGCACCTATAACGCCTTGATTGACAAAGCCAGTTCCACGCTTGCCAGCGGACATTCTGTGCTGCTGGATGCCAGTTTCGTGCGCCGTGCCGATCGCCAGGCCGCCGCTCGTCTGGCCCAAACAGCAATACCGAACGGCGTCAATGTCATCCTCCTCGAGTGTATCTGTCCCCGCGAGCTTGCCCTGCAGCGCCTGGCACAACGCTGGAAAAGTCGCATCA
>WNGN01000847.1_pt1 | contig 19827 bp, 19 predicted proteins | sample 5400561 | NCBI WGS metagenome assembly WNGN01 (sample SAMN13153379, study PRJNA577476) | soil metagenome | isolation source: 115 cm soil or saprolite under Garry oak tree replicate 2 | place: USA:California | collected 2016-06-15
TGGCTCCCGTTAGCCGAGGCCCCGCCCTAATGTGCCGGGATCATCGCGATGGGACCACAGCCGCGCCGCAGGTCGTCGGCTTCTGCGACAGTGAGGCCTTTCTTCTGCGCTTCGAGAGCGGCTTCTAGGCTCGGAATCTCCGCCTTAGTCTCGGCGAAACTCCTCGCCTTCAGCTCGATCCAGGAGCGTTTGCCGTTGGGCAAAGTAGGCCGAAAATAGAACGGTGGCTCGAGGTGCCCATATTTCCTGCCGGGCCCTCGCTCAATTCGCTGATAGCGCCATTTCCCAGCTTCATTCTTTTGTCGGGCCTAGGTGGCCAATTCCACGGTTTCCGCTCCCTGCGCCAGGATCGAAATAGGTGAAAAACGGTAGCACGAGTTCAATCGTAACGGATTTACTAGGGAACAAAGATATGGCGGAGAGGGTGGGATTCGAACCCACGAGCCCGGTTTTGCCAGGCTACCCGCTTTCGAGGCGGGCTCTTTCAACCGCTCAGACACCTCTCCCGAGAGGAAGTTTAGCGGAGGCTCAGTTTCTGAGCAATCCGAGGTCGCGGCTATCTTCGCTCCGCAAAAAACGTCTGTACCGCTAGCGCGCATTCTTCGGCCAGCAGGCCGCCGAGCACTTCGACTCGATGGTTAAGCGCGGGATGGTTAAAAATTTCAAAGCACGAATGTACGGCGCCGCCTTTGGCATCGTTGCAACCGTAAATGAGGCGAGCGATTCGCGCCTGAATCATCGCGCCGGCACACATCGCGCACGGCTCGACCGTGACGTAAAGAGCGGCGCCATTCAGGCGATAATTTCCGAGGCCTTTGGCCGCCGCCCGCAAGGCGATGATCTCTGCATGCGCGCTTGGGTCGCAAGCGGAAATCGTGCGGTTTCCCGCCCGCGCCAGGAGGCGATCCCGCAGCACGATGACACATCCGACGGGCACCTCTCCTTTTTCCGCCGCAGCTCGCGCTTCAGCGAGCGCCAACTGCATGTATGCGAGGTCATCCATCGGAAGCCGACAAAATCACTCGGCTCTGGGAACAGCCGGGAGAAGATATTCGACCACCGTGACGTCCTGGAGACGATCGCCGTGGCGGGCGTGTTTTTCGTGCACGCCAACCACACGCCATCCCGTAGATTTGCATAGTCGCAAGCTTTCTTGGTTATCCGAGAGGACGTGGCCGATAAGCTTGCGGTACCCGAGTCTGGCGCCCTCGGTCTGCGCCAGGCGCATCAACTGACGCCCGATGCCATAGCTCCGAAAGGAACGTCGCACAAATACGGTTACTTCGCCTATCTCTCCCCGAAGGAGCCTTTCCTCATAGGGCTCGATGGAAACGAGGCCGCAAACCCAATTGCGCACTTCGGCGACGAACAAGGGATGCTGCGAATCCTGCTCTGCCATGGCAATCAGATGCTTCTGGTCTTCGATGGAACGCAAGGCACTGTCGAAGGTGGCGAACCCGTCTTCGACGGCATCGTTGAAGATTTCGCGAAGGGCCGGCGCATCATCGTCACGCGCGGGCCGGATGTTCAGATGAGGGCGCTGTTCGGCAGTGGCCATGGCGTGATTTTAACATCGGGAATGGGCAAATGGAGCTTGAACGCTGACAGCCGCTTGGGCGCGCCGTCGGGGAGTTGCAAGAAACAGCGGCCCACTGTAGCCTTTAGGGCCGCTCGCCTTGACAAAGCCATACCGGGGCCACAGACTAAACAACTTATGATGGAAATACTTCGCCGCATGTTTATGGTGGACTTCTGGAAGGGCTTGCTGCTGACCTTCCGCTCGCAAAATCCAAAGTACATTTATACCGAGCAGTATCCGTTGGAGAGGCCGATGGTTGCCGAGCGCTATCGCGGCGCGCCGCGGCTTAATAATAGTCCCGAAACCGGCGAAACGCTGTGCATCGCGTGCAATCTTTGTGCGCTGGCCTGCCCGGAAAACCTGATTGTAGTTGGCTGGCAACGCGACGATGCCACGCGCCGCAAAGTGCTTACCACGTTTACCTACGACACCTCCCGCTGCATGTTTTGCGGCCTTTGCGAGGATGCTTGTCCCACCGATTGTCTGGAACTGACGCAGGATTTTGAGATGGCCACCTATACCCGCGAAGGGGCGATTTGGGACCGCCATCGCCTGGAGGAGGGACCTACGCCGGCGAGATATGTCCGCTGACGTCCTTGCCTTCGCTGTGCACACTGCCGGCTGCATCCTTGCGCCTCTGTGGCCCCGGCGTTATAAATAATATGCGCGGCGGCATTTCACGCGGCCTGCAATTCCCGTATGGAACTTCGTAAGGACCCGATCACTCGCAGTTGGGTGCGTGTGGGATATCGTGAGGACTCTCTCGCTCAGGATGCTTGCCCTCTCTGCCCCAATCATGCGGACGGCATAAAGCCTTTGTTGGAATTGCCCGCGAACGGGTCGGCGCAAGTCCGTGTGATCCCTCACTTTCAGCCGCTTTATCGCATTGAAGGCGAGCCCGGTCGGATGCCCGACGGAATTTACGATCGGATGCGGCCGCTGGGTGCCCACGAAATCATCATAGAATCGCCCGATCATCAGCTGACTTTGGCGCGCATGAGCGACGAACAGATCGAGCGCGTGTTAGAGGCTTACGCGCTGCGCCTGACCGATTTGAAGCGGGATTTGCGCTTCAAATACGTCACGGTATTCGAAAACAAGGGCAAATTATCGGGCGGGGAATGGGAGCACCCGCATTCCCAGGTGACCGCGACCACGTTTGTGCCCCGCCGCGTTCTCTACGAGCTTCGCTCCGCCATGGCCTGGTTCGCAGAAAAAGAGCGATGTGTTTTCTGCGACATTCTGCGTCAGGAGCAAAGGCAGGGCCGGCGCATCGTCGATTCGCAGGGCGATTACATCGCTTTTTGCCCTTACGCTTCGCGCGTGCCGTTTGAAGTCTGGCTGATCTGGCGCAAACACAGCCATCTATTTGAACAACCCAAGCCTGGCGCGAACATGAGGCATCTGGCCGCGCTACTCGGCCGCACACTGCGTCGCCTGACGCAGGTTTCGGGATCCTATCACTTGGTGGTCCATACGGCGCCCAATACGATTCATCCGAAGGGGGAGCTTGCCTCGTATTGGGGCACATTGGCCGACGATTTCCATTGGCATATCGAAATACTTCCCATCGTCGAGCAGAGCAGCAAATCCTATAGCATCAAAGAAGTGTACTTCAACGCGCTCCTGCCCGAGCAAGCTGCCGAGCGGCTTCGTCAGCTGGATCCAAACGCCCCTGATTTAAAAGCATGATGAGCGGCCAGCAGGGCGGCATCATCTTCCGCCTGCTGGGCCTCCTGGTGCTCTGCGGACTTGCAGGTATGGTCTATGTTGCGCGGTATCCCTTGTTGCGGGCCGCCGCCGGATTTTGGATTGTGCAGGACCGCATTGAACCTGCCGACGTCATTGTCGTCCTTGGGGATGACAACTTTACCGCTGATCGGTCGGCGGAGGCGGCGGCGCTCTTTCACACTGGATGGGCTCCCCAAGTCGTAGCCAGCGGCCGCATGCTCCGGCCTTATGCCTCGGTCGCGGATTTTATGGCGCGAGATTTGCAGTCCCGTGGCGTGCCCGCAACGGCAATCGTGCGCTTCTCCCATCGGGCCGATGATACCCGTGAGGAAGCCGAGGGCCTGCGAGTTCTGATAGCTGAAAAGGGCTGGCGCCGAATCCTTTTGGTGACGTCGAATTATCACACGCGCCGCGCCCGGTATATCTTTCGCAGAGTGTTGCCAGCCGGCGTCAGCTTAGAGGTGGCCGGCGCTCCCGACTCCGAATTCGAACCTGCGACTTGGTGGGAATCGCGACAAGGCAGGAAGACATTTTTCCTCGAAACTGTTGGTTATCTCGTGGCCGTCTGGGAACTGCGTCACCCACAGCCGGAATCGTCTTCGTCGGGGGCTGCACGGATGGGCTATCTCCCGGGGCTTATTGACTGCCAGGTCACCTAGAAACCCGAATAACAGGCGCTTTTTCGTTTACATCGGTAAAATCCTGTACTATAGTCGTCGTCCCCAGCCAAGAAGTAAATTCCGCGGCTTAACTAGTATTTGACCGCCTGCAAGGAGGCGCTTATGTGGCGAAAGCAGGATCAGCCCCAAGCTCCTTCTCTGCCTGCACAGACGAAATCAACACCGATGACCGAGGTGCCGCAAACTTCTCCGCTGGATCAGAATACGCCCGCAGCGGCGTCGCTACTCAGCTCTTCTACCCCGGGCCGCCTGACACGCTTGCTTACCGTCGAAGGCGAGATTACCGGCCGGGAAGATCTCTTCATCGACGGCGAGGTACACGGCAAAATTCGCCTCCATGGGGGCAAACTGACCATCGGGCCCGAGAGCCGCGTTACGGCGGAGATCGAGGCACAGGAAGTCGTCGTGCGCGGAGAAGTCAAGGGAAACATCAGGGGACACAATCGAGTTCGAATCGCCGCCACGGGCAGAGTGATTGGCCCGATTAGCACCCCGCTGATCTCCATTGAAGAAGGGGCAGAAGTACACGGTTTGCGGGTGAACCTCGAGAAAGAAGAGCGGCCTCGCCCGGCGCCAGACAAAAAGGTTCAGGTTCCAGTGGCAGAAGGGATCTCTCGGGTGCACGTATGAGCTTCATCAACAAGCTTCGACCCGTAAATTCCCTGGAGAGCACAAATACGCCGACTGTGCGTCCGGCCTACGGCCGCAGCCTTCGCGTTCCGCCTGTTCCCTTACACGCTCCCAAGGTCGTGCCTGGAAGTACAGGTGAACCGAGTTCAGGCCGATTCTCCAACGGGCTAAAGGAATTCCTTTGGCAGATCGATGACATTGGCAGAGGGAATCTTCTTGATCTGGGCGCAGTTTCCCAGGCTACCGTTACGTTCTTCATAGAACGTAACTTCAAGGTCTACACGGAAGATTTGTTCGCCGCTTGGGGAGCATTCCTGGAGCAGGATTCACAGCGTGTCCTGTCGCTCCCCGTTGGCACCCCGCCACCCGATATGTCGCCGGCAGCTCGGGCGGACCGCTTCCTCGCGTCCAACCTTCGCTATCCCGTAGATAGCTTCGATGCCATCCTGCTGTGGGATGTTCTGGACTACATGGATCGGGAGGCCGCTCAGCGATTCTTGTCCCGCATCACCTCCCTCACCCGCGACGGCGGAGCGGTCCTGGCTATTTTCCATACCCGCCCGCCGGAAAAGTTTCAGCGCTACCGCGTTCTGGATGCGCACACCCTGGAAGTGGTTCCGGTGCCCGCCTTGGTTCAACCACGGCATGTCTTTCAGAATCGCGAGATACAAGAGCTTTTCGAGAAGTTTCGCACCTCCAAGACCTTCGTAAGCCGCGATCAATTGCGCGAAGGAGTCTTCGTTAAATAGGCCTCGGGCAAACCGACAGTCAATTTGCCCTTGATCTTTTTCTTGCGCTTGCTCGCAAACGGCGTTAAAAAGGGGTTAGGCTCTAGAGCGGAGGGAGAATGAATCCACCGGCTTTAGAACACTAGCAAGCTTAAACGGCACCGCTGCTGCGGTGCTTTAAGCCGGCAGCCTTATCAAGTCTGCCGCGCTCAAAAAAAAGTAAAGCAACGGGAGCCGCCAGGCTCCCGTTGCCGTTTTTGGCTAATGATTTTCAGGCTTGATTTCCAGTGCAGCCACTGCGGAGAGACTTAGCCGCCGTTTTTCCAACTCCAAAGCGAACGGATGAGCTCCTGTTGGAAAGCTATGACGTTGGCTTGCCAGAGCAAGCAGACCAGCATTGCAGCCATCATGACCAATGAAACTGCAAGTGTTATCGCGAGCTGCGATTCCGATGCCGGGACCCGTAAGCGACGAAGAAATTTCACACGTCTGCCCTATGCTAGGAGAGGCAATTTCTCTTCCAGGGCAGAACAATCCCGCTGCCACTGCAAGCACCATAATATGTGGTGCTTAGGTGCAGCCTGCGGCGAGCAAGTTCGTCTGGGAGCGCAAAAAAATCGCTCTTTGTCCCATCAGTTGGTCTAAAAATCCGCATGCCGTTCACTCGCGGCTCAGAACGCTCAGAACTGTTTGATTCCAACCTGACGTGCCAGGGACATCGATTCTGGCGGCATTCGGCACTTTTGAGGCTAGATTCTCATCGAAGCGGCCGGAGCTTAAGGGCAAGATGAAGGCTTGATCGCTGGCCGCTAGCAAAGACAAGTCTTCGGCGGACTTGCCGATCGCCACGGATCGCACCCGCGACCGGAGCGCTTCCCGGTACAGTCGCATTAGATAGCGGAGAGCCTTACCTTCGTCGTTGCCGGAGCAAAGCTCCCCAAACGGCTCGTAACGCCGAATTTGCCAATGGTGCTCCCCGGCCGTCTTTTCAAATGCCGGAGCTGCTAAATCTGCATTTCCCGCGAAGAAGAACCGTTCACTGAATTCCCTTTGGCGGGATGCTTCGGCATCGCGTTCGGTCATTCCGCCATTGCGGGCAATTTCGCGCCTGCTCATTTCTGAATAGCGAACGACCTCCGCCCCTGTCTGCCTGGCAATATCTTCCACCGCCGCAGCGGCTTCCTGCGAGGAGCGGCCGAAGGGAACGCACAAATAGCGCCCCACCCGCTTGGCGCCTTCTAGGCGCAGGGCAAAGTATCCATCGGGGAGGAAAAGCCCGCCGCCCCCTTCGGTAACGAAAGGATGAGCATGCCCGAGCTTTCGCCGAAGGGGTTCGAGCTGTGCACGCGTGCCATTCGTAGAGAGCACCAGCGGGATATTACGCCTCTCGATCTCCATCAGTGCCTCTGAGGCAGGCTTCGCGAGGCCAGCCCCGGCACCGAGCAGGTTGGCTGGCGTGAAGATGATTACGCGGGGCGCTAGCATGCAGTGAGGAAGTTTAGCGCGGCCGCCCAGGAGTCATCCGAAAAGAAAAATGGCGGCGAGCTTTCATCTCGCCGCCATTTTTTGTGCGTTACCTTGAGATGGAGACTTTAGCCGCCGGATGCAGCTGCAGTCGTTGCCTGCGGGTTCTTCGGCATGCTGATATAGCCGCTGATCTTGTCCTTGGCCACGGAATTCACCACAAATTCGTCGGCTTGATGCGAGCCGCGCGGATAGAAAACCACCGGCTCGTCCACCGTGCGATCTCTCTTCTCGGTGCGAGTATCGTCCACAGTCAAGGCGACCGTAAACTTGTTCTTCTTTGTATCCACCGAGCGCAGTTCGACGGTGATGCTTCCGACCTTCTGCGGCTTGTTTTTGCCCGAGAGGGTGAACTCAACGTAGTCTCGCTCACCCATGCGGCGGAGCACGTCGATTTCCTCGTGATTGCGAGCGATCAAAGTGCCCAACTCGCTGCGCGCCATCTTCAGGTCGCTCTTGGTGCCCTCGAGATCCGTCTTGACGTTATTGACGCTGCCATTTACGGCGTTCAGGTCATCCGCACTAGCCTTGGTGGCGAGCTGACTCTTTACGTCTGTGTCCATCTGGGCCAGCTTTTGCGCGTCTTCCTCTTTAATCTTGGCCTCTTCATCGCGGGCTTTCTTCAGATCACTCTGAGTTACCCGCAGTCTCTTCTCCACGACTCCGAGATCGCTTTGCAAGCCGTTGCTCGTAGCGTTTGCTTGTGTCAGCTTCTGTTCCAGCGCGGCCACTTGCTGGCTGCTGTTATCCGCGGCCGTCTTCATCTGCCCGCTAAAGGCCTGTTGTGCCTGCTGCAACTCCGTGGAGTTGTGCCAGGCCAATCCCAGCCCCGCGATCGAGATGATCGCCAGAATCACGATCGCCGCGGTTACCCACCCTTGTATCCCGTGATTTCCCTCTACAACCTGATCCGAATTATCGATCATAAGCCTTTCTCCCCGTTAGACTGTCCTCGCCCTGGGCTATGCCCAGACTCACTCAAGCACGTAGAGCGCCAAGTTTAGGAGCGGTTCATGGCCCAGCTAGACTCAAACAAATGGGGGGCTTGTGATTAAGAAGCCCAGATCGCGGGCGAGGCCGAGCGAGTACTAATACCAGAAATCTTTACGCAATTTCGTAGTTTTCACTTTGTCTTCGTCAACCCGAGGCGTTGAAGATTAAGGGTTTACCCCTATGGCCAGGTCAGGCCGCCTGTACTTCAGAACAGATGCCTCCGCCGGAGTTCGGCTTCCAATAATTCGCGCGTTTGAAAGCGAATGGCGTCTAGGCCTACCTGCCGTGCTGCATCCACAAATTCTTGGATATCATCGACATACAGGGATTCTTGCGCCGCAACACCCAACGATTCTAAGGCCGCTCGGAAAATCCCGGGGGAGGGCTTGCTCGTTCCTACCCTGCACGAATAGATGCGGACAGGAAAGTGACGCCCGAAAGTGAAGCGCTGCTCTAGGCATTCGACGTGAATTGGATCGGTATTGGAAAGGAGTGCGAGCTGACAACGGGCGCCGAGCTGGTCGAAGAGACTCTCGCCAAGAATCAGTTCTGGATCGAGGACCCGACTCCACGCATCCCGGAATTCCGCATAGCTCAACGAGAGCTTCAGGCGGCTCATGAGATGCTGATGCCATTCGGGTGGAGAGATGCGACCTTCCTGCCAGTCCCGCCAGCGCTGGTCGGCGCGAATGAGTTCCCAAGCATCTTCCGCGGAAAGGCGCTTAGCTGATTGAGTGATGCCCCTATGCATGGCGGCGGCGATAGGCGTAAATGCGCGCTTGGCGTCCAAGCGCACGATCACGCGGCCGATATCGAAGATCACGGCCTTTGGAACTGAAGGGATGCGCTCGGCTACCGGAGCGGCCGATCCCTTCGCGAGTTCGAGCCTATCCCTGTGTCGATGGGCCAAGCGGAACAGCGTCCGGTTTAGAGATTCGGCGCGAGCGCGAACGGATGGCGCCAATCATGGCGGGGAGAAAGGACAGGATCACCACCACCGCGATGACCCAGTGGATGCGCTGGCTGATGTTCGGAACCACCGAGCCCAGAAAATAACCTCCCAATACTAGGCCGGCACCCCAGCAACACCCGCCTAAGATATCAAACGATAGGTAACGGATATAACGCATCTGCGCGGCTCCGGCCACGAGAGGACAGAATGTGCGCACGATGGGCATGAAGCGCGCAAGGATCACTGTTTTCCCCCCGTATTTCTCGTAAAAGTCGTGAGCGCGCTCCAAATGGCGGCGCTTGAAAAAGGCGGAATCCGGGCGGCGATAAAGTGCCTGCCCTGCGCGCCGCCCGATCCAATAGCCAAGCTGATCGCCGGCAATCGCACAGAGGGTGACCAGCAGGGAGAGAGAGCCGATTTTCAGCGCTCCGGCCGCGCTAAACACCCCTGCCGTAACCAAGAGCGAATCGCCTGGCAGGAAAAAGCCCACAAATAGCCCGGTTTCCGCGAAAACTATGGCGCAAACCAGCAGGGTTCCTCCCCACTGGATAAGTCCCTGTACGTTGTATAGGTTATGCAGAAGGTTGCGGATTAGCTCGAGCATGACGGCGGCAGGTTCCCGCCGCGCCGCGATTGACAGAGAGGGGCCAGCAGGTCCCAGCCAATACGGTAGCAGAAAACGGCTGGATTTTGCGCACATTCCAGCCAGCAGAGGTTGAGCATGGCAATAACGGAGAGAAGGCGCGCTGCGGAGATCATTTGTGCATCCCGGATGCCGGGCAGCATTTTGGGCATCCGCGGAGCGACCTTTTCGCCCTAGGCTTCCTCGGCATGGATCGCGTCCGCATGCGTGCATGATGCGTTGCGCCGGAGTATCGGGACAATCCACCCAAAGTACCGGCGCAGTGGAACAACAGGAAAACGTGTGCCGGATCAACCAACAGTACCTTTGTCTCATTAGGATGACGCCCCCGTACCATTGGCCGTGACGCCCCTGCTACCGAGAATGTCAGCTGCGTTTACGAGCTTCCAGGAACTGCGAAGGGGGGCACATGCAAAGCGCATACGCAGTTTGGATCGGCCAGCCCGTGATTCTGCAGTTAGCGGCAGCGGATGTACGCGTGCCGCTGCGCGGGATGATCGTCGATGAGAGCGACGATTTCATCCGCTTCCGCGTCGAGCAAGCCTGGGACATCGATATTTACAAGAGCATGATCCTGGCGGTGGAGCAGGATCGCTGGACACGAATTCTGGTCAATTAAGGACGAGGCGCCATGCAGGCACAAGCGATGGAATCGCGTCCGCGAACACAAGGCAAGGTAAATGAAAGTCGCGCGGCCGCTCTGCTGGGCCTGAGCACGCAAAAATTGCGCCGGCTTTCTGTGCAAGCGGGAATAGGCCATCGGGACGTTGAAAATGGCGGCGCGGAACTTGTCTTCACTTATGCGGAACTCTACCGGCTCTGCCGATTGGTGGCAGAGACCGGCGGCGCAAGCAGTTTCTAGAATGATGATGGTCTGAACGATCAGGCGATTTTCTTCCGGCCCAGCACATCCCCCACGGCCCCGGGCTCGGTTCCCCCTACCGATCCGGGGCTTCCTTTTTTCCGCGGCTTTTTAGCCTCGCTCCGCGCTGCCGCGGGGCGGGTGACCGAGTTCGCCGGGAATGAGTTGACACCTGGTCGGGCGTCGGCACACACTGGGGCGGCAAATCCCCATGCCTGCCGCACAGAGCGCCGGCCGTAGTGGTCAGTTCCACTCCGTGGCCGCTGGATTTCTCGGCTGGACGCTGGACGCTTTCGATTTTTTTGTTGTGGTTTTCCTGTTTGATTCCCTCGCCGCGCAGTTTCACGTCTCGAAAGCAGCCATCGTAGCGACGCTCTCCTGGACGCTGCTCATGCGTCCTGTGGGCGCCTTTATTTTTGGCCTGCTGACGGACCGCTACGGACGCCGCATTCCGCTGATCGCCAACATCGTCTTCTTTTCGGTCATCGAGCTCCTCTGCGGCTTTGCGCCGAACTACGCGGTCTTCCTGTTCCTGCGCATTCTTTACGGCATCGGCATGGGCGGCGAATGGGGCGTGGGCACATCGCTGGTGATGGAGGCGACCTCCAGCCGCTGGCGCGGCATGCTGAGCGGTATTTTGCAAAATGGCTACGCGGTGGGATATCTGCTCGCCGCGCTGGCCTACCGCTTCGCCTTTCCGGCTTGGGGCTGGAGACCTATGTTTTGGCTCGGCGGCGTGCCCGCTTTGCTCGCATTTTACATTAGCGCCAAAGTGCCGGAGTCGGAGGCTTGGCGGCATCATCGTGCGCCCTCCACAAGCGCCGTCTTGCGAGCTGTCGGCCAGCAATGGAAGCTCTGCCTCTATCTCCTCTTGCTGATGACCTTCATGATGTTCCTCTCACACGGCACGCAAGACCTTTATCCGGACTTCCTGCAATCGCAGCATCACACCGGCGTGGCCATCGTTTCCTACATCGTGATCCTGGGAAATATCGGCGCGATGCTCGGCGGAATCATTTTTGGCCAACTCTCGAACACAGTAGGACGCCGGCTCAGCCTGATCGGCGCGCTGCTTCTTTCCCTGGCCGTCATTCCGCTGTGGGCCTTCGGCGGATCACTGAGAGCGCTGGCGGCCGGCGCCTTTCTGATGCAAGTAGGCGTGCAGGGCGCTTGGGGAATTATCCCGGCGCACCTGAGCGAACTTTCGGCCGATGCCACGCGCGGCCTGGTTCCCGGCCTCGCCTACCAGATGGGAATTGTGCTCGCCGCGCGCACCCCGGTGGCCGAATATGGTCTAAGCAAGCGCCTGGGCTACAGCTGGGCCCTGGCCGGATTCGAGATCTTTACCATTGTGGTTTTGGCTATTGCCGTGGCCTTGGGGCCGGAACGGCGTGGCCGCAGCTTCATGGAGCCCGCCCGGATCGTATCGCCCGTCAGCGCCTGAAAAACAAGCCGGCGTCCTAGCTAAAAAAGCTAACCGAACTGCACATCCCGCGCTCGCGACTTTTTGGGGCAGGCCGGCCGGAGCTTGCTGTAAGCTCCGGCCGGCCTTTCGTGTTTCGAGAAATATGGTGTTATAGTCGAAAAAACTGCCGGTCCCGTAGCTCAACTGGATAGAGCGCCTGCCTACGAAGCAGGAGGTTGGGAGTTCGACCCTCCCCGGGGCCGCCACCTTTTTTCAAGAATCCCCTTTTCTCAAGAATCGAAGATGGCTTAATTTTCACAGAGGGCGTCGAGGCGCGGAGCCTGGAGGCCTAGCAGCTTCTGTCAGAAATATGTCGACGAATGAAATGACCAGCCGTGCGGCCTTCGACGTCGGTATCAATGACCGGCTCCCCTTGGGACAGTTGCTGATGCTGGGGCTGCAGCACGTCTTCGGCATGACGGGGATGTTTGTGTTTCCGAGCCTGCTGGGCCGATCGTTCAACTTGCCGGCGGAGCGCATTGCCTATCTCTATGGCATGAGCTTTGTGGTTTGCGGCCTTATAACCGTTTTGCAATCCGTGTGGTTGCTTCGGCTTCCGGTGGTGCAGGGGACCTATGCCGGTAACTTTGCCGCGCTGCTTGCAGTTGGCCATATGCAAAGCGGCGGGCTCGGCGCCGCCTACGGATCGTTTTTTGTGGCTTCGTTGATCTGGTGTTTCTTGAGCGTGCCCATCCGCCGATTGAGCTTCATCGGTTTGTTCGCACGTTTTTTGCGCGCGCCGATCATATCCGGAATCATTGTAATGCTTACGATTATTCAGGTGGCGGACGTCGCATTGCCCAACTGGATCGGCGTACCTTCCAGCCCGGGTTTTCCGCTGGTGAATATTCTCGGCGGGTTGATTGCTGTGGCGGTGCTGGTGGGCATCACCGTATGGGGCGGAAGGTATCTGCGACGGGGTGCGATTTTGATTGGTCTCGCGGCCGGCACCGCCTGCTACGCGATTCTGCGGCCGATCTCGTTCAGTTTGGTCGCCAACGCGCCCCTGCTGGTGGCGCCGCAATGGTTCCCGTTCGGATTTTCGGTGCAGCCCGAGTTGGTCATCGTGTTCTTGCTGGTTTTGATTCCGGCGGGCATGGGCTCGATGGCGATGTACGAGATGGTGGGGCAGTGGGGAAATGAGAGGCTCTCCGCGGAACGCATGTCGCAGGGTATCTTTGCCGTGGCGATCGGGTCCGTGCTTGCGGGGATTGTCGGCGGGTTCAGCACCATCGTTTACCCCGACAATATGGGCATGCTTCGGACGACGCGCGTAGGCTCGCGCTTTGCGACACTCGCGGCCGGCGTGATCCTCATCGCACTGGGCGGCTTCATCAAATTCGACATGTTGCTGGTGCTGGTGCCGCAAGCAGTGGTCTCGGCCGCTGCTACGCTGCTGTTTGGCGTGGTCTTCATGCACGGGGTGCAGATGCTCTCGAAGGTAGAGTGGGACGACCGGCAGTTTGCCGCCGCGGGCCTTGCTGTTCTAGTGGGTTTGGGCGGGCTTTTTGTTTCGCCCGAAGTGCTTCAGACCATGCCGCTCGTAGCGAAGCTGCTCGTGCAGCAGCCGGTCATCTCCGGCGGGCTCACGCTGGTCACTTTGCATTCCCTGCTCTGCCACGCGCCTTCGGCGCCCGAAACGGCGCAGGCGTGACGATGCCAAAAACATTTAAACGCGGTGACCACGTTCAATGGAATTCTGAGGCGGGCATCGTGCGCGGAGTGATCATTAAGAAAATCACTTCGAATGTGCGCATCAGTTTACAGTTCCGTTTGGCGAACACACTTACCCGCCAATCGATGACGCAGAGTCATCGAGCCTCACGCCACCCGCATCGCTCGCGGCCACTGATTTGGCAGGAGCAGCGAGGTAGAAAAAAAATGGCACCCGCAATAAGCCTTGAACCGATACTTTTTGGAATGCCGGGCCTAGAGGCTTAGTTTTTTGCAACAACCATTACGGACAGGTTGTTGAGACCATCTTGATGGCCGTCAACTTCATATAGTGTTTCGCCTTGGGCACACCCTTCTCGGCCTCGGCTTCTTTTGCGGGAACGGCCATGCCGGTAACCTCGATCTTGTGACCTACGTGGGGTTTCAGGTTGGCCGTCGAGGAAACGATGCCGACCGTCTCTACTTTATCTACATCGGTCAGCATATAGCTGTCGGGTGCGTCGCCTGCCTTCAAACAGCCGGTCATGCTGTGCTCCTTGGGGGCTGCCTGTTGCGCCAGAACGCCCAACGCGAATGCCAGCGTGCATGACAGGACGAGTGCTGCCAGGATTGAACGCTTCATACAAACCTCCTTTTAGAGGGATGGTTCCCGCATCGTACCACAATGACCTTGAGGAAGCACAGCGCGCGCGGGAAATCTCACTGGATGGCTCGCTTGCGCGCACGCGCTGCCGGTTAACTCATCAAAAAATGTAGGCGGCAAAAAACAAGTACGGCGAGCCTCCCAGCGCTCGCCGTACTCTTCTGAGAACAAGGCCATCTCGCAGCCGCGAAATAGCTCGGGCCGGCAGCCAGATCAGTCTAACGGTTGAACGCGGACGAGATAGCCATTGTAGTCCACGTACCAAACCGTTGCCGGCTTTGTGGAAGTGTCGATTACGGTTCTCCGGTCATAGGAGTACGGCTCCGGCATCTGATAGACGGTCCAATGACTGGTCTTGGGGTTGAACCGAAGCATCTGCTGCCCGTGCAGTACGCCTGCCCACACCTCACCATTCTTGTCCGGCATAGCTTCGTAGAAATCGGTGTAGGGAGCGGGGGCAGTCGGCGGTGTGTATTCGTCGATGCGTTGCGCCTTGGCATTGAGTTCGATCAGCGAGCCATCAGCGCCGCCCCACCAGGTGTTTCCGAAGGGGTCAAAGCCGCCGCGTTTCGCGGTCATCATGTGCGCGCCGCTATTCAGGTTCAGTAGCTTCCCGGTTTGAATCTCCAGCATTTCGACGGTATTGCCCCAGTTGGCCGGCCCGCTGCCGCCCCAATATTTTCCATCGTAAGAGATGGTATTGTCGTAGCTGCTGTTTGCCTGAAGCGGCCATTCCTGCAGGACCTTAGCGGTGTTCGGATCCATCTTCACAATCCTGTTCTCACGGGCATCCCAAACGAAGCCCTCCGAGTCCAGAGTGAAATTTCCGAAACTGGGTGCATTAATGGGAGTGTGACTGGCAATGAGGACTTGCTTCACGTCGCCTGTCTTGGGATCGAGGCGATTGAGCTGATGCGCCCAGTTTTCCGAGATCCAGGCGATTCCGTTCTTATCGATGACGGCGTGATGCGTGCCGGGCATAGAGCCGGGCGTCAACGGAATGGTGTAGTCCGTAACAATGCCGGTCTTTGGGTCGAGTTTGCCGACGTAGCGAGTCTTATGGCTGGTGTACCAAACGTTGCCCTGTGCATCGAGCGCAGCATCGTGGAGCATCAACAAATTCCGCGGCAACTCGTATTCGGTAACCACGACTCTTGTCGACTCGCCTCTGGGGCGCGGGAAGACGCGCAGCGGCATATCCTGCGATTCCGGACCGCGGACCCTGGTGAGAAACTTGGTGAGCATTGCGGCTTCGGGGTCCGGGGCGTTCATGGGTTTGTTGCGAACGGCAATGGCAGTGCCGGTAAAATGCATCATGCGGTCAACGATCAGACCCCAACTGCGTTCGTCAAAGCGATTCCGGAAAATCTGCTGCCAGGAGTGGCAACCGGAACAGTTTTTCTGCAGCGTGGCTTTTTCTTCCGCCGAGCCGGGGAGATTCCAGAGGATCTCCGCGCCGCTGAGTTGGGATTCGAGCACCGGCGAGGCCGGCAGATCGTCTGAATCGGCGACCCTTTCCAGCACGATGTCGTCGAGTTTCGTCGCGCCCTCGATGGAAACCGCATCGCGCACGTAAGGCTTGAAGGGCACGGGCGAGGGAATCCGCAGGGTGTAGGAGCCTGATTGCATCTTGGGGAATTCGAATTTGCCGTCACCGTTGGTATATACCGTGGTTCGGACGCCGTTCGGGGCGATGAGCTGGACGCCTACGCCCTCGGGAGAATCTCCGTTCTTGATCTTCACCATTCCGGCGGCGCCGCCGGTGAGCCCGCTTTGCACCGGCCACTTGTGCGTCTCAGCCTTATACCAAGGATTCATGGGCGGATTTTCGCCCTCGACGCAGCATTTGCCGGAGCGAATATAGGCCGCCAGGTCCGCCACGTCGGAATCGGACAGATTGTGGCTATTTGACGGCATGAGGGGACCGCCCTCTTTGATTTTGGCGGCGACGTTTTCGTCGGTAACGGGGGAGCCGGAAACCAGCGTGGGCCGCTTATAAAGATCGGCCAAGTAAGGGGCGCTCTTGGTGTATTGGTTGTGACACATCCAGCACTTGAAGGCGTAGATCACTTCGCCCCGCGCTGCGCCGTTATCGCCCTCAATCCGATAAGTATCCAGGCGCAGAGAGCGCTGGAGATCGTCTACGGCGGCTTTGTCTTTATCGGCATCGGCGGCTGGCTTCGGCTTGGGCGCGGCGTTGGCGACGGCTAACCACGCCATCGCGCCGACCAAAAAGAGAGCCACGCCAGCGGCGAGTGAGACCAGAAGTACGCGCAAGCCACGATAACTTGGGCCTAGTGTTGGCATAGGTCACCTCGGGACTTAGTTTTGGGCCTTCCTGTGGCTGAGAGTATATACCCATCCATCAAGTCGGACGCAACTCTGGACTAATACGGTTGCGCTAAGGCGGCGGTACAAAGTTGTGAAAACCACGCGTCGAGAATTCGGTTCTCCTTAGCCCGCGCTCTTCCGCTTTTGCGCGCGAAGATCAGCTCGGACGCAGATCCTCGGCGCTAATCAAGCCGTCAGGAACGGTTTGATTTCGCTGATCAATTGCTCCGGAATTTGCTCCGGAAGAAAATGGCCGGCAGCGAGGGCCTTACCGCTTGCCTGGTTCGCGCGCTCTCTCCAAGTCTGCAGGACGTCGTACATGCGGTGGAAAGGGCCTTTCTCGGACCAAAGGACGAGAAGCGGACATTGGATTTTCTTATTCAGGTCCGCTGCGTCGTGTGCCAAATCGATGGATGCGGCCGCACGGTAATCTTCACAGAGAGCCCGGATCGCGGCCGGGTCGCGGAAGCAGCGCAGATAGTCGTTGTAAGCAGGCTGGCCGACCCATTGAGGAATGTCTTTGCCCGGCTCTTCGCCGCCAAGACGAAACAACATCGTCTTGAGGAAAAGTTCGGCGCTATTTCCGAGCATCGTTTCAGGAAATGGAGGCGGCTGAACGAGCAGGAACCAGTGGAAAAAGACGGTGGCGAAGTCCTTGGTCACATTCTGATAGCACTTATAGGTGGGCACAATGTCGAGAATGACCAGCTTGCTGAGGCGATCCGCGTGATCCAGGGCCATGCGATGGGCGACGCGGCCCCCGCGATCGTGTCCCACCACCGCAAATTTGCGAAATCCCAGGTGCTCCATCACTTCCACCTGGTCCTGAGCCATGGCTCGCTTGGAATAGCCGAAGTGATCCGCGCCGCCGGGAGGCTTGCTGCTATCGCCATAGCCGCGAAGGTCCGCAATCACTAAAGTGAAAGTTTGCGCCAGCACCGGCGCGACTTTGCGCCAAAGCACATGGGTTTCCGGGATGCCGTGCAAAAGCAACAGCGGCGAGCCCTTGCCGCCGTACACGACGTTGATCGTCGCGCCCGCCGTCTGGATTTGCTCGTGCTTGAAACCTTGGAAAAAATCGCTGCCGGATCCCTGAGGTTCCGCGGGCGCGGCCGATAGAGGAGAAGAGAAAAAAGCGTTTTCCGCCGCGACGGGACCCAACGCGAACAGCAGGGATTTTTTCGTGAATTCGCGGCGGCTGGAATTAGACATTTGGACCTCGATGCACCAGAGAATACGCGCCCATCATAACGCCGGCAGTCCGGATTAAAAAATCCATTGAAAAGGAAGGCAAGCAGAAGGGAGGCAGTCCGTGAGGTCAAGTGTGCCATTGCCCAGGGCAAAAGTGTGAGGCACTTGCGGCGGCTGTCGGCATCTCAGGTGAAACCTGTAACCGATTTGGAAGTATCTTGTAAACATTCATGCGATCTAGTCGTTTCACGACATAGGCTCTTGACTTTCTGATACCAACCTCGATAGAGTTCGCGCCATCGGGACCTATCCCTGGGGTTGTTGGGCCTTTCTAACTTTTTGGCATGGGGACGTTTCAAAAAGGGGGTGCTTTTGATGAGTTCCTTAAATTTAGGGCTCCCAGTTTATATTTGTCTCTGGATTAGAAAAGCTGCGGTGTCGTTGGGTGCGGCACTAGGCGTGCTTTTGATCTGCCTTCCTCTCTTCTCGCAGGGCAGTTACGGCTCTTCTCGCAGGGCAGTTACGGCCGTATTCTCGGAAGCGTTACAGACCAAAGCGGCGGCGTGATTGCCGGCGCCACGGTCACAGTTACAGACGTAGATAGGGGCGTCTCACGAAACCTGACCACGGATGACGCCGGGGAGTACAACGCTCCCAACCTGGTTCCCGGAAAATATACCGTTCGCGCTGAGTCCAAAGGTTTCAGGACCGTGGAGCGCCAGAACGTTATCCTCGAGGTCGGCAAGGAGCCTCGCGTGGACTTATCGCTTCAACCCGGCGAGCAAACACAGACGCTGACCGTGACGGAAGCGATTCCGCTGGTGGAAACCACCAACGCCACCCTGGGCGGCACGCTCAGCAATACGGACATAGTCGACCTGCCGCTCAACGGCCGGGATTACCAGAATCTGATGGGCTTGAGGCCGGGAGTCATGCTGCAGCCGGGCGGCGGACCTTGGACCCAGAGCACAAACGGCGTCCGCCCCGACGAATCCGTCTGGATGGTGGATGGCATCATCAACGAAAGCACCTTTGACGTTCGGCCAATCGTCGGCATGCCAAGCCCGTTTACTGATGGGGCGTTGATTCTGCCCATCGACGCCATCCAGGAATTCAACCTGATGGAAAATCCCAAGGCGGAGTATGGCTGGAAGCCTGGCGCCGTGGTGAACGTAGGAATCAAGTCGGGGACCAACACGCTTCACGGCGCAGCTTACGCCTTTGGCCGTGATGGCTCTTGGGACGCCCGTAACTTCTTCAACGTCCCAGCGAGTAATGGAAGCTGCGCGGTCGGTCTTTTGCGTGCATGCGATCAGACGCCAGCACAGCTGAAGCAGTTCGGCGGCGTAGTGGGCGGGCCCATCAAGAAAGACAAGCTCTTCTTTTTTGCTGGCTATGAGGGGCTGCGTTCCTTCATCGGTTCCGCGTACGGTTTGACGGTTCCTGAGACCGGCGCGGGAGCGGGTGCGGGGGCCAGCATGGTGGATGCGATCAAAGCGTTGCAGACAGCCCTCGTGCCGGTGAGCAAAGTCAGCTTGGCCTTGGCCGGCTGCATCGCGGGTGCGGCCCCGACTTGCAGCGGCAACTTGTTTCCGAATAACGTTTCGACCACCAGTTTCCTGAGCACCTTCCCCATCACCAATAGCAGCAACAACGGCATAACGAAAATCGACTACCACATCAACAGCAAACATACACTCACCGGCACGCTATTTGTCGGCTATTACGACTCGACCGGAGAAGATCACGGCTTCGCGAGTCAACCATTCACAGATAGTTCGGCAATACACGGTTGGTCGAATGTCGAGAGCTGGGTTTGGACCCCCAACTCCACGGTGGTGAACGAAATGCGGTTTGGCTACGCCCCATCAACACGGGCGTGACAAATCCGTTAGCGGGAGGGCTGCCGAATATCAATATCAGTGGTTTTGGTGCGGGCGGCGCTCAGATCTTGGGCACGTCCACAAACCGTCCCCAGTACTATACCCCTAACCCCTATTACGATATTCAGGACGCGATTTCGTACTTAAAGGGTAAGCACGCCATCAAATTCGGCGGCGAGTTCGTGCACCTAGAAGCTGATGGCCAGGTCTTTGTCGAGGGCCGGGGCCTCATTGCCTTCGACGGCGGAGCTGCCTTCCCAAATTCCACCTCGCTCGAGGATTACTTCGCCGGAACTCCAACGACCGGACTTCTCCTTA
>WNGN01003575.1_pt1 | contig 19822 bp, 19 predicted proteins | sample 5400561 | NCBI WGS metagenome assembly WNGN01 (sample SAMN13153379, study PRJNA577476) | soil metagenome | isolation source: 115 cm soil or saprolite under Garry oak tree replicate 2 | place: USA:California | collected 2016-06-15
TATCTTGATATCCGGCGTCTCGCATCGTGCGCGGCGGAGTTGGAGAACGGATGAAAGACGTGAACTCGATCGCGAAGAGGGCCATGGAGTACAAGGAGAAAGGCCTCTCCGAGAAGGAGATCGCGGACGAGTTGCATCTGTCCCCCGAGACCGTCACTTGGCTCCTGACGCGCGGGATCAAGGGAGGCGAGGCGCCGAAGGACGTGAAGATCGGTTGGCGGTCCGTTGGCGTATACGGGAACCGCATCGGGTTCATGGCCGCGGCGATGTCGGACATCGCCCTCGAAGAGCTCGAGAAACGGCAGATGGATGCGGACTCGATCGTCGGCGTCGCGATCAACGGGATTCCTCTGGCGGCATTGATCAGCGAGGAGCTGGGGAAAGAGCTCATCGTCTACCGGCCCAGCGAGGAGCGGCACGGCAAAGGCGGCGCGTTTTCCTCGAACTACGCCTCTCCCCAGGGCAAGAAAGTTTTGATCGTCGACGACGTCGTCTCGACGGGTGACACGATCAAGGCCGCGATCTCGGATGTCCACGAGTCTGGCGGCACCGCGGTCTTGGCGGTCGTGCTCGTGAACAAGACGGCCCACGACGAACTCGCGGGTGTGCCTCTCCGCGCGCTGATTCGTGCACGGTCGATCTAAATTGACCTCGGAAGTTTGCATCCGCCCATCGACGCCTCGGACCGAAATCGTAACTGTTAAGGCCTCGGAGTGTCAATCATTAGAATCGTGGCGGAGGCGAGTCGAGTCTGGCGACGCAAGTGGAGCCCTCGGCGCAGGTGGGCATTCTTGGAAGTCGTCTTCCCGCTCATCCTCTTGGGGCTGTTCCTCGAGTTCCTCTTCCTATTCGTCATGAACTCTGCGGCGGTCGAGTGGCTCTTGGTTCTCCCGGCTGTCGGGACGCTTCTCGGTCTCATGTGGCTCGTGAGCCGCGAGCCCGCAAACCTTTAGGCTCCTCCGCAGTTGTGCGTCGCGCGGTGGGCCGCGCTGACGCACTGGTACGATGACCTCCTCGTCGAGGCGAAGGCGTACGTCGGCGAGAAGAGGGACCTCGTCATCAATGCCGGCCTGAGCGTCAGCGGACTCCAGCATGTCGGTCGGCTCCGCGGCGAGATCACGCTCTCCCAGCTCCTGACTCGCAGTTTTCGGGAGCACCGGCGAAACGCGGTCCAGAGCCTCGTCCTCTACACCCAGGACGAATGGAAAGCAAAGGACACCCAGGTCGCCCAGTTCACGAAGGAGGACGGACGGAAATACGCGGGCCGTCGGCTCATCGACGTGCCCGACCCGTTCGGATGCCACGCGAATTGGGTCGAGCATTTCTGGCAAGACTTCGGCGGCGTCCTGGATCGGTTCGCGCCCGGCATTCGGATCGTGACGACGACGGACACCTACCGCAATCCGGAGATGCAAGCGCTCGTCCGAGATCTGGCGTCGCGGGCGGAAGAGGTCCGACCGACCGTCAACAAGTACCGCGCCCGCCACCCGTATCCTCCGGGGTGGATTCCGTTCGAAGCGTTCTGCGAAAACTGCGGGACCATCGGTGCGACGACGACCGCGATCGAAGGAATGTCGGCGTTGTATCGATGCGAGCGCTGTGGGCATATCGGCAAGTCCTCGATCGAGAAAGGGAAATTGAATTGGCGGCTCGAATGGCCCGCCTTGTGGAAAGTCTACCGCGTCGACATCGAACCGTTCGGGAAGGACCACGCGACGCCGGGTGGCTCGCGGGACTCCTGTGCGGAGATCGCGGAGACGATCATGCACTTCCGGCCTCCGATGGGCATCCCGTACGAATGGGTCGGCATCGCGGACCGAGGGAAGGACCTCGGCGATATGGGCTCGTCGGACTTCCTCGGTTTCACGCCGGCGCAGTGGGTCGAGGTCGGGGATCCCGAGGTCTTGCGGTACATCTACGCATTCAATCCGATCGTACGGCGGGTGGTCCTCGACCTGTATCGTGTCGACTCGTACCACGACACGTTCGACCGCGCGGAAGCCGCGTTCTTCTCGGAGAAACGCCAAGGGGACGAGGACGACCAAGCCCGATCGTATGAGCTCGCGTATCTCGCGTCCCCGCCGAAGGAGAAGCCCTTCGCGCTCTCCTACCGCCACGCGGCCTTCTTGTCGCAGATCAGTCCCGAATCCGACCGGCTCGAGTGGTGTCTGAAACGGATGCGGGACACAGGGATGCTGACTCGACGCGCGACCGAATTTGAGCGCGCGCGAATCGGGAGGCGCTTGGCGCAGTCGCGCGTCTGGGCGGAGAGGTATGCAACCGAAAACCATGTGAAACTGCTCGAGTCCCTCACAAGCCAGATGAAATCACAGCTCGACTCAGAGGACCGGACGGCGCTGCGTCTGTTTGCAACGAAAGCTGCCGCCCTTCGCTGGAACGAGGAGTCGATCAAGGAATCGATGGTCTCTCTCACGAAGAAGGGGAACCTCCCGGTCGAGACGGGCCGGTTCTTCCGCGACGTGTACCTCGTCTTGCTCGGATCGGAAAAGGGTCCGCGGGCCGCGCCGTTTCTCGCGGTGTTGGAAAAGGACTGGGTGTTACGCCGACTCAACGAAGCGGCCCAGTAAGAAAAGTCAATATACGCCCTCTCCGTTGAATCGCGTTCGCAGCCCCGTGGTCTAGCGGCCAATCGTGACCGCGATGCGGTCGCGGGCCAGTGATTCGAGGCTCTGGATCGGCCGAAGACGCCGAAGGGAGACCTCGCGACGGCAGTTCGAATCTGCCCGGGGCTATTCCTTCCTATGCCGCGAGGATCGACAACGCCTTCGGCAAGACCGCGAACCGCAACGGATGGCGGCCGACGAACTCGCCGTCGAGGTCGATCATCTCCTCCGACGATTGAATCGCGAGCTCGCGGCAGCGGAACGTACTGACTTCCTTCAACGACAGGTGTTCGCCCCGCCGCAACGCTGGAAGATTTCGTCGAGCGGTTTTGAAATCGATGTCGCCAAAAATGACCACATCAAACAATCCGTCCACTAGGTCCGCGGCGGGGGCGGGCATGAGGCCGGCTCCGAAATACCGGCCGTTCGCGACGACGAAGTCGTTCACGACGACTTCCTTCGACGGGTCGCCGTCGGCTTGGTAGGCCACGCGCGTGTTCTGATACCGAGGCAGGGTTCGGAGAATGGCAATGACGAAACTGAGCCGGCCCCCAAGGATCTTTGTGGAACGGTTCACGCGATCGACCACGGCCCCGCCCGAGCCGAATTCGGCGACGTTGACGAAGTACCGCATCCTTCGGATGCCGCCATCGAGAAACTCGCAGAGGCCGGCGTCGATCTTCCGGGGTTCTCGGTCCTGAATAATGCGTGATAGTGCCGCCGGTGTCTGCGGCATCGCCAAGGTCTTCACGAAGTCCGCTCCGGTCCCCACCGAAAATACCGCGAGGCAGGCGTCCATGTTCCGAGCGTCCTCGCGATGGCGAAGGTAACCGTTCACGACCTCGTTCAGGGTCCCGTCGCCGCCCACCGAGACGATCGTAGTCGCCCCATCGGCTAAGGCCGCCCGCGTCATGCCGATCGCATGGCCGGGATGGTCCGTCGGTCGGACCGCGAACGTCGGGCCGAGTTCACGCCGGAACGTGCGCTCATAGGTCTTCCACCAACGGCGCATACGCCCGTTCGCAGAGGCCGGATTCACGATGAAGACGATGTCAGCCGCCATGGTCGACCCGAAATCCCTGATGGGCGCGGACGAGGTCTTCGTACGCGCGGATCTCCCCCGCCGTCCTTTGAGAATCCCAGCCCAAGACCCCTCCCATCCGTTCCGCCACCATCGCTGCAGCGCGCACCCCTTGGTCCGGCGACTCGTAGAAGAGGCCCAATCGGCGGACCAACAGGTCGGCGAGGGTCATGGCCATCTCTTCGTGCATCGCGATGTCCACCTCGGCCCATGGGTGCGGAGTCGACGGGAGGATCCGTTCTCGGGCGGACGATGCGCCGAGGAACCGGCGCACCTGCGCCGGCGCGTACCGACCTTGGAGATGAAGCGCGGTCTCCTCGTCGAAACCAAGGTCCGTGAACTCGTCGAGCAGACTGACGGGAGGGCCGAGGGGACGATTCCGCGTGGCGCTCGACCTCGGGCGGCGGAGTCGGAGCGCGAGAAGTCCGCCGACCTCTTCCGCCATGAGCCGATGCGTCGTCAGCTTCCCGCCCGTCACCGAGATGAGACCGTCGGGGTCCCAGAAAATCGCGTGATCCCTGGAAATATCCGATTCCGATTTCTCCGCTCCGCCCTTGCGCAGGAGGGGACGCAGGCCTGCGTAGGCGCTCACGACGTCGGCAGGACCCAGATGGGCGTCTGGGAATGCCGCGTTCACCGTCTCCAGGAGATAGGCGACGTCTCCCGAGTCCGGGACGACCCAGTCCGGGTCGCCGCGAAAATCCGTGTCGGTCGTGCCGACGAGGGCCAAGTTCCCCCAAGGCAGGACGAACACAACCCGGCCATCGCTCCTCGCGCTGAGGGCGAGGGCGGAGCGGTTCCCAATCTTCGCACGCGGGACAAAGACGTGAATCCCCTTCGTCGGCCGGATTGTTGGACCGCGCCGGGCTGTTCGCACGCGGTCGAGCCAGACGCCAGTCGCGTTCACCACGAACCGTGCAGAGACCTCGAAGGAGGCGCCTGCAATCGCATCCCGGACGTGCGCCCCCGCGACACGACCTTGCTGGTGGACGAGGCGTTCAACCTCGACATGGTTCGCGACGATTGCTCCCACCGCGGCAGCATCCTGCACGATCGCGAGCACGAGGCGGGAGTCGTCGGTCCATGCGTCATAGTAGGACCCGGCCCCCGTGAGTCCGCGGACAGCAATCCTTGGTTCTCGGGCCCGGGCCTCCGCGGGCGACAGCCAAGATCGGCGAGGCAGCGTCTTTTCCTTTGACAAGAAATCGTACAGGAGCAGACCGAACCGGAGGAGCGTCCGCCCGGGACCGTGGTCCGCGTACGCGGGGATGAGGAACGGGAGCGGGTGAACGAGGCTTGGGGCGTTCCGGAGCAAGAGGTCCCGTTCTCGGACGGCTCGCCGGACGAGGCCGAACCGGTAGTTCTGCAGGTATCGGAGGCCCCCGTGGACAAGCCGCGACGTCTTGCCGCTCGTCCCGGAGGCAAAATCGCCCCGATCGACGAGGGCCGTGGCGAAGCCGCGACACGCGACGTCTCGCGCGACGCCCGCGCCAACGATCCCGCCACCCACCACGAGGACATCGAACGACTCCTTCCGCATTCGGTCCAGGTTTACAGCGCGCGTTCGAGCGGAGAACTCCGTCACGGCGATCCCGTCACGAGGGTCCCCGGGTTCATGATGCCGTCCGGGTCGAGTTCCCGCTTCAGGGCCCGCAAGACGACGATGCCGTCCTCTCCGATGACCCGGGACAAGTACGGTGCGTGGTCCTCCCCAATTCCGTGATGGTGGCTCAAGGCGGCGCCGGTCGCCAAGAAGGATTCGGTGACCGCGGCCTTGATCGCTTCCCATTGCTCGATTTCGCGGCCTTCTCGCTGCGGCGCGAGGAATGTGTAGTACAGGGAGGCGCCGTCCGGATACGCATGGGACACGTGACACAAGACGAGGCCCGCGGTCCCGTCTTTCCATAAGGCCTCCTGCAACGCCTTCTTAGCGTGGTCGTAGACGGCCAGAAGTTCCGACCAGGAAGCCGCGGTCTCGACGGTGTCGACGAGGATGCCGTGATCGAGGAGGGAGTCCCGAAGGTACGGCAACTCGAACCGTTCGCGGGACCATCGTTCCGCGGGCCCGGAGCCCAAGCTCGTCGAGTTGCCCCGAGCATGCCGAATCGCGAGACGACGCCGGTGCGTCACCCGCTCCTTCGTCCCCTCGAACCCCATCAGGAGGAGGGAGCCTTCGGCGAGCCGACGCCCGGCGATGCCGTCGGCATCGGGGGAGATCCCTTCGCCGGCCGCGGCGAATTTCGTTTCCTCGCTATCCGCGAGGTACGCCATGTCCGGGAGGGCATCCTCCCGCGCCATCGCGCGCAACGCCGCCACCCCGTCGGGGAAACTGGAGAACAGACGAGACGCAAATCGACGGAGCGCAGGCAACGGTCGGACACGGAGCGTGGCCTGCGTGATCACGCCGAGGGCGCCTTCGGACCCAAGGACGAGTTCCTTAAGACTCGGTCCATGGGCATCTCTCGGGGACGACTGGACATTGATGACCCGGGCGGGCGAAACGAGTCGCACCCCGACGACGAGGTCCTCGATGCTCCCGTACCGATTCGAATGGGAGCCTGACGCGCGCATCGCGATCCATCCTCCGACGGTCGAGAACTCCCAGGACTGGGGAAAGTGGCCGAGGGTGAGCCCTTTCTCGTTCAGCGCTTCCTCGAGAGGCGGTCCCCGAATTCCGGCTTCGACGGTCGCGAGGCCCGATTCGACGTCGATTGCCAGCACACGTCGAAGGCGACGCAAGTCCATAGCGATCGTCGCCGCGAACTCCGTGTGGACGTCGAGCCCGCCGACGACGTTCGTCCCGCCCCCGAATGGAATGATCGCGTACCGTCGGCGTCCCGCGAAGTCGAGAAGGCGGGGGACAGAATCCTCGTCCTCCGGGTAGACGACGAGGTCCGGGACGTGTTCGACTCGCGCGGTTCGGAGGCGCACGAGATCTTTGTACCCCTTTCCGGTGGCATGCGTCATCCGCGCGACCTCATCGGTCGCGAGATTCTCTTCGCCCACGATCTTCCGAACGTCCGCGAGGTCCGTGGCGGATACTCTCGAAGGCGGGACCTGAATGCGGTCGATCGGCGCCACGGGATGCCGAGGGGCGAGGTCGACCTTGAGTCGGTCCGCGAGGTACGCGGCGAGGGCGGGCCGGCCCTCAAGCTCGAGGACTTTGTCTTCCCAGCCCCACCCCCACCATTTGACCGGTCGTGCGTCCAACACGGCGCGAAACGAATCGGCCGATAAAGACGTTCCTCCATGGTCTCAGCCCTCGCGGTCCCAAAGGATTAAACTCGGAGGTACCATGGGGCCGCACCGGGAGGGGACGGGGACGATCGTCGGCCGCGAGGCGATTCTGAAAGTCCTGGAGTCGTACGATCCGTCCGCCATCCGGATCGCGACGATCGGCTCGCACTCCGCCCTCGACGTGTGCGACGGGGCCGTCGAGGAGGGATTGCCGACCCTGGTGGTGTGCGAGAAAGGCCGCGCCTCTCCGTACACGCGGTACTTCCACGCGATGCGGGACAAAGAGGGCCGTGCCGTCCGTGGGATGGTCGACGAAGCGATCGTGCTCTCGAAGTTTCAGGATGTGCTGAGCGAGAAGATGCAAGACCGCCTTCGCAAGGCGAACGTGGTCTTCATTCCGAATCGCTCGTTTACCTCGTACTGCGATCTCGACGGAATCGAGCGATCGTTCCGGGTGCCGCTCTTCGGGAGCCGGAACCTTCTCCGGACCGAGGAGCGTGAGGAGGAACGCAGCTACTACTGGATTCTGGAAAAAGCCGGGCTTCCCGCCCCGGAGAAGATCGAGGACCCGAAGGACATCGATGGTCTCGTCATCGTCAAGCTGCATCACAAAGTCAAGAAGCTCGAACGGGGTTTCTTCACCGCCGCGAGCTACAAGGAATACCGGGCGAAGTCGGCAGCGCTCCTCAAACAGGGCGTCATCTCGACGAGGGACTTCGCGAAGGCCCGCATCGAGCGCTACATCATCGGTCCGATCTTCAACTTCGATTTCTTCTACTCCCCCATCGAGGAGCAGGGAGAGAAGCTCGAACTCCTTGGCATCGACTGGCGCTTCGAGACATCGCTGGACGGCCATGTGCGCCTGCCGGCGGACCAGCAACTTACGCTGGACGAGGCCCAGCGCATTCCGGAATACGTCGTCGTGGGACACAACAGCGCGACCCTCCGCGAGTCGAGCTTAGGCGAAGTGTTCGACATCGCCGAGCGGTACGTGCGGGCGACCCAGGAACACTTCCGACCCGGGATCATCGGCCCGTTCACGCTCCAGACCGCGGTCGACAAGGACCTCAAGTTCTGGGTCTACGACGTGGCCCCCCGGATCGGGGGCGGGACGAACGTCCACATGTCTCTCGGCCATCCGTACGGGAACTCGCTCTGGAGGCGCCCGATGAGCACGGGGCGACGGATCGCGATGGAGATCCGGCGCGGCGTCGACAGCGGTCGGCTCGACGAGATCGTGACGTAAGCCGAGTCGGATAGACTAGGCCCGCCGGCCCTCCACTTGGGTCCGGAGGCGGTCGAGGATGTCGTTGTCTTCCGCGGCCATCATCCGGTTGATCGTGCCGGTCATGAGGCGCATGAACCCTTTTCCCCACATCTGCGCCTCATACGTGACCTCGGTCCCGGCAGATTTCGGCGTGAGGCGGAAACTCAAATCGCCCTTCATCGCCTTCGCCTCCACGTGGAGGCCGAGCGCCGACGGCGGTTGGTAGCTCGAGACGCTGATCGTCGACTGCATGATGCGATTTCCAGCCTTGCGGGTCTCCTGCCATGACGTGCCGAGGCGGAATGGACCCGGGCTGACCGAGTCGATGCGTTGAATCGCGGGCATCCAACGTTGTGCGCTGGCGGGATCGGAGAGGACGGAGAACACACGCTCCGGACTCGCGGCGATCATCGCGGTTCGAGTGAAGGCCATACGGCGGCCAGCGGGCATCCCGGTAATAAATCGTGCGGCCCGACCGGTTTGTCAACCGCTGGGCGCGGTCCGACGAACCTTGATATCTCCGCCGCTCATCGGACACCCGTCGGAAGGGCCGACCGAGGATGCTGGATCCGCTGCTCCTCTGGTTGGGCGCGATTGCCATTGGCTTCGTCCTGCTCAACCAGGGCGCCAAATTTCTAACCGACAACGCGACGCGAATCGCCGGACGAATTGGGCGGAGCCGGTTCGTCGTAGGTGCGTTGTTCGTCTCCACGCTCTCCGCGCTCCCGGAGTTGCTCGTCAGCGGCATCGCAGCCGAAGAGGGGAGTCCCGACATCGCGCTCGGCAATGCCCTCGCGTCGACGGTCGTCACCCTCGCCTTCGTGATCGGCGTGAGTGCGATCGTCCGGCCGATCAAGACGACGCGCGAGATTGTGCTCCGGGACGCGGTCTTCCTGGCGATCGTGACCGTGGTCGCCGCGACCTTGCTCCTCGACGGCAACCTCACGCAGTACGAAGGCGTCGCGCTCATCGCGCTCTTCGTGCCGTACGTGCTGAACCTCGCGATCTCCCAGCGGACGGGACCCGCGGCGGAAATCCAGGAACGGATCGAGGACCTCGAGATCGGCCTGGCCTTCACGGGTTGGATCTTCGGCCGGAAGGTCGTCGTCCGCGCGGGCCTCAAGTGGCTCGTGTTCGGCATCCTCTGGTCCGTGATGGGCGCCCAGTTCCTCGTCCAAGGCGCGATCGGCTTGTCGGCCGCGATGGGCATGAACCCGTGGTTCATCGGGATCACGGTCGTCGCCCTGGGGACCTCGTTGCCCGACATCGCGGCGGGGTGGCATGCGACGCGCCGAGGCTACACGGACCTCGTGCTTGGCGAGGGGATCGGCGCGAGCGTCGTGACGACGCTCCTGACGCTCGGCATGATCGGGATCCTGCGACCCACGTCCCATTCGGTCGAACTCCTCCTGCCGGTCGTCGGAGCGATGGTCTTCACATCGTTCCTCCTCCTGGCCCTCATGCTCGGCGGTTGGCGGATCACGTCCCGTTCCGGCGCGGTCCTCACGTCGAGCTACTTCGCCATGGTGGCTTTCAACATCCTCTGGATCCGCGGCGGCTTCCCGTGATCAGTAGACCGCGCCGCAGCGGACGCACGTGAGCTTGCCGTCGCCTCGGGCGACGAGCTGTCCCCCGCAGGCGGTACAGAATTTCATGTCCTTCACCAGGCGACCCTGTTCGTCCCATTGGTGCTGCGGCCAGGTGCTCGGCGCCGGCGCGGCGCCGGGCCATCCGGTGCCTTGCTGAGGCCAACTGCCTTGTCCCGCCGGGGCCGCCTGGGCGCTGCCCGGAGCCGGCGGAGGATTCGTCTTCGGCGGCGGCGCCTGTGGCACCGTCATCGGGTACGGTCCCGCGTGCTGCATCATCCGGAATTGCTCTTCCATGTACGCCCCTTGGTCGACGCGGGTGACCGTCGTGCGCGCGAGGCGGTCGAAGAGGCGCTGGCGCGGGTCGCCCTGGGTGACGCCTCCGATGATGACGTCCAGCAGGAACACGAGCCAGTAGATCTTCGAGATGTTCCGGATGACACAATGCATAATGTCCAGATTGCCGTCGATTGCGACGACGCGCAACTTGAGAAGCCGCTTGCCGATCGTCGCGCTGAACAGCGCCTCGAGGAGCATGGAGTACACGACCCACACGGCGCCGTACAACAACGGGGCCACGTACCAGGCCAGGCCGAGGAACGCCAGCGGGAGCACGAAGAGCAGGTAGACGACGGCGACGATGATGCCATCGATCAAGCCCGCGAAGAACCGGCGGATCCAATGCTCCTGCAGGGCCGGGTTGCGTCCGATCAGGTCAATGGCCGAAGGCATGACTCACCCATCCGAAGGCGACGATATCGGACCCGGCTTCATAAGTGTATCGGGTATTCGGACCGGCGATTGAAAATCAATCGGTCGAGTCCGCAGAAGCTTCCGGCGGCAGTTCCTCTTCCACGCGATGCGAACGGCGGAGGAACTCGCCGGGGACTTCCTTCGACGTGTACACGGTCTTGCCGGCCTTGTGGATCACGACGCCGGATGATCGGGCCGTCTTCGCGTCGATCTCGAGGATCACGGGTTGGGCGATCCGGACGCGGCCTGCCTCGAGGGCGGCTTCGAACGTCGCGCTCAGGTGGACCATCTTGCGGTCCGAAGGCCGGAGGCCCGCCTCCATCAGGAGATGGCTCTCCTCCTCCGTCGTCGGGTAGTACAGGACGTCCGGGATTCCTTCCGTCGGCAGGTCGAGGTCGATATCTTTCGAGTGGCCGTACGTCGCGCGCATCTTCCCGTCCTCGAACTGATAGCGGCCCTTCGGGTCGGTCTCGATTAGGCCGACGACGTGATGCTGGCGGACGAATCGGAACCGGCGGTTGCGAATCTGCACCGCGGTCAGGAAGTCCCGTAGGTCGACCCAACCATGAGCGTCCATCTCGAGGCCGTACCGCTCCGGAAAGTGTCGCAGGACGCCGGCCATCGTGCGGCCGAGGAGCTCGACTTCCTCATCGTTGAGGAGGAACTTGCCTTCGCTGCCGCAGTGCGGGCAGAACTCTTCCCGGAAATACCCGTGAGAACGACATTCCTTGAGCATGCGTCCCCTCCCTTGGGCCGTTGGTATTCGCCCACGGCTTAAGAAGTTTGGCTCTGCAATTTCTGGGTTGCCTAACCCTTGGATTGCTCGATGATGCCGTGGTGGGCGTCTCGGTCCCCTCGACGTTCAAGATCGCTCAATCGCCCTTGTTGATTTGATCAAACGATGCTCGCAGAATTTCACTTTCGGGCATCTCTCTCAGGAATCCTAAGACCTGTCTCTTGCTTGGAGCAACGCATGGGCGTCCATCGGGCCCTTGTCTTCTCGGTCCGATGGGATGCCCCTCCATTGGACTGGCTCCTGTCCGAGTTCCGCGTCCTTGTCAATGAGTCGATTCGGATCGCCCTTCATCAGGACATCCGATCTCGGGCCAGACTCGTCCGCGCTGCCTACCGCGACCTGAGCCGTAGACACGCGGTCTACAAACAGTACATCCCGTCCGCCTTCGAGGTCGCCCTGGGAGTCCTGAAGGACCACCGCCGGAGGTTGAAACGAAAGAAACGATCCTCCGTCCCCTACATCCGTAAACTCATGCTCAAGGCGGAGAACCAGTCTTACCAGCTCGACCGCCAGACGGGACGCCTCCGCATCCCAATCCGGGGGACAGAAGGTGTGCAGATCCGCTTGCCCCTCTCCGACTGGCATCGCTCGTTCCTGAATGATTCATCTTGGGCGCTGGGTTCTCTCACCGTCGTCCCAGGAAAGATTATCGTCGTCGTCCGGAGGGAGGCTCCGAAGGCTTACGAGCCGGACGGGGCGATCGCCCTCGACACGAACGAGGACTCTTTGGACGGAGTCGTCGCCTCCGATGGCGGCATGGTCACGACGAGCCTTTCTTTGCGCGGAGTTCGGCGAATCCAGCAGACCCACTTCCGAAGACGGAGGAGACTCGCGACGAAGAGAGCCGGAGACCGGAGGGTCATGCGTCGCCTGTTGAATCGGGAAGGACGCAGGGAGCGGAATCGCGTTCTTCACAGATTGCACCTCGTCTCAAAACGACTCGTGCAGTTCGCCAAGAATGGTCGCGCAGCAATTGTCCTCGAGGACCTTACCCTCCGCGGCGCAGGCGGTCGGTCGCGTCGGATGAACCGTCGACTCTCCTCGTGGCCTCGAGGCGAGATTCATCGTCAGATCGAGTACAAGGCCGCCCTCGAAGGCGTGCCCGTCATCAAGGTCAATCCCGCCTGGACCAGCAAGACCTGCCCAGTGTGTGGCGCTCGGCGCCGAGATAGGGTAGGCAAGGTGTTCGTCTGCCTGATGTGCGACTGGGAGATGGACCGCCAGATCAACGCAGGCATGAACATCCTGAAGACCGCTTTGGCCTCGAACGAGGCCTTGGCAAGGGCTGTACGGTTCCAGCCCGGTGCCCTCCGCCATGATGTGGTGAGTCCCCTCTACGACCTGCCAGCGCTGCTGGCGGGCGCACGGGAGGAGCCGAGCGGAGTGGAGTAATCTCATGGCATCAGCCCCGACGTTACAGAACCTGAAGTTTCGTTCTCCCTTTCCGGATCGAGGTCCGCCTCCCGGATGATGCGGAGTCCCCGCGTCTCCAGGTGTTCCTCGAAAGCCCGCACGTCCGGTTTCGAAAGGCTCTTGCGGTGCAGGTACGCGAGGGTCGCGCCTTCGGTCCGCTCGACGGCTTGATCGATTGCGTTCGCGGACGCGCCCTCGAGCGCATACGCCGCGAGGAGATGCCCGAACGCGATCCGTCGTTGCAGCGCGAGATCCGTGGGCCGCGGGACGTAGTGTCCGCCCCCAAGCCCGATGGCGATCGGGGCGTCGACCGGTTCGAGAGCGAGGAGCACGCGGGCGATCGCTCGAGACGCCGCGACGTCCGCCCACTCCGTCTCCGTGCTCCCCTGCTCGATGTAGAACGTCGGTGTCGTGAGGTACGGACCGTGATGCGTCGCCTCAAACGTCACGTTGTATGGGAGACCCCTCGCCTCCTTCCGCAATCCCCTCAAGGCCGCCGTCATCCACCGAGGCGCGGACGGCACGAGCGTCTCCGGTTGCCCTCCGAATTCGGCCCCACGCGGATTGCCGATTGGATGGACGGTCAGGCTGGGCCGCCGGCTCTCGGAGACGTGCTTTGACAGATAGACGACGAGGTCGGTGCGTTGCCCGAAGGCCGCCTCGAGGTCCCGATCCAGGTGGTCACGATACAGGTGGTGCTCGGGGATCGTGACGAGAATCGTGTCCCTCCACCGCCACGAATTCCGTCCACCGAATGATACGTCCGATTCCCAGCTGGCCAAGGCCAGGAGCGCGTCCCGTTGGTTGCGGCTCGCCTCGTCCGCCTCCGAGGCCACGAAGCACCGCACGGACGTGGGAAGGGACTCCGCGGCCAAGGCCTTTCCTCTGATGCCTCGCGCACAATCTTTATGTGCGTCGCTCCGGTACGGCGGCGGGAGGCCATGGTCACGGTCACCTTCCTGTCCTCGGTTCAAGGCTACCAGGAAGACCGCGTCGAGGAGATCGTGAAACGGCTCCGGGGCGATCATCCGGAGTGGAAGGTGGACATCCTCTCCCCCGAAGCGAGCAAACCTGTCTTGGCCAATTACAAGCTCCAATTCGGGCCTGCGATCCTGGTGAACGAACGGATCGAGTTCGTGGGCGTCCCCCGGTACCGAATGCTCGTCGAGCGGATTGCGATGGTGGCGGCCGGACGCATCTCCCCGCGCACCGCGCAGCCTCCGACCCCCGCGACGCCGACCGCGGCGGGGGCCGCGAAACCGCCCGCGCCGGCGAAACCGCCGGCGGCCGCGGAGACAAAACCGTCCCCGTGATCCGCCTTGCATCGTCCGAGCCACGACTTCCGATGGAAAATCCGGTCCTCGCGAAAACTATATGAAATCTCTAGACCATTAATTCCACGGGTTGAAGAGAGGGGACCGCGCGCTTCGCGAAAGCGGTCCTGATCAGGGAAGGAAGGATTCCCAAATGAGCATCGAGGACGAGTTCGAGGAGACGCGCCGCGCGATCCATCGCATGCTCAAGGATGCGTTCGAGGGGAAGCTCGGCGTCTTCCGTGAGCCGTTCATCTACGGATTCACGACGCGATCCCGCGACTCCCGTACCGAGACTGCGAGGCCCGCGCTCGAGGGCGAGGAGATCCGCACCCGCGATCCGCTCGTCGATGTCATCCTGACCGAATCCGCGATCTTCCTGACCGCGGAGATGCCCGGCGTCGCACGGGAAGGCGTTCGCGTGCGCCTCGAGGAAGGAAAGCTCGTGCTCCAGGGAGAAGGAGACCGCCAATATTTCACCAAGGTCGACCTGCCGATCGACGCAGACCGCGACACGCTGAAGTACACGTATACCAATGGCGTGCTCGACGTTGTAATCGCCCGAAACCGGACCGTCATTTGAATCCGCTCTTCGGGCGGGGACGCGGAGGTGTCCGAATTCCTTCCGAGGACAAGGCCGATCGGAAGTTGAAGCGGCTTCAACAGATCGAGGCAGGCTATCGCGCGGAGATTCGTCGGGCCCAACAGAGCCTGAAAGGGACCACCGTCGATCGGGTCAAGGCGGAACGGAAGTTCAAGAAAATCCGCGCAAAGCTCGAGGCGAAAATCGAGAAGGTCCAACCGAAGATCAAAGCCCTCACGAACCTGAGGGCCGAGCGGAAGTCGTGAGGCCGCGAAGGCTATGAGTCGGCCCGCCGTTGCGGGCGCGTGGCCGATCCGGAGGAGGAGCGCGCCGCCCTGTTGGACAAGACGGCGGCCGCGGTCCGGTCGTGCACGCTGTGCCGCCTCCATTCGGGCCGGACCCACGCGGTGCCCGGGGAGGGTCCGCTTGACGCGGACGTGTTCCTGATCGGAGAAGCCCCCGGGCGGGAGGAAGACACCACCGGCGCGCCGTTCGTCGGGTCCGCGGGGAAGATCCTTGACAAGGCGCTCGCGGCCGCGCGGCTCCCGCGCAGCTCGGTCTTCCTTACGAACGTCGTCAAGTGCCGACCTCCCGCGAACCGAGGGCCGCGGTCCGATGAGATTGAAGCCTGCCGTCCATATCTGATGACGCAAATTGCGGCGGTCCGTCCGAAGGTCTTGGTGACGCTCGGGTCCACCGCGTTGAAGGGCCTCCTGGGGACCGGAATCGACCTCAAGGACGCGCGGGGGAAGACGCTTGCGTTCGGGGACATCCCCGTCCTTCCCACGTACCATCCCGCGGCAATCCTGTACAACCGGCGGCTCGAACCCACTCTGAGAAACGATCTTCGAAAGGCCGCGAAACTCGGGGCGGCGAAACGCGCTCGGACTCGAAGCGGTCCGCCGCGCAAAGGAAGGCCAACGCAACCGACCGCGTCCAGCGGGGCGGTCGTGGTGGGGCCCGGAGACCGGATCCTCCTTCTGCGCCGGGCCGACGAGGACATCTGGTGTCTCCCGAAAGGGACCGTGGAGCCCGGGGAGAGCCTGGAGGAAACTGCGGTCCGCGAGGTGCGGGAGGAGACCGGCCTCCGAGTGCGGCTCCTCCGACCGTTGCATGAAGTCCGCTACTCTTTCTTCTGGCCTCCGGGCGGGGTGAATTACGATAAGACGGTCGCGTACTTCCTCGCGGAGCCGATCGGCGGGCGCCTCGAACCGGAGCCCGGGTTCGACGAGGCGCGCTGGGTGACGCGCGACGAGGCGATGCGCCTCCTGCACTGGAAGAACGACAAAGAGGTCGTGGCCCGCGGCTTCGAGGCGATCCGTTCTCCGCGACGCTAGCGAAGGAAGTCACGTATTTTCTCGAGAGGCCACGCGTTCAGGACATCGGCGGCGGTGAGCCAGGCGCGCCGCGCGGTGCCGACTCCGAAGCGCATCCAGACGAGATTGCCACTCGCATGGCTGTCCGTGTCGACGGAGATCGTGCAGCCCGCGTTCTTCGCGGCCCGCGCCTGGGTCGCGTTCAGGTCCATCCGCCTCGGGTCCGCATCGATCTCGATCGCGGTCCCGGCTTTCGCGCACGCCTTGAAGACGTCGTCGAGGTCGAGCTGAATCGGGCCGCGCCAGCCGATCTGCCGCGTCGTCGGGTGGCCGAAGATGTCCACGTGCGGGTTCTGGACGGCCGCCACGATCCGCGCGGTCTGCGTTTCCTCCGGCAACGTGAACCGCGAGTGGACCGACGCGATCACGTAGTCGAGCTCCTTCAGCACTTCGTCGGGGTAGTCCATCTCGCCCCCGTCCAAGATGTCGCACTCCGTCCCGAGGAGGACGGTGAAGCCCTTTAGTTCCTGGTTGAGAGAACGAACGCGGTCTCGGCGCGACAGCGCCTGTTCCGCGGTCATCCCCCCAGCGACCGTCGCGGAGACGGAGTGGTCTGAGATCCCGACGAACGAGTAGCCGCGGCGGCGGGCAGCCTCGATCATCGCCTCGAGCGGCTCCGTGCCGTCCGTCGCATTCGTGTGCACGTGGAAGTCCCCGCGGATGTCGGGGAGCTCGACGAGCGTCGGCAGCCGACCGGTCGCCGCGAGGTCAATTTCTCCCTGGTCTTCCCGCATCTCCGGAGGGATCCAAGCGAGTTCGAGGCTCGAGTACATGCTCTCCTCGGTCTCCCCCGCGATCCGTTGGTCGTCCCGGAAGACGCCGTACTCGTTCATCTTCAGGCCGCGGCGTTCGGCCATCGTCCGCAGCCGGATGTTGTGGTCTTTCGAACCCGTGAAATACTGCAACCCGGCGCCCCAACTGTCCGGGTCCAGGATCCGCAAGTCCACCTGGATCGTCCGCGGAGATCCCTCGTAGTCGTGATACTCGAGACGGACCACGACCTTCGTCTCGCCGGAGGCGAGGACCTCGACGACGCCCGGGAGGCGCTCGAAGGCCGCCCCGGCCGCCACGCGGTTCTTCGCGACCGCGAGGATGTCAACGTCTCCCACGGTTTCCCGCATCCGCCGGAACGAGCCGGCGGCCTCGATCCGTTCTACGGTCTTGCTGGCTTTCATTCCCTGTGTAATCGTATCGACGATCCGCGCAGCATCAACGAGGAACGTGCGGGCCTCGCCCTCCTTGACCAGCTCGATCGCCCGCAGGATGTTCTCTTCCGTCTTCTCGCCGAACCCCTTGACCCGGCGCAGGAGATGCTTCTGCGCCGCCGCCTTCAACGTGTCTAAATCCGTGATCCCGAGTTGCTGCCACAGGATCTTCACCTTCTTCGGCCCGAGCCCGCGGACCTTCAGCAGGTCCAGGACACCCGGAGGGAATTTGGCACGTAATTCGTCGTAATATGCAATCCGACCCGTCGTGACGTACTCCACGATTTTCTCGGCGAGCGCGCGGCCAATTCCCGGGATCTGGTCGACCCGGCCCTCTCGCACGAGGTCCTCCACGTTCTCGGTGAGGGACTCGAGCTGTCGCGCCGCGCGCTGGTACGAGAGGCTGCGGAACGTGTCCTCGCCGAGGATGTCGAGCATGTCCGCGATCTCGCTGAATCGAGTCGCGATCTCCTCGTTCCTCACGCGCGGTCGCGATGTCGCGCGGCCGTCTTTATAGTTTCCAGAGTGCTTCGTCCGCCCCGTGATTTGGACCGGGACGTGTGGGTTCGGGCGCCGCCAGACGGATGTCCTGGCACAACTCGACGCGGTCGAGATTCAGGAGACCTTCTATCGGCCGGTCTCGGCCGAGCGAGCCATTCAGTGGCGGGCCAAGGCGCCGCAACATTTCCGGTTCTGCGTGAAGGCGTCGCAATTCATCACGCACGAGGCGACGTCGCCCACGTACCGCCGGTCCGGTCGGGTCATTCCCGATTCGGAGAAGCCCGCGTACGGATCCTTTCGGGACACGCCTCCCGTCCGGGAGGGTTGGGAGGCTACTCGGTCCGTTGCGGAGGCGATCCGAGCCGCCGTGATCGTGTTCCAGACGCCGGCGTCCTTTGGTCCGACGGAAGCCAATCGCACCGCGCTCTACCGTTTCTTCGAATCGATTCGGACGGATGCCACGAAGGCGATCGAACTTCGCGGTCCGTGGGCCGCGCATATCGTTGAGAAAATCTGCGAGGACCTCGGTCTCGTCCACGCCGTCGATCCCTTCGACAAGGAGCCCGCGACCTACGGACTCGCGTATTTCCGTCTCCACGGAAGCCCTCCGGCGAAGACGATGTATCGGTACGCTTACACCGACACGGACCTCGGACGGATCCATGCGATCTGTCGGGAGTACGACGACGCGTACGTGATGTTTAACAATCTCTCGATGCACCCGGACGCGGTTCGCTTCCGCTCGCTCGTTCGAGACCAAGCGGATGCCGCGGTTCCCGCTCACGAATGACAACGCGGGGGAAACCTATGTATATCCGGCCTCTCTGTTTCGACGCGGTTCCGTGCCGCCTCCCACCGGTCGCATTCCCCGCGAGATTGTGGAGTTCTTCAACGCCCCGGGAGGGCACTCCCTTATCGTGAAGGGTCCCGCCGGCACCGGTAAGACGACGTTCGCCCTGCAGTTGACCGAGGCTCTGGGCGAGGTCACGGCCTCCCACTACCTCAGCTCCCGCGTCTCGGACGAGTCCCTGTACCGCCAGTTCACATGGCTGAAGGACCGGATCAAGCCGGCGATCCTGCAGACGGGTTCGAAGTCCGCGCACAATACGAAGGTCGCGCGGCATGCCCTGGACCAGCTCGAGGGGAAGCTCGAGGAAGGCAAGGAGGGCGAAGACGAGGAGGCCGAGGCGATCGGGAGCGGCGAGGTGAAGGGAAACTTCCTCGAGGTCACCCTGGGGTTCGACTTGCCCGAACTCGAGGCCGCATACGATTTCGTCGACGACCGCATCCCGGCGCGGTCCCTCGTGCTAATCGATTCGATCGACGCCCTCGCGGAGCACTACGGCATCCCCGCGGGACGGCTCATCACGGTCCTCCAAAAAGACCTCGTGGAAGGGAGCAAGCAGAACGTCCTGTACGTCCTCGAAAGCAGCGGCGAGACCCGTCTCGACTACCTCGGCGACGGCGTCGTCAGCCTGGCGTCGACGGATCATCAAGGCCGCCGGCTTCGCGTCCTGACGATCGAGAAGCTCCGGGGTCAGCAGATCCAGCAGCATCGATACCTGTACACGCTCGACGGAGGCCGCCTCACCGCGTTTGACATCCGCGAGGAAGTTCGACCGGTGAAGCCGCAGCTGTGGCGGCCCGTGAAGGACCTCTCGAAGGACGCCGTGAGCTTCGGGCTCGAGCCGCTCGACCGGCTGACGGGCGGACTCTACCGCGGGCGGGTCGTCGCGTTCGAGATCTCCAACGCGGTGCCGTCGGACTACGTCGACTGGCTGCGGACCGCGATCATCTGCAACTTCGTCGCCCAGGGACGCGGCGTCGCTCACGTCCCGCCGCGAAAGGGGAGCGCCGAGTTCCTCCGCGAGTTAGTCAGTCCCCACCTGCCCCCCAGTGCGTTCGACGCGCAGGTGCGCGTCTTTGAGACGGCGACCCTCGGCTCTGCGGACGTGTCGCGGGCAGTGCTCCACATGGAAGGAACGAACGTCGACGCGGACCTGAAGTGGACGAACGTCGAGTTCCAGCTCCCGAAGTCGGAACGTCCCTTCCTCGCCTTCATGTCGTTCGACACGCTCGAGTCGGTG
>WNGN01000825.1_pt1 | contig 19807 bp, 19 predicted proteins | sample 5400561 | NCBI WGS metagenome assembly WNGN01 (sample SAMN13153379, study PRJNA577476) | soil metagenome | isolation source: 115 cm soil or saprolite under Garry oak tree replicate 2 | place: USA:California | collected 2016-06-15
CAGCTTGCCTGAAGCGGGGATCAGGTGCTCAATCAAGATTTCAAGCCGATCCGAGGCGGTCCAACAAAATGATGTTTGCATCTTTTCATGCTACCATCTCCTGTCTTGTTGAGCTTTTCATCACAAGCTGGGGAGAGCCACGAGGTAGGTAACCCATACACGCATCCCGTGGGATACTCAGTAAAGAGAGGTATGCGCAATGCAGGAGGCCACAACTGTCCTGGGTATCATCCGAAATCGCGGAGAGCGGGGATTGCCGCTCAAAAACCTGTATCGACAACTCTACAATCCACAGTTCTACTTCCAAGCGTATGTGCGCCTGTACCCCAATGATGGAGCCATGACGCCAGATACGACAGGGGAAACGGTGGATGGCATGTCAAAAGAGAAAATCAAAACCATGATTGACCTCATCCGTCAGGAACGGTGGCGATGGACTCCTGTGAAGCGGGTCTACATTCCCAAACGATCTGGGAAGCTCAGGCCACTAGGACTGCCTTCTTGGTCGTCAAAAGTGATGCAGGAAGTGGTACGACAGTTGCTCAATGCCTACTTTGAGCCTCGCTTTAGCGGTCACTCCCATGGATTTCGCCCAGGACGGGGATGTCGCACCGCCCTGAGTGAAATTGTACATGGTTGGAAGGGCGTTCATTGGCTGATTGAGGATGACATTTCTGATTGTTTTGGGCGATTGTCTCATGAAGTCCTCCTGGATATTCTGAGTGAACATATCCATGATAATCGATTTCTGAGGCTGATCCGTCAGATGCTCCAGGCGGGCTACTTAGAAGAATGGCGCTGGCATGAAACGCTAAGTGGAGCGCCGCAAGGTGGCGTGTGCAGCCCCATTTTGAGTAATATTGTCCTGGATAAACTGGATCAATTTGTCGAAACAGTGTTACTGCCAAAATACAATCAGGGGAAACGCAGGGCCAGAAATCCAGCGTACGAGCGTATCGAGAACGCCATCGCCCGTGCCAAGAAACGAGGGGATCGGCAAAGAGTGAAGATGTTGCGAAAGCAACTCCGCAGACTCCCAAGCCAAGACCCACAAGACCCCGACTTTCGCCGACTTCGCTACACGAGGTACGCGGATGACGTGCGCCACTTAACCCGTTTGTAGATCCCTCTCACAGAAAGGAGAAGTTCGGAAGAAATGACTTCTGGGTCACCCGGCCTACTTGGCGGCGAAAGCCAAAGAGGAAACTAGCATGCCGGGAACGCGGGAAAGGCGTGAAGACGCTGAAGCCTCGTCCTGCAAGACCCGCCTGATATGGTGAGGGCTGATTGTTCAAACCTTAGCTTCCAGCGATGCAAGCGTACATCCTCCGATCACAGCGTCTCTAACGCGGAGTCACCACAACAGGGTGTCACAGTCGTCGGCACCTGAACCTTCCGTGTGGTGAGCGGTGAAGAATGACTTCACCCAAGGGAGCGTACGAGGCACCTACGTCAGGCTCGATACGTCTACGAGCGAGGGAACTTGGGATGGCCTACCCCGCGAGAGCGGTACGGTCACGGATCTGTCGTAGTAGTCAGCGACTGGGAGAGCCAGTTACATGGCGAAGGACAGAAGGTGTTTTCGATACTCGGCGAATGGGAGGTATGCAAAGTGCAAAGAGCCGAAACAATCCTGGGTATCATCCACGAACGCGGCAAACGAGGACTGCCGCTGACCAATCTGTATCGACAGTTGTGTAACCCGGAGCTGTATCTCCACGCGTATGGCAAGATCTATCGGAACAAGGGCGCAATGACCCCTGGAACGACGACGGAAACGGTGGATGGAATGGCGATGGCCAAGATCGAAGCGATCATTGAGGATCTCCGATACGAACGCTATCGATGGACGCCAGTCCGGCGCACCTATATCGAGAAGAAACGCTCGAAGAAGTTGCGCGCCCTGGGAATGCCGACCTTTTCGGACAAGCTGCTTCAAGAGGTGATCCGGCTCCTGCTGGAAGCCTTTTACGAGCCGCAATTCAACCGTCACTCCCATGGTTTTCGTCCCAATCGGGGATGCCACACCGCTCTCGCGGAGATCTATCACCAGTGGATCGGAACAACGTGGTTCGTAGAAGCCGACATACAGGCGTGCTTCGACTCTTTGGAGCATAGGACGATGCTGTCTATTCTCCGAGAACGTATCCATGATGAGCGGTTCCTCCGGCTCATCGAACGGTTGTTACAAGCGGGATACCTGGAAGAGTGGCGATATCACGCCACGCTGAGCGGGAGTCCTCAGGGTTCAATTGTGAGTCCCGTGCTTGCCAACATCTATCTGGACAAGTTGGATACTTTTGTCGAAACCGTGCTCACACCTGCCCATACCGGTGGAGAAAAACGGAGAACCAATCCGAACTACATCCGCTTGCAGCACACAGCTACCCGCTTGAGGAAAGCAGGACGCTACAAAGAAGCGAAGGAACTGCGTCGGCAAATGCAGCGACTTCCTTCTCATGACACCGCTGATCCAGACTACAGACGGCTGCGATATTGCCGCTACGCTGATGATATGCTGATTGGCTTCGTTGGACCACGACAAGAGGCCGAGGAAATCAAACGTCAATTGGCAGTGTTTCTTTCCGAAACACTCAAACTCACTCTGTCAGAAGAGAAAACGTTGATCACCCACGCACGAGAGACCCCCGCGCGCTTCCTTGGCTACGACATCCTGGTCCTCCAGGAAGATCACAAGCATGACCGACGGGGTCATCGCTCTATTAACGGACAGATTGCGTTGAAGGTGCCCGCAAAGGTCATCCAAACCAAATGTGCTCCCTATTTACTCCAGGGAAAACCAGTCCTGCGGAATGAACGGACCAACGATACCATCTACAGTATCATGGCCCAATTTCAACAGGAATATCGGGGCTTCGTCGAGTACTATCAACTGGCCGTCAACCGCTACCAACTCAACCGTCTCAAATGGGTCATGGAGCGGTCTCTCACGGGAACACTGTCGCGCAAATTGCGCATGAGTATCTCGCGGGTGTACCGCCGCTATGAAACCACGATGGAGACTCCCGATGGTCCCCGTAAGGTCCTTCAGGCCACGGTTGAGCGAGGAGAGGGAAAGAAACCGCTGATAGCACGATGGGGAGGCATTTCACTGGCCCGACGAATGAAAGCAGTTCTCAACGACGTTCCTTCCTTTACCTGGAGCCAACGATCGGAGCTGGAAAAACGGCTGTTAGCGGATACCTGCGAACTGTGCGGTTCACAGGAGCACGTCGAAGTCCATCATATCCGAGCACTGAAAGATCTCCAGCGCCAGGGACAGGAGGAACGACCTGCATGGGTTCACATCATGGCTGCTCGCCATCGTAAAACGCTGGTAACCTGCCAGAAATGTCACAACGATATCCATGCAGGTCGAGCGAATGGAAGCCACACAAGGAGATGAAAACACTGGAGAGCCACATGCCCAGAAATGTGCACGTGTGGTTCGGCGGAGGGCCGGGGGAAAAGGGCTACTCACATAGTACCTCGCCTGCGGCCTATCCGACTGGCTGATTGGTTTTGTCGGCCCGAAGTCGGAAGCCGAGACGATCAAGGACCAACTCGAGAACTACCTGCTCGATCATCTCAAGCTGGAACTTTCTCGAACTAAAACGCTCATCACGCATGCCAGAGAGGAGCGGGCCAGGTTTCTCGGCTATGAAGTCCACACCTTGCAGGACAACTCCCAGCACCGTAAGGGACGAAGGAGTATCAATGCACGGATTGGCTTCCGCGTTCCCGATGATGTAGTACGAGAGAAATGCCGGGGCTATCAACGTGGCAACGCACCCACCGACCTGAACTGACCACCGACAGTGACTTTAGCATCATGGCCCACTATCAGGCCGAGTATCGGGGTGTGGTGGAGTATTACCGTCTGGCGTACAATCTGTCCGTCGCCCTCCGCAAAGTCAAGCGGGTGATGGAACAGTCTCTCGTGATGACCCTGGCATCCAAACTCAAGATGTCAGTGCCACGCGTCTACAAGCGATACCAAGCGACGATCATCACCAATGGGAAACCCTACAAGGGATTGCAAGTAGTGCGCACGAGAGAAGGAAAGAAGCCACTGATGGCCCAATGGGGAGGCATTTCGCTGCACTGGGACCCCAAAGCAGTCCTCAATGACCAACCTGCACGCGCCTGGGGAGGGAGATCAGAACTCGAAAAACGCCTGTTGGCGAACACCTGTGAGCTGTGTGGTGCTACCAGCGACATCGAGGTGCATCATATTCGAGCCCTCAAAGACCTCACCAGGTACACAGGTCGGGACAAACCGGCCTGGGTTCGAAAGATGGCCGCACGTCGCAGGAAAACCCTGGTCCTCTGTCGAACGTGTCACCAGGACACCCACGCGGGACGCCCTCTGACGCGACATACGTCAAGTTCGCGAACGTAATCTGTGACGCTGGAAAGCCGTATGCGCTGAAAGGTGCATGTACGGTTTGGAGGGGGACGGATGAAAAAGTACCCCAAAGGGCAACTCGTCAGCCGTCTACCCTACGGCTGATTCCGCTCAATTTGGACACGAATCATGGGTACGCGAAAGAGCAGGTCGTCAACTCGGAACTAGCCAAACGTCAGGTGGTGTTGGCGGGGCGAGTTCGCCGTCTGGAACACCTGGCGCAGGCTAGCCGAGCACGCCTGGCCGACTTCCGAGACCAGGATCAGCACCTCCAAGAGCAAACTCATGCCTTTGAACAGCAATGGATGGAGTTCTCGTTGCAGGTCCTGCCATTCGAAGTCACGAGCCAAACAGAGGAGCGGGACTACTTTCCTTTAAAAGCACGGCAACTCGCGACAGGCTGGGAGATGCGCCAGCGCAAAGCCAAGCTGGAAAAGCATGCGGTGCGGTGTCTTCGCATCTTGAACAAATGTGAGGGCTACTGCCAAGAACTGCGGCAGGCGCTCAGGCGACAAGAGGATCTGGAGGTGCAAGCGCGAGAGATGTACGAACTCGATCACTCAAAGGATCAAATCATGACGCTGTTGAAAGTAGGATTGGCCAACCTGGGCATGTGGGTAAGAGACCACTATTTTGGTGAGAACTATCGCCACTGTGGATGGCAGCGCTTGTGGCCCTTTTTCCAATTGGGCGGCTGGATCACCACGACGACGAGCGAGGTGCAACTCGACGTGCGTGCGTTTAACAACCGAGCACTGATGCGTGATTTAGAGGAAGTGGGTCGCAACGTCAACTCCAGTGGAGCGATCTTACCTGATGGCAGACGGTTAGTGGTGGCGGTCGGGGAGCGGCTTCGTACTCATGCCTTGAACGGCCCGCTAGCACGAACGGGCTGAATCTCACTCTAGATGTGCAGTCTTGCAAAAGGCTCACTCCCTGCACATGAAGTGTTCTGGAGGTATCGTCTCATTCTTCTTATGCAGCAAGAGTTGTTTGCCAAAGATCCTGCTTGATGTCAGTCCACACGATCTGCGTCATCGTTTTGCTATCGCATGGCGGAGTCTGTCCCGCTCCATCGGCTGGAGCAAATCATGGGTCATGATTCGTTGGATACCACCAAGTTGTAAATTCAAGGGACCAAGCATGATTGGCAACAAGCGGTTGAGACTATTGCATGGACATAAGTTGGAAGAGAAAAAGCGCTAAGGGGCGAACGCTATGGAAGAACGCTTCACACGTTCTGTGATTTGCCCGACCTTGATTGGACGGGAAGGTGACCTTGCCACTTTACAATGGCTCGTCGAAGAGACCAAGTGTGGACAGGGACGGGTGGCTTTTGTCAGTGGTGAAGCGGGCGTTGGGAAATCTCGACTCATCACGGAAACAGCGCACTTTGCTGAGCAACAAGGTTTCTTCCACCTGCAAGGCCAGTGCTTTCAAACCGATAGCGCACTCCCTTACGCACCTTTTCTCGACCTGCTGCGTTCCTACATGATGGCTTCCACTCCCGAACAGATTGTACAGGAGTGGGAACCCATCGCACCTGAACTCTTGCGCCTCTTGCCCGAAGTGAGAGGACTCATCCCCGCTTTTGCGTCTGTGTTGCCTCTTCCCGCTCTCGATCCCCAGCAGGAAAAACGTCGCCTTTTTGGAGCGATGACCCATTTCTGTACCAGGCTGGTGACGCGTCAACCACTTCTTCTGGTCGTGGAGGACCTTCACTGGTGTGACGACATCGGTCTGGAATGCCTATTTCACCTGGCTCGCCACACGGCTCGCCTGCCACTCTTCCTTTTGCTCTCTTACCGCAACGACGAGGTGTCGGCCCGTCTCAGGCATTGGTTAGCTACGTTTGATCGTGGACATCTCGCTCAGGAAGTGGTCCTGGCGCGTCTTTCGCTCGTCGATGTCGACGCCATGCTCCAGGCCATCTTCGCGCTGCATGCCTCGCTTCATACCGGCCTGCTGGGGAGTATCTACGCGCTGACAGATGGCAACCCCTTTTTCATCGAGGAAGTGCTCAAATCGTTGGTTGCCAGCGGTGAGATAGCTGCGAGGAACGGCGTTTGGGAGCGCACGCTCCTGCTGGGCACCCATCAGCATCGCCCTCCTATTCCCCGCAGTGTCCAGGATGCGGTCCATCAGCGATCTGAGCACTTGACGCCTCTTGCGCAACAACTCTTAACGCTCGCTGCTGTGGCTGGACGGCGCTTCGACTTCTCTGTCTTGCGCTCCATTTTGCATCTGGATGAACAGCAGATGCTGCCGCTCGTCAAAGAGTTGATGGAGGCTCAGTTCATCGTCGAGGAGTCAGAGGATCGTTTCTCCTTCCGTCATGCACTCACCAGGCAGGCGATCTACAGCAAGCTGCTCATCCGCGAACGCAAGGCGCTTCATCGCACGCTTGCGGAAACGATCGAAGCGCTCCATCCCTCGGCCTTTGCGCAAGAGGCGCTTGTGGTTGACCTGGCGTATCACTTCTTTGAGGGAGCGGTCTGGTCAAAAGCGTTGGAGTATGGACAACGTGCTGCTCTCCGATCCGTGGCGCTCTACGCACCGCGTGCCGCCATCGAACACTTTACACGAGCGCTCCAGGCCCAGTCTCATCTCCAGGAACTCCCCTCAGCGGAACTCCATCGAGCACGAGGACAGGCCTATGAAACGCTGGGCGAGTTTGAGCGTGCACGCAGGGATTATGAGCAGGCGCTGCACATTGCCCGGCACACCCAGGATGGCATCATGGAGTGGCAGAGTCTGCTTGACATGGGCTTTTTGTGGGTGGGACGCGACTATGAACAGGCTGGTCAATGGTTGCGCCAGGCACTCGATCTCGCACAACGGCTGGCCGATCACCAGCTCCAGGCCCAAAGTCTCAATCGACTGGGAAACTGGCTGGTCAACACCGGGCAGGCAGAACGTGGGCTCCAAGCCCATCACGAGGCGCTGACGATGTTTGAGCGCCTGCAGGATACGCAGGGTATGGCAGAGACGCAGGATCTGCTGGGAATGGCCCGCGCGATCTACGGAGATACGGTGGGCGCAGTCGATCATCTTCGACGAGCCATTGCGTTGTTCCGCACACAGAACGATCAGCAGCACCTGATCTCCAGTCTGACCTCCTATATTGCCGTCGCTGGTCCAAGTTGGGTCGAGACAACCTACAGCGTCTCTGACCATCTTGAGAACTGCGTGCGTGTGGCAACGGAGGCCTTACACCTGGCGCAACAGACCGGCTCACTCCACGCGCAGGCCTACATCGAATGGATGACAGGTGGAACCCTGGCCTGCTACGGAGAATTTGGTGCAGCACGGCAGCACGCCCAGGAAGCCCTGCGGATCGCAGCGGAGATTGGCCATGCACAGTGGACGGCGGGGGCGTACTTCAGCCTGGGACGGCTTTCTCTCCTCCTGCTCGAACCAGCTCTGGCCATGGAAACCCTCAAGAAGGGACAGATGATCTCCTCCGAAATTAGCTCGGCATGGTGGACCGGCAATTTCACCGCGTATTTGGCGCAGGCCTGTATTCTCAAGGGGGTGTTACCGCGAGCAGAGGCCGCGCTCAAAGCGGTCATTGCCCGCGACCAGACCCCGCGCAGTTCTCCTGAACGTCGGATGATCTGGGCCTGGGGTGAACTGGCACTGGCAAACGATGAACCAGGTGTCGCCCTGGATATTGCCGAACGACTCCTCTCTTCTGTTCCAGGTGCTCACCAGGAACAACCCATCCCCTGGCTTCTGCGCTTGAAGGCCAGAGCTCTCATCGCCTCTGGCCGGATGAAAGAGGCGCTTGAAGTGCTGGAAGCCGCCAAAAGTGGCCTGCTCGCGCGCCAGGAACGTCCGCTTTTGTGGCAGATCCATGCACTCCTGGGGCAAGTCCATACCTACTTGAAGCAAGAGGAGCAGGCTCGGCAAGAGTTTGTCGCCGCCTCGCGCATCATTCATGCCTTGAAGGCGACCATTGATGATGACTATCTGCGCGAGCACTTCTCACGGACGGCATTGAAAACCCTCCCCAGGGAACTCTCTCTTTCAGGAGCCGCCACAGCTGTTGAGCAATTTCATGGCCTGAGCGAGCGTGAGTATACCGTGGCAACACTGGTTGCCGAGGGCAAAACCAACCGCGAGATTGCCCAGACGCTCATTGTGGGCGAAAGGACCGTCGAGACGCATGTCAGCAATATCCTGGCGAAACTGGCCTTCACCTCGCGCAAGCAAATCGCTGCCTGGCGGCTCCAGCAGGAGGAAAAAAGCTAGCCTCTCCGTACTCCTGCGCGGTTCCTCTCCGTACTCTCTCTCAGCGGTAATCCGTACCCTTCCACGATGACAGCGAGCATGATTCCAGGTACAGTAATGCTGTCACAGCGAGAGGCCATCTCGCAAACAGACAGTTGATGCCTGACGGGAACGAGAGAGAAGCAGAAAGGAACGACACAGATGACAACACAAGTAGGAACCACGTATCAGTTGGAAGGACGCTTATTAGAGGTCTGCACCTGCGGTGTCTTGTGCCCCTGTTGGGTAGGTGCGGATCCGGATGGAGGCACCTGCGATACCACCATCGGCTGGCACATTGACAGCGGCGCCATCCAGGGGGTCGATGTCTCAGGACTGACCATTGCCTTGAGTGCGCATGTTCCGGGCAATATTCTCAAGGGGAACTGGCGTGCGCTGGTCTATGTTGATGATCAAGCGACGCCAGCGCAGCAAGACGCACTTTTATCGGTGTTTACTGGCAAGCTAGGCGGTCCGATTGCCGATCTGGCCGCCTTGATCGGTGAGGTGGTTGGGGTCGAGCGTGTCCCCATTACCTTCACGATTCAGCAGGGCAAAGGGACCCTCATCATCGGGCAGAGGGTTCAGGCAGAGTTAGTGCCCTTGACTGGACCGACGGGGGAGCCAACCACGCTGCACGAGAGTGTTTTTTCGACCATTCCCGGTTCCCCAGCCTATGAGGGCAGGGCCCAGTATTACCGCTCGAAGGTGCCGGCGCTGGGGCACGACCTGGACGTGCAGAACCATAATACCATCCAGGGAACCTTCCGCTTCGACGCGTAGGGAAGGAGGACCCGATGTCTCTGCTGCATGTGACTGATCAAGAGCAGGCGACAGACCGGACCCGGCGCCCGCATCGGGTCCCGGTGCTGTGGCCCTGGCTGCTGGTCGCCGTTGCCTGGGCGGTGCTCGTCCTGGCAACACTCACCCATCAGACGTTCTTGCTTGACCATCACTACTTGCTGCAAGCCAGTGGCCTCCCCTGGCTTGCAGCACTGGAAGTCTTCTTGCTCTGCTGGCAGGTGATGACGGTAGCGATGATGCTGCCTTCCAGTATGCCGATGGTCAACCTGGTGGTGTATGCCGGTCGCAAACAAGCACATCCCGTGGCGGTTCCTCTGGCGTTCCTGGCTGGCTATGCCGTGATCTGGACAGCCTTTGCTGCAGGAGCCTTTCTCTTAGACACACTGGTGCATCGTCTGGTGGACCTGTGGCCGTGGTTGGACGGGCATTCCTGGCTCATTGGGGCGGTGACGTTCGCCAGTGCCGGTCTGTTCCAGTTCAGCCCCCTCAAGGAGCGCTGCCTGGACATGTGCCGCACGCCACTGGGGTTCTTCCTGCGCCACTACCGCAAGGGGGTTGGTCCTGCGTGGCACCTGGGCTTACGCCATGGAGGATACTGCCTGGGTTGTTGTTGGGCCTTGATGCTGGTCATGTTCGGGGTCGGCGTGGGCAATCTGGCAGGGATGGCAGTGCTTACTGGGGTCATGGTGATCGAAAAAGCGATGCCAGGCGGGAAGCGTCTGAGTCCACTGATCGGCATCGCTCTGCTGCTGTTAGGGATAGTGTGGCTGGTGCATCCTCTCTGGCTACGAAGTGCTGGAGTATGAGATCAATGGAGGTTCCCATGCGTGAACTGCTCATCACTGATGCGGAGCGGGCGCTTCGGTATCTGGAAGGTCTGAACGGGCGCGGTGTTGCCCCTGATCCCACCGTCGTTGCCCGTCTCGCAGAGCCTGATATCCCGCTGTCCGATCATCCATCCGAGGCTGGCGAAACCCTGGCTCTGCTCGATTCCTATTAGCGCTGCGACGATGGCAATGGTCGGGCCACGCTTCTTTGGCTTCGTGATTGGTGAAGTGCTGCCAGCAGCACTGGCAGCGCATTGGCTAGCTGGCGCCTGGGATCAAAATGCCGCTCTGACAGAGGTCACACCGCTTCCCGCGGAGCTGGAGGAGGTTGCGCTCAGTTGGCTGCGCGATGTGCTCGGCTTGCCGCCAGAAACAGGCGTGGGGTTCGTCACTGGTGCGACAATGGCGAATTTCACCTGCCTGGCCGCAGCGCGCCATACCGTCTTGAAGCAAGCAGGATGGCACCTGTTGATGCGGCGAAACCGCCTGGCAGGAGCAAACGGCTATGCGCATTAGCGTGTCATCATGGGCCACGACCGGCGTAGAAGTTGAGCGCGGCCTGCAAGCCATGATTCGGGTGGCACGCGAACTGGTGTAGAGCCGAGGGGTTGGCCTTGTCGAATTGGAAAGTTTCCACCTGGTGGAGGGGAAAAATGGAACTGTCCAAAGAAACTGTTTTTATATGCGTGCCGTGAACAGAGAGATCATCGCGGTTTGTGGGATGTGTTTTGACCTTCCTGGAGAGATGGAGGCAAAAGGTGTATTATCGTATTGCAACCCAGGTAGATTCATCACCCACCTGGCAATGGAAATCGACGGTCCTCAGTGAGCTTTCTACCGTGTTTCGATTCCTTCGGCCCTATGGGGCCTTGCAGATGGAGTCCCTGCGGGTCTTCTCCTCCTCCGAACGCGTGGGCCTGGAAGAGCAGCTCGTGCAGGAGAACAAGGGACTGGGGTCCAATGGGGTGATGGCGGCACAATTTCTCCGAGAGCGATTGATCCGTCCACCCGAGGTGGTGTGGAGCACATCAGAATGCGAGGCAGGAACGAACCTGGAGATGGTGCCTCTTGCCGTTATTAGCCAACACCCATTAAACGAGAGGAACAGGGGAGGAAACGTCCCCGAGAGAAGAGGCGTGGGTTCTCTGAAGAGGAGGAGGGAAGACCTGGAAAGCGGGAAGGGTGGCGATCATGATCTCCCTTACCGATTCACCTTGCCGATCTCTACGCTGCAAGTCCTGGCCTGGATGAAACTCCTGGCGCGGGTGCAGAATGGCGAATTACACCCCTAAGTTGTCCTCGAAAGGAGGGACTGAGATGTCAACAGCAGCGAACAAAGCCCTCGTTCACCGTTGGGCCGAGGAGGTCGTGAGCAATGGCCACCTGAACACCATCGACGAACTGTTTGCTTCCAACTACGTTGACCACACCAATCCGCCTGATTGGCCTCTGGGAAGCGTCGGGCATAAACAAATCATAGCGCTGTATCATACGGCGTTCCCTGATTTCCACTACACCATTGAGCACGAGATCGCCGAAGGGGATATGGTGGTGGTCCGAGGTACCTATCACGGGACCCACCAGGGAACTTTTTTTGGCATCACTCCTACAGGGGCTCATATCACAACGACCGGCATGCATCTTTTTCGCATCGCTGATGGGAAAATCGCTGAACACTGGTGCAACAATGACGATTTGGGCGTGATGCGCCAACTTGGTGTGATGTCCTAACCGACGGAAGGCGAAGACGCCTGGTTGTCGTCTCTGCGACACGTTTGTGGTGAGTTCAATGCACTCATGGTCACTGGTAGCGATGGGTGAGCTTATCAAGGTTTCCTCATGACCAAGGTCCACGGAGACAAGTCGGTCAGAAAAGCACATCAGTTCATCGATTCACCACATCTGGTCATGAGCCCTTTTCGAGCAGAGAACCAGGTGAACATCAGCTCTGAATACCGCTCGTTTTTTCATTCGTCTACACTCTCAATCTTGCCAGTAACAATCATGGTGCGATAAAGCAAGCTGGTCTGCGTCTATCTTCATAGAAGACCTGTGCAGTCGACGTGAGCCGAGCAGTATAGACGTGAACGCTCCTGACAATGAGCACCATTGCCAGGAGGGAAAGGGAAAAGAGGATGACACAAGTACCAAGTGAGCCTCCTCAAAGAGGGATGAGGCGACTTGCGCGCCTATTACTAACAGCGAGCCTGGCAGCAATCCTGGTCATCGGCGTCCTGGCCGTCATATCGGTCCTGCTCTTCAACAGGTCTAACCAGGGGAATGCACCGCAACCAAGGACTCCCCCGATCAGCATCACCCTCAGTCATTGCTCTAGCCTCTCCTGGTCATGGCAGGTAGACCTCTGCACGCACCACCAGTTCAAGGATCTCTTGCAATGGCGCAAGATGGGTGAGTATGTGTTTGTGCTGGAGCGCGCCTACTTAGATCTGAACCAGTTAGTGATGAGCTACCGCGTTTTCTCACAAGCCACCGGGCGGCAGACATATGCAGAACTGGATACAGTCATTACCACCTCTCAGGGACAATCCTTTAGGCCCAGTGCAGGCTCAGTGGCGCCAGATGGTCCGGCAGTCGTTCAATTCACTACGCCTCCCGTGCCAAAACAGACACAAACCCTCCAGCTCCACGTAGAGGTCAACCGATTGCGTCTCATTGGTTCGCATCTAACAGTAGCAGGAACACCGCCAGCACCACAATTCACAGCCGTCCCCGGGCCAGTCACCTTCGATTTTGCGCTGGAGTATCACGGCGGCCTGGTTGTGACACCGCAGCAAACGGTCACGGTGAAAGGACTCAGTGTAACGCTGGAACAGGTCAAGATCTCAGCGAGCGAAACGATCGTAGAGGGAACGACACAAGGCACGTTCCCTGGCTACCCAGACGGTATCTATACCTTCTCGCTCGACGCCGCAGGTCGCAGCCCTGGTGGCCTTTCGCCCGTATTTGGAGGCGAGGGTAACCACTTTAGCGCAGTGGCGTATGATGAATTGCTCGGCCAGCACGGAACGTGGACGTTCACGATCAGCGGGACCATATATAACCCAGCCCCTAGCCAGGCAGGACCCTGGGTGTTTCATTTCAGGGTGCCGTAACTGGTGCCAGTAGATGGGGTAGCTGATTCTTGAACTGGCAGCGAGCGCTGGCGCATGGCCGGTTCACCATATCTGACCATGAGCCAGAGTATTTTGCAAGGTTCACTGTTGCTCGAGGGAGCCCAAGGTCACATCATGTTCTCGCACCGGAGTTGAGCCGTTAGAGTTGATGGAGGATCGGTGATCACGAGCAGAGCACAGCAGGCTCGACCCCCTCTTATGCGCGAGATTCGCTTGACCCTGCTCATCTGCCGGACGTGTTTGGTTTCTGCTGATCGCTGTGACTGCTTCCTTGTCATGGGAACCACGCCTACTGCTCTGTTCCTTAAATACGATAACAAAAGAGACGGCGATGATGGCGAGGGAACTTGGGAGGTCGTCCCCAGATCCACGGCTTGGCTCGATGGTTGAGTTGAGCCGTGGCAACGCGAGTGGCTTGCTCGATCTCATCAGGGTTGGCAAAGCTTTGCCCGGCCAGGGCATCGCGGCGGAAGAGCCGCCACCAGCCCTCTTGCAGGTTGAGAAAGCCTGCTCCTGTCGGAATGAAGACGTGGTGGAGCCGTGGATGCTCTTCTAGCCAGGTGCGCGTCTCCAAGCTGTTGTGGCTGCTCAGATTATCAGTAATCATGTAGATGTCGCCTGTCGGATTCTCCGCTTCAATGTCGGCAAGTAAGGTGATGTAGTTCTTGGAGTTGCGCGAGGCAGCACAGCGGGTTAGTTCCTTTCCATCACGCACGCGGAGCGCTCCATAGACCCAGGTTTTTTCGGGTCCACGACTGTAGTCTAGCAGCGCTTTGATACGGTGACCTGTGGGAGACCAACCTGGAGCTGGGGCGACAGAAGACCCTTTACCTGCGTACGCTTCCACATGATGGATGTAGACACACGAAATGCTTGTGCATCCCTTCTCGGTGATTGCCACAGCCCCGAGAAAATGCAGAAATGAAGAGCAACATCATCCATTTTGAGAACGGATGTACAAAGTAGCCACCACAGGAATAGTTGGAAGAGCGGAAGTAATGCTTTCAGGTTAAGATCAGGTTAAGGATTTTTGGGAGTTTCGTACTATTCTCAACCTTCTCATACACAAAAAATTGACGAGTACCGGTCTATTTGAGTAGACTCGTCAGTACCGCAGGTTAATCAGACAAGTGATGAGGAAGGTTATGCCACACGTAAACCAGTTTTCGTCATTTCAGTATGCGGATGACGACGATCTGATTGAGCAAGAGGACGAGGACCTAATGTTCAGCTTGGATCCGTCATTTCAGGAGAGCTACGAAACTGACCTGGCAGAAGACCCATCGATAGAAGTTGTCCCGGTTGTCATATCCACTACCCCCATTCCACTGCTCCTGACAGGTAAGCGTCGAGTAAACACTCCTGGTTCGCTCGCATCCGACTCAGGTAGAATGCCTGCTCTCTCTGTGCAGCACCCAGAAACCGCTACCTGGCCGTTCGAGTTCGATAACTTGCCGGAGCCAGAGACATGTACAGAGCCTCTAGTAACTACTACCGGGCAATTCAAAGTCGTTTCGGGAATGCTGCCTGCACTCCTTACGGAATCTCCTGTCACCAGCACCGGGCAGTTCAAGGTCATTTCAGGCGTGCTGCCTGCCGTATTCAAACAGCAGTCGGAGGTGGGCGCCGGATGGCAGCAGATAAGAAATACCTCCGCTTTAGCGGGGGACATGGCTACACAGCAACAGGGAGCCACCATCGGGCAATTAGAGGCACCCCCAGCTAAACTTCCCATCTTTGTTGCTACCCCATCGCTTGCTGCCTCCTTGCAGGCAGCAATGACCCCTGGCACTACCAGGCGCATAGTGGTGATCCCTGGCTCGAAGAAGCGCAAACAGGCGGAAAGGGAGACCACTCCTTCTGGTGAGCGTATGAACCCGCGGCTGCGCCGTGGTGTGACACTAGCTGCTGCCCTTCTGGTCGTGGCGATCACCTCGCTGCTTACGCTCGGTCCTTTGGTCAGCTGGCAGTCCCCTTTCCCGGTATTTCAGAGCTTCAATAGCTGGTTTCAATCGAACTCGGGGGACCAACAGCTTGCGGCACACGTCAATGCTGGGCAGGTGAGAGCTGCGGACCTCGAACTCACACAGTATGTCAACCCTTTCATTGGCACCGCTCCGGGGGGATCGAGCTTTGGCTTCCGGGGGGATAGCGGGAACACCTTCCCCGGAGCCGCCTATCCTATGGGCATGGTCCAATGGAGTCCTGACACGCCTTCCCATCTCCCCGGCGGCTACTACTACCCTGATTCCACTCTCACCGGATTCAGTCTCACCCACTTCAGTGGTCGGGGCTGCCTGGTCTACCAGGATATCCCCTTCTTACCCGTTGTTGGTCCAGTGACGGCTTCTCCCGCCACCAGCGGCTCCACCTATTGGTCACACTTCTCCCACAGCACGGAAAGCGCGCATCCTGGCTATTACCGTGTGCAGCTCGCTGACCCGCACGTGACCGTTGAGCTCACCGCCACGCCGCGGACGGGCTTTGGGCAATTCACCTATCCGGCCTCCACCGCCTCGACCATGCTCATCAATGCAGGGGGGAGCGTCAAGGGTACCACCCATGCTGAGGTCACGATCACGGGCAGCCATCAAGTCACCGGATCGGCCACCAGTCGGGTGGGATGTGGCAGCAACCCCTATACGATCTACTTTGCCGCCTACTTCGACCTGCCATTCAGCAACTTCGGTACCTGGCATGGCGGGACCGTCACCCCAGGTTCCTCCTCCAGCACTGGCTCACAGTCCGGTGCCTTCGTGACCTTTGATACCACCTCCACCCGGGTCGTCCAGGTCAAGGTGGGCATCTCCTTTGTCAGCAGAGCTAACGCCGAGGCCAATGTGGCGAGCGAGAATCCGGGTGGGGACTTCACCCGGGTGCGGCAAGCCGCTGATGCCGCCTGGAACGCGCGCTTGAACAGCATTCAGGTGCAGGGCGGGACCGATGACGAGAAGCGGGTCTTCTATACAGCACTCTATCATGCGTTCTTCCATCCCAACCTCTTCAACGACGTCAATGGGCAGTACCCTGGCTTTGACGGGCACGTCCACACCGTCGCCAGTGGTCATGCGCAATACGAGGATATTTCGGGGTGGGACCTCTACCGCTCCCTGATGCCACTGCGGGCCATCCTGGCTCCAGCGGAGACGAGCGACATCGCGCAATCGTTGCTGAACGATGCGCAACAGGGCGATGGACACGTGCCGCGCTGGGAGCAGGCCAACGTCGACTCACGCGGCATGAACGGCGATCACGGCGACACCATGATCGGGCAAGCCTACGCCTTTGGTGCGACGAACTTTGACACTGCCGCAGCTCTCAGGGCCATGGAGACCGGGCAGGCAAAGATCCGCGAAGGACTCAACGATTACCTGACCCTGGGCTACGTCGCCGCCAGCACCACGAACAACGCGGTGGCTCTCACCGAGGAATACAGCATCGATGACTTTAGCATCGCCCAGTTTGCACGGGCACTCGGTGACACATCCACCTCCGAGCTGTATCGTCGGCGTTCGGGGAACTGGCAACAGGTGTTCAATACCCTCAGTGGGTACATGCAACCCCGCAAGCGTGATGGTAGCTGGGCTGCCCATTTCAGGCTGACCAGTCAAAGTGGTTTCCAGGAGGGGAATGCGGCACAGTATAGCTGGATGGTCCCCTTTAACCTGCGCGACCTGTTTGAGAAGATGGGCGGGAACCGCAAGGTCGTCAGCCGTCTCGATACCTTCTTTACCAGGCTCAATGATGGGCCAAACAGCCCCTACGCCTTCATGGGCAACGAACCCTGCTTTGCAGTGCCCTGGGCATATGATTTTGCCGGAGCGCCTTCGCACACGCAACAGGTCATCCGGCAAATACAAACACAACTCTACTACCCTACCCCCGGCGGGCTGCCCGGCAACGACGATGGCGGCGCGATGTCCTCCTGGTACGTGTTCTCAGCGATGGGTCTGTACCCGGAGATTCCCGGGGTAGGCGGCTTTGTCGTCGGCAGCCCCCTCTTCAGCTCGGTCACCGTGCGCCTGGCGGGTGGGCAGACGCTCCAGATCAACGCACCAGGGGCTTCAGATCCGACTCCCTATGTCCAGAGTCTGCATCTCAACGGCCAGGCCACGACGAACCTGTGGGTTCCCTGGCAGACGGTTGAGCACGGTGCGACCCTCGATTTCGCGCTGAGTAGCAGCCCTACCAACTGGGGGAGGAACCTGGCGGATACACCACCTTCCTATCCAGCGTCAGTGGGCACCAGCTAACTGAGGTAAGCTGCAACGAGATGTTGCGCTGTGCACTCCTTGTGCTCATCAAAAGTGGCACAATCTCGCTCTCATGGGTGCAGTCCACCCCTATGCTGGGGCAAGCTTAGTTTGTTCAATACAGAACGTGATCAGAAGCACACCCACAACAAAGAAAAACCCAATTCCCCCCACGAGCAGGCTGTGCTGGCTACCTGGAATATCCGTTCTTGAACAAGCAGCAGCGAGAAGGAAAGATGAGATAGAATGGGTGGTTGCTTTTGTCTGCCTGTCACGCTGGGCGTCTTGCGGATCATCCGACGCCCGTCGGTTCCGCTCGATAAATAATAGAGTTTACTATTAATAGTAAACTCTATTATTTATGTAATCATGAGCATCCGCAATCGTTGTCGGAATCGCCACTGGAGATGCTCCTGAGGGCACCTTTTTCCCGCACGTTCCACACTCGATCTTCCATGAGCCTGAGAAGGGGTTCGAGGCATTGAATGTCTGGAAGAGGTCACTCTGTACTTTCTTCGCAAAATGAAGCATCTATCGTTGAAGATGTGTAAATGGCCTAATATGTCTGCTTGTCACGCAGGCTATCTTGTTGAATCCTTCCCCTGCTCTCTTTACAATATTTATATAAATGATGTGACGATTAGTAGGATATCTTAAACGTTTGGTGTGAATTGAGATGACGAACTTACCAGTCGAGCAAATCAGCGAAGGCCAAAGGCGCGCGCCCCAGTTGCACGTTGAGCCAGATGCAAAAGTTATGCAGAGCGACTTTCGCAGCCAGTCGTGCTTGAAAGCCGTCCAACGCATGCGGACGCTCACGAGCCAGCCGAAAGATATTGAGCAACTTGTCGTAGGTCGTTTCAATGATCTGACGCAGCCCAGCCAGCCAGCGCCGCCAGTCTTTGGACCAGCGCACTTTGCTCCGTTGGTGCGGAGGGCTGACCACCTGGGCATCGTAGTGCTCGTACCAGAAGCGATGCAACTGATCGCCCGCAAAGCCCTTATCGGCCACATAGACGCCCTGGGCGGGCGCGCCCACACTGGACAATCGAGGGGTCGGAGCGTGTCGCACGGCCAAGAAGGTCTCCGCCAGCGGGTGGTCGTTGCAACTGCCCGCAGCAAAGCCGAAACCAGTAATCACGCCGGTTGGGGTAATGGAGGTGAGCAGATGAAAGCCTTCATACCACCCAATGCGATTGCTCCAGCCGATATCGGCTTGCCCTGCCAACCAGCCAGCGCCACGCCGCTTCGCGTCTCGCGTCGGAATGCCCGAACTGTCCAGGGCTTCATACAGGCAGTGTTGTGCTTGCATCTGCTCAACCAGGTACAAACTGAAGGCCACGATGACAGCACGATACTGCCGCTGCAACCGATTGAATTGCTCGCGTTCTGGCAGGGTCGGAAACGCTGGTCGCAAGTGGCACACCGCATAGCGGTAGAAGGCGCGTTCGCTCGGGAACTGCGCCCATTGGCCAAACACGGCCAGTGTCACCACCTCGCTACACGACAGCGAGGCGGCTGGCCCAGGACGATGTTTCTCATCATAGCCTTGCGACTGGCAAAAATCATCGATCATCACGTACAGTGTAGTCAGAAAGGTATCTTGATCCATCATCAGCGAGCTCCTTTTCCTTGTGAATGGGATAGACAAGCTCACTGTAGGATATCGATGCCTTTCTTTCAAGTCCTTTCTATTTCACACCAAACGTTTAAGTAACCTCGATGAAACGCAATCAAGGCCTGCCGCAACGCTTCCGGCGGCGTATTTCAGGCACACCCATCCTCTGTCAGGAAAGTGAAAAATGGCATCAGACAGGCAAGGTAAGTATTTCTTGTGCTCGTTGGCCCTTACTCTTTGCGCAAGCGATCCCACGCGGTGAGCGGGACAGTGATGTGATCCTGCTGATCAAGAAAATTGAGATCGTAGAGATCACCGGGCTGGCCACGTACTCGACGAATTTGGGAAAGCCTTGCTAGGTGCTGTTCTTGAGATGCTGTTGTTGACATTGTTCTCCCTTTCGCCTACTACATATCCCTGTTGCTTCCGTTCTGTAAACAGAATCATACGGCTTGCTTCCAATAAAGACTAGACGCTTCCAATCGAGTTGA
>WNGN01004826.1_pt1 | contig 19800 bp, 26 predicted proteins | sample 5400561 | NCBI WGS metagenome assembly WNGN01 (sample SAMN13153379, study PRJNA577476) | soil metagenome | isolation source: 115 cm soil or saprolite under Garry oak tree replicate 2 | place: USA:California | collected 2016-06-15
GAAAATGTTGGAAATGCTCACTGATCGGGATTATCTTCGCCATCGGGTGTAGGTCTCCTTTTCAGGAACGGCTTTCGCTTGTCAGGCAAAGCCAACTTACACCCTCTCGCCTTTTACACAATCAACGTTACGTCACCCTCATCGAAGTCCCGATAAACGGGCTGCCGTACTCGGCGTTTACCTTCCGAGTACAGATGAAAAAAATCCTTGATAATTCAATGGCAAACACCACAAGAATGAATGGCACGCAACCTAAAAATGCTTAAAAGCATGAGTTCACTCGTACGGCGAGTTACGAGTAACCTTTTGGTTAGAACCACTATCCAAACGGATACTGTCCCAGGGCAAAGCTTCCACCTTATGGCTATGCTTTTCAACAGCTTGACATTTCCGGCTTCGTGGAGATCATCTGGCAATTGAAATGCGGCAGCTTTCGTTATTTAGGTAAACGACTATTCAAAATCGCTCCTCTTGGGAGCTGATAATTGTCTTTCAGGCGGGGGCATATTATGGTCTATACGATCACAACTTTTCGTAAGGTTGTCCTCATTAATTTCCTCTTCTGCTCAATTGTTGCTTGTCAATCGATGAGCCAGCAGACAACCACTAAATCGCCAACCTCACGCCAGACTGCAGAAGGTAAGCCGACGAGCCGCTCACCGCGCCGCGAGCTTCACAATCCCCCACGTCTCGAAGGCTCCGCTCAGGCCGCTAGAGAGTCTGTACGAGCTTTTCTCGCGTGGGCAGGTGCTTCGACTCTGGAAGAGGAGGAGGACGGGCGAAGGGTAATCCAGCGGGCGCAAAGTAATGATGAGATTGCTAAGGGTTTGATTCAAGAGTTTCACACTGCTCAACAGAGGGATTTCAGCCGCGCATTGTTGATCCTCAGTGTGATCGGAGAGCAGAAGAATCCAATAGGAGAACAATTTCTGTTTGAGCTGGTACGGCAGCCTTTACCCGAAAAAGGTGTCACAACCGGCGAGGGAGAATTAGTTGAGCAAAGCGCTGCGGCGATGCTGCAGGCTAAGGCTATCGATGGACTTGCGTACATGAAAATCGAAAAATGGGATCAGGTGGTTCTAGAGCTCTCCGGCAAACATCCATCCCGGATTGTCCGAGCAGAAGCTATCAACGCGTATTTGTGGAACCACGGAGATTCGGCTAATGCACGCGAGCAACTCACGCGCTACGTAAGGCCGGACGAGCGAATCTTCCTTGATCGAGTCAGGCGAGAACGGGGCGAGCATGCCGATTCTTTCAATCGAAAGCTGTCGCTATTTATGAAAGCACACCCTGAGGCACGTCCACCCGCACCACGCCATGTCCAAAACAGAAATAAGCCAAAAGAATTGACCGATCCACCAGCCTTTTGAGCTCTGGAGGGATGCATATGAAACAAAAAATTTGTGTGGTCTCCATGATTGCTATCCTGGCCACCATAGCCGGCTTTGCGTTATGTGACCAGTCGGGTGCGAGCCAAGCCGACCAGGATCTCTGGAACCAGCATGGCTGCTGGCAAGACTTCTTCTTGTGGCAATACAGAGCCTATGACATGCGAGGCGACGATTGGAGTGGACGCGGATGGGATGATGCCTGCAACGCGAATCTCGAGTATCCCAAGCACTGGAATGCCGCTTTTCTGGTTACTTACGGATTGCTCGACAATAATGATCAATCCTTCCACGGTACGATTGACTACCGCGCGACAGCCGAAGCAGCTGGCAGTAATTTCCACGACAGGCTCTACCATACGCCCAAGGACGATCCGAATAATCTAGGCAAGTACATTCATCACGTGATTGGTCCAAACGAAATCCAGACTACCTGCGCGATGTTCAGTCCGTCGCCGTTTTACGGGAATCCAGGAGCGCGCGCCGGGGATTGGATGCACGAAGGATGGCATGGTTGGGAAGACAAATATGACTGGGACGGAGGATCGGCCGGCGGCCATTTTCCATGCCAAATGCAGGCTGATGGTTCCTGTAGGAATGGAAACTGCACCATTAACGGTTGTGATTATTTCTATTTTCATGGTATCGCTGAGTACGTCTTCGGAGCCCTGTGGGAAACAGACGGAACTGCGAACCGGTTCCATTCGCCAAATCAAGTCGAAGTTGAGTTCCAATGCGACGTGGCGGACCAGCCACAAGCCTGGGTGCCTCTAACTGTTCGACAGACTGCTCAAACCGAGGCAAATGCTAGATCTGCCCAGCGCTTTATCAATGGACCGGGTTATGCCTGTGGCAGTCCGCGACCGTGGTAGTTCCGGCTTTTTTCGGGACGACGGACAAATTGAGGCAATCTTCGAGAACAAACGCGTGGCTACCTTGCGGTCCATGTTCGAGCAAAGTCCATTTAAACTTTGCAAAACGATAGTTCGTTGAGATATTTGGTGCCGAGAGGACAAGCCGCCCAGCCTTCGAAGCCTGTCCGAAGAATCCAGACCTTGCCACTTTGTGCCCGAGAACGTCTACGACATCATCCTTCTTGGGAACGCGAATCTTCTTCATGTTGTGCGAAGAAAATTCCCGACGCTCGGCTCATGGATCACTTGCCTACAAAGAGCTTACCCTCTCTTGCCTCGACTGGGAAAGAAGGCATCGGAGAGGAACAGGGTGTTCTTTGCAAGCGCATGTCGCACGCTAATACATTTCTACAAGAGAAGCCCATGCGGGAGTTCCTCGGAAACGGCACCCCGTGTTAATTTTCCGGTAAGCAAGTTCCTCGTCTAGGTGGTTTACTTCGGATTGACCGTCACCCGCTCGCGATTAGGGCTCGTCACCAGGGCTCGGGCGGCATTGAGCTCACCGCGCACGCTTGGGCGCGATCGAGGAGCAGCTTGCGCTCGCGTGCGTTGCGGGTTAGCGACGCCGCGCGCTCGAACTCCGCTCGGGCTTCGTTGAGGCGGCTCAGCTTTTTGAGGAGATCGCCGCGCACGCTTGGCAACAGGTGGTAGTTCTCGAGTGAGCGTTCCGCAGTCAGCGCGTCAACCAGCTCAAGCCCGGCTGCTGGACCGAACGCCATCGCGACCGCGACTGCACGATTCAGCTCCACGACGGGAGACGGAGCAAGCTGGGCGAGTGCCGCGTAGATCGAAGAGCAGGATGGGCTCTCCCGACGGGTCCACACGCGCCCTGGAACGCGACGCCTGGATTTCCATGAGCGCGACAAGACCGTGGACCTCCGGCTCCTGCGGTGCGAGCTCGGCCAGGATGCGCCCGAGTCGCAGCGCCTCTTCGCAGAGCGCAGGCCGCATCCAGTCCTCACCGGTGGTCGCTGAGTAGCCCTCATTGAAGATGAGATAGATGACCTCAAGCACCGACGACAGACGGCCGGTAAGCTCGGCCGGGCGCGGGACCTCAAAGGGGACGCGCTTTTCGGCGAGCGTGCGTTTGGCCCGTACGATGCGCTGGGCGATGGTCGGCTCGGGGACGAGGAATGCGCGCGCGATCTCGTCGGTCGTCAGGCCTCCGAGCAAACGGAGCGTAAGCGCAACCCGCGCCTTGGTCGAGAGCACCGGATGACAGGAGATGAATATGAGACGCAGCAGGTCGTCGCCGAAGTCGTCGTCGAGAGCCGCGTCAAAATCCGGCACAGTCATCTCTTTCTTTTCGAACTCGCGACCAAGTTCTTCATGCTTGCGCTCAAGCCGTGTGTTTCGACGGAAATGATCAATGGCGCGATGCTTGGCGGTGGCCATGAGCCAGGCACCCGGGTTGTCCGGGATGCCTGATTCCGGCCACTGCTCGAGCGCGGCGACGAGAGCATCCTGCGCGAGGTCCTCGGCAAGGCCGACGTCGCGGACGATCCGCGTGAGACCGGCGACGAGCCTGGGAGACTCGATCCTCCAGACCGCGTCGATGGCGCGATGTGTGTCGGTAGCCACTGCCACCCATCACACCATCTTCAATCCCCCCGCGCAAGCCGGACGCTCCGTGTGATGAAACATATTTCTACGCGATGCGCGACCGCTCTTTTATAGGTTGCGCGAAGTCCTCCGGCCCGAAGATCTGGCGAATCTCGGTCTCGCCCTCCCATCCCGGCCAGTGTTTTTTGTGAAGTTCCATGAAGCGCACCGCTCCTTCGATCGCCTCCTCCTTCGACTTCAGCTCAAACTCCGCATAGCCGCCGACAACTTCCTTGGCCTCGGTGAAAGGCCCGTCGGTCACTTTGATTTGCCCGCCCGAAAGCCGGACGCGGGTGCTCTGCGCAGTGGGAGCAAGTCCACCACTCCCGCGAATGGTTCCGGCTTTGACCGCCTCTTCGCTGAGTATCGCCATGGCGTCCATGAACTCCTTGGGCGGTGGGCCCGATTTCTCAGCGTGCTTGACCAACATCATGAATCGCATCGTCATATCTCCTTTTTCATTTCAGGTTGTGAGCTGGGAATCCTCCGACAGTCTCGGTCGAATTTGAAACCTGCTCTATTAGGACATCGATTGAGAGACTACAAAATCGACATGAGTCCAGACTATTTTTTCCTCGCAACTTGCTCACGCATGCGTTCTTCCCGCTTCCTGAGTTCGGGAGTCAGCTCCGAACCGAAGTCTTCCGCCTCAAAGACCTGGCGAATCTCAATCTCGGCTTCCCCTTCATGGGGATTGGGGCAGCGCTTGACCCACTCGACAGCCTCTTCCATGGACCTCACCTGCCACAGCCAGAAACCCGCGATCAGTTCCTTGGTCTCGGTGAAGGGCCCGTCGATCACGGTCCGCGTCGCTCCCGCGAACCGGACGCGCTTGCCTTTCGAACTGGGCTGGAGCCCGTCGGCGGCAAGCAGCACGCCGGCTTTCACCAGCTCTTCGTTGAACTTTCCCATTTCGGCTAGCAGCTTTTGCTTCGGCATAATACCTGCCTCGGAGTCCTTGTTGGCCTTGACCATCACTATGACCCGCATTGTTATTCTCCTTTTGAGTTGGGATTAACCTGACCTCTACTCTGACGTCGAACGACCGGCAGTCAGATCGACAAGTCAACAATCTTTTTCAGGAAGGGCGTTGATATTGTCCGTGGAGGAATCCCGCGACAATGCCGTTCCGACGATGACGAGTAGCAGCGGCCAGGATGATGCCAACATGTGCAGAAGGCAACCCGGCAGAGATTGAGGGTGATCGGCGCCGTATGCCTGCAAAACTCGAGAGGCAGCCAGGATGACGGTGGGAAGTACACCTAGCGCCTCCCTCCCTGGGAATAACACCGAGGAGGTGGCTCAACTGGGTTGTGGCCTGATGCAGATTCTCATAGAAAACAAAAATCCCGAGCCCAATGAGGGCTGTTCCTGCTATTGATTTGGTACGTCCGAATGTCTGTTGCATTGCCATACCCTCCTCTTTAGGGCGTGTCGCTAGCCTCTACTTACTCGTCGAGCGAGGGGTCGGAAGATCGACAAGGATCGGATATTTTTTCGAGGTATCGGCCAAGCTTCAGGGGCGCGTTGGCTTTTTCGGTCTCGCGGTGATGTTCTGGACGGGTTGTTCTGGACGGTTGATCGGCTACTCCCCGTGAGCCCCATTCGCCTATTAATGAATTGCTCAAAACTTTCTTTAGCTTTGAGAATCGGGTACACCTCTGGTTGAACTCCTCGGCCAAGAACCAAGTCAAACGGTCCAATGCAGCCCTCCCTTGTAAAAGGAGCGATTCGAAATCTCCACAGGCCTCTTGTGCAGCCAAGGCAATGTGGGCTTCGGGAGGTGCCTTTTGGAGCTCCCGTGCATGGGATATGAGCTGGTCATGATGGTCCCGCATGCGTGCCACCTGCATCAAGGTCGTGCTCAGCTTGTCGAGACACCCGTTTATGCTCCAAAGCCATCGCTGCCGAGATTCATTCGAAGTACGCCACTCTTTTGTTAAGTACTGCTGAATGGACCTGTACTGCTCCACAGCCCTTTGGGGGAGTACACCGTGGTGTGGAACCTCGCCTCCAATAGCGAGATACTCAAACTGCTTAGAATTGTCGGACATGATGCCCATTGTGACCTGCCCCTCAAAAATTAGTCCAGCGGTAGGCCGCAGTTGCAGACGCAGGCGGTCGGAATGGATCTTCCCTCACTGAGTTCCGAGATTCATAGCGTAGGTTTTTTTTGAGCGCCCACCGCCTCAATCTTCACCGCTCACAATCCAGTCGATACTCTTGCCGGAAAAATGTTTGAGTTTCAGCAGCAGCTCCAGGGTGGGCACGTTTCGACCCCGTTCATATTTTGAGAGCTGGGCTTGGGTGATGCCGAGGACCTGGGCAAGCTCCACCTGACGCATCTCGAATCCACGGATCTGTCTGATCCTTCTGCCGATCGCCCGCAGATCAGGTTTGGCGGCGGCGGATTTTGATTGACTCGTATGCGCCATGGTTATATAGTATTCTCCCTGAGACTTCCATATGGTCCCAGCGAATGTCTTTTTATACCGCAATTCGTCGGGGCAGGAAATAACAAATTCCAGCACACCATTGCTGGATTCGATCCATGCTTGGAGGTGAGAAATGAAATTCGGTGAGATTGCCAAGGCTCGAACGGCACTACTGAACGCCGGAACGACATTCGACCGGAATCAGCTGCGCGCCACGCTGATGTCGCATCTTGCAAAGGATGTCGAGACGCTCGGGCAGCAAATGGCGACGGTGCGAGCCGACTATCGACGGAAACTTGAACGCTGGCGCACCCAAGAAGTCCCCGAGAACGTTTGGGTCTCGGCGCTGCCGAGCGACATGCACGACAGCTGGCTCTACCGCATGACCGGCGTTTTCGCGTTGCTGTGTGAGATGGCGCTCGCCGCCTGGATCTTCAACTGGCTCGGAGTCGGCTGGTGGATGGGTGTGGCGACGGCGCTCGGCATTACGCTGACCCTGCACGGTATCTTCCTGCACCTCTTCGACAACCCGGAGCGGCCGAAAGAGGCCATCCACCGGTTGAGGACGCGCGTCTCCCTGCCCGCCATCTTCGGGTTTCTCGTCGCGCTCGCCGTCGGCGTGCTCGCCCGCTACGTGCAGGGCGAACTCGCCGTGCTGCTGCTCCCGGCCTTCTCTTTTGCGCTCTGGCTGGGAACGCTGTCGCTCGTGATTCTCGCCGCCAGTCTCTTCACCGTCGCGCACATCCAGGGCTGGAGTGCGCGTCATGAGAAGCAGTACCGGGAGCTCGACAACGAGGAACGGGTGAGTGTCGCCTTTCTCGACCAGCTTCGCGCCGAGGGCACAAGACCCGAAACGGTCGCCAGTCGTTCGCCCTATGCGGGAGCATTATCGAATATTTCCGGCACAGTGGCCGGACGCGTCGCGGGGCTTCTCACCGGCGGAATCCTCGCCCTGGCCCTGGTATCGGCGAGCGGCTGCGCCACAGCGGTGAAGTCCGCGAGTGTGCCAGAAGCTGCAGTCGCGGCTGGACCGGCGGCCGCCATCTTACACACGTTCGTGGACACCAGCGGGAGTTGCGTGCGGCCCGCGCTCACAGAAGCTTGGGACACGGTCAGGCAAGAATTGCCTGAAATCGTTGAGCAGCATGGCATCACCCAACTCAACATCTGGCAGTTCGACGTCGATGGTTGGTCGCCCCGGCGTCTGCGCGAAATCCCGCTGCCCGCCAAGCAGTCTGCAGTCCGGGTTCAGACCCCTAGCACCGAATGGGCAAGCTTCGCCAACATCCGTATGGCGGTCCAGGAATCCGAAGAGCGGGAGTGGCGCAGGCAGACGGTCGAGGCACAGCAACACTATCGCGAGGGTATTGCCAGTGCTCTCCGAGCATTGGACACAGAACCCGTCCTGCCCGCAGCCAAGCACGAAACACCGCAGAGCGACATTGTGGGTCTCTTGCGGCGCCTGTCGCAGGCGAGTGAGCGGGAACCGCAATTTGTCGTGATACTCACGGATCTCGCCGATACCAGATACAGCAACTTCCCGAAACTGCCGCCGCCCCAGGGCAAAGGACGAGTGCTTGTACTCCTGGTGCCTGCCCAGCCAAAGGATGCAAGGCTAACGTTGGGGAAGCCGTTCGCCGGGCCGGAGCAGTTCGCTATCCGTGCGCGCCAGCTCCGGGAGGCAGCACCCTGGATCACGGTGGCGCCCTACTTCGCGCATAATCTGACTGAATTACTGGGGGGATCGTGAAGCGTCGTTCATGGGCGCGTTTCCTTGGAGAATTGCGGCCTCGCGGCGTTGAGACGCCGGTCAAATAATTCCTGTCTGCCTAAGATCTGTGAATAGCCGTGTTTTTGGTTTACTACCCCACATCCTTCCAATACCGGAACGCTATCCGCGAAGGGCCCAGAATGAGGTTGTTCATTTCCAAAAAACGGTGGCATGAAATTTTTCGAGTGCTCGCGCGGCGAAAGCGAAAGCAAATTTGCCTGTTTGGAACCAGGGCTAACGGGAGATACAACGTTTTGTGGGCCGCAGGCCACGGGGGATACGTACTGCCGGTCGAGCGCTTGCTCGCGGCCGCCGTATTGGACAAGGCAAATCTTCGCGCAACTCCAAGAGTCGCTTCCTGGGCGTCTTTTTTATCCACCCTCCTGGCAAGTATTGGCTGACCTGGGAAGAGCTCGGAAAAATTCGTAAGCTTCTCGGTAGGCATATGGAACTGGTCAGCGGTGTTTTGGTTTCTTCCGACAACGGTGTCGCCCCCTACCCCGTATATTTCAGAAAGAGCGGATCAATAGGAACGGACATGGAAATGGAAGACGACGGCGGCTTCATCTACTCGCAATCCGAATCGGCGTTGGCCTTGCTGTTGCGGCGCGGACACGGGTGAACAGCCGCTGCGTGTTCAAATGCTGCGGTCCTGTTCGGCTGTTGCGCCGGTCAAATAATTCCTGTCTGCCTAAGATCTGTGAATAGCCGGGATTTTTGATCTTCACCCAACTACTCACACGCTCTGCATCGTAGAGCCCGTTTTTCCACTTCGCCACGATCCCTTCCAAATCTTCCCGACACGCGAGCTGGAATAACTCCTCGCCTCTTTCTTCGATGTGATCCACATAGAGGAGTGCGGATGGTGCACATGGAACAATGCGCTTCAGATGCCGCTTACGCGTGACGAGAGGCAAGGCACGCAGGTCTTTGCCCTGGAGTTCAAGGATGTCGAATGCATAGAAGCACGGCGTGCCTCGGCGATACAGCAGCGTTTTGAACTGACTCTTTCCGTGACCATCCAGACAAACGATCTCGCCATCCAGCACGGCATTCTGGACGTCGAGGCTCTCGGCAATCTGTTCGGCCAAGGCCTGGAATCGTTTGTAAACATACCCCCTGCGCGAGACGAGCTGGCAGTGGCCCGCCTTCACGTAGGCGATGGCGCGGAAGCCGTCATGTTTGACCTCGAACACCCATTCCGGATGATCGAAGGGCGCGGCTCTGCGGCCGAGCAGCATAGGTTGGAACGGAACGACCATCTTGGTGACTCTTTAGGTTATCAGGCGGAACGCATATTTTTCCCGCATTCCGTCGGGAACTCACCAGGCGACCCGTTCTTTCTTCTCAGGAACGGCTTATTCCTGGGAGAAGAAACGCCATGCACAAAGAAACCAACCGCTTCAAGACGTATACGCAACTGGAGAAGACTTACCGCAAGATCCTGGTGCGCCGCTGGCCTCGGCAGCACGGACGGCCGCGAATTTTCAGCCCATTGACGAAAGGAAGGTTCACGAGCCGGGCATTTTTAATCAACGGAGTTGTACTGTCCGGCGCGGAACCAAAAGAAACTTTTGCGTGGATGACTGATCAAGAGCTGAGCCAAAAGCAACCGCGTTAAGCCTTAACTCATTTCTCTACTCCAGTATTCAGTAAACCGCCTGCGATTCGATAACTGTCCTTCCGAGATGTACTTCCGGCACTGTCCTACCGTGATCTCGCCTTGCTCTGTCCACGCCGTCATCATGGCCGAAGCAAGGTATCCCTATGAAAAAAAGGATCTGCCCCCCCCAGATCTGTGGCAGTGCATTGCTTTTAGCTGTTCTGACGGTGCTCAGCGGCGCGCCGGCCACGGCTCAAACCGCTTCCCCTACTTCTCCAACTGGCTTGACCGCGACAGCTGCGAACTGCGGCGAAGTGGATCTGTCCTGGAATGCTTCGACAGACAATAGCGGTACCGGGCTCAAGGCGTACAGCATTTGGCGGAGCGACAGCGGCGTAAACACGCTCACGTCCATCGGTGCTACGCGCACTTGGTTTGATGACACCATGCGCGTGAAGTCTTCCACCGCGATGAGCTACTACGTCGTGGCCATCGACAATACCGGAAACCAATCGCAGCCAAGTAATACCGTCGTGGTCAACACGCCTGCCTGTCCGTTGGCTGCCGGCGAGCAGATTGTGGATAGTGCATACATCGGCCCGCTCGGGAAGAGTATGGCTACGTACGGCACGCGGACGGCCGTGATTTACCAGAAGCTGAATCTCTCCTCTCAGCTTGAGACTTGGATCTATGTTAGCGATTCAGACACAGGACAAACTTCCCACTTCCGTCTGCATCCGTATCCCGGCTATCCACAGCGTGAAAATGATTATATTTTCACCAGCGCAAGCGAACTGTGGACGCTCTCTAATGACACGAGCGCTGGCGGGCACTTACTGGTCAGCCAGTATCAACTGAACGGCTCGCCTCCCACGTCAGCCACGCTCCTTTCAACGACGTCGCTGGGGGACAGCAATTCCGCTGGGGTATGACCTTACCACCGGCTTTGCCTATCGCAGCCCCACCGGTACCTGGGCAGCCCACTTCCCGGTGACGATTTCCAACGGCGGTTTGGGGGGAGATGTCACGCTAGCCAGGATGGCGATGGTGCAGCATCCAGCTGACGCCAGCATCTGGGTGTTTGTGAAGCGGGACAGCTTCGCTAATATTAGCGCAATTCATTTCACCGAGATTACAAACGATGTGAATCTCGACTCAGTTACTCTCAGCTACATCTCTCAAACAGCTGACGGGAGTAATGGCCCGGAAGGGGAATTCCCATACCTGGCCGCTTCCCCCGACCCGACGCGCAGTGCCATCCTGCTGGCCTATCAGAATTACCAATACCAATTTGTCTTCATTGACCCTCTCTACGGAAGCCTGTCGAACAATATCTTTCTGAAACAGGCCCGCGTGAGCATAGCGCAGGTCAGCGCAGACGGGTCTAAGACTTTCATCCCCTTCCAAGCCTACATGGAGCGAGTTTCGCAGTTCGGGATGTCCGTCCTGTCGGACGGAGGCATCTGGCTGGCCTATCAGCCCATAAACTCCCAGACGCTTACCTGGAACGGAGTCTATGCCAGCAAATACCAGAACGGGGTCTGGAGTGCTCCCGTGCTCGCAGGGCTCGATTACAACGACTATAACAGTGCCAGTGGCCTGGGCGTCTCCCTGGTCTATCGCACCGACCAGCCCTTGGCTGCGTTCATGACTCCAGACCAGAGGATGCACAGGTTCGACCTTTCAAATCTGGGCACTGCTCCCGCTGATACGACGGCCCCGACGACTTCTATCACAAGCCCGGCTAATGGCGCCACGCTGTCCGGAAGCGTCACGATATCGGCTTCCGCGTCAGACAACTTAGGCGTTAGCAAGGTTGATCTTCTGGTGGATGGTTCCGTGGCCGGTACGATGACTACGTCGCCTTACGTTCTGCTTTGGGACACGACGAAGTCGCCTAACGGCACGCACACGCTTCAGACAAAGGCGTACGACGCTGCCGGCAACGCTGGCCTTTCCGCGATTGTATCGGTTAATGTCAATAACCCGATTTCGAGCGCAAATCTCACAGTCGCCATAACGAATCCGATAAATGGCAGCACCGTCCCACGCAATCAGAAAGTGACGATAAGCGCCGCAGCCTCGGACAAAGTTGCAGTCACGAAAATGGAGTTCTACGTCAACAACAGTCTGCTCGGCACTTCAACTTCAGCACCCTACAATTATCCATGGAAGGTGCCCGGGAAGAAGGGGCTCTACAACATTAAGGCCCAAGGCTACGACGCGATGGGAAACAGTGCTGCCCAGGCGATCACGGTTACAGCACAGTGATGTCATCCTGACCCTGAGCTCCGCGAAGGAGAAGGATCTACGCATTACAAACGCAATTCATAGATTCTTCGCGGCTGGAAGCCCACTCAGGATCACAGCCTCCGAAAGTGGGGAATTAATGGACGCCACACTACAGGAAATCGCGGCGTCTAGCCTCAAAATGAGCAACCACACCTAGCTTTAGTCCGCTGGACTTGGCTCGTACAGGATGGCATACTCCATTGTCTCCCGGAGGATGTCATAACGAATGAACATGCGACCCAACCTGACCAGACTCGTTGTAGTGGTTTTTGTTCTTCTGCTCCTCGGCGCGGCTGTATCTCTAGCCCAAAGTTCCGGAAAAGACAGACAGAAAAATGAGCCCCTCGCCGTGGTTGCGGGGCAACCGATCTATGACGATGACTTGCGACCGTTCGCCGAAGGAGAACTGTTTCAGCTTCGCCTCAAAGAGTACGAAGTGAAGAACAAGGCTCTCGATAATCTGGTGAATCAAAAACTGCTGGAAGCAGAGGCCAAGAAAAAAGGCATTCCCACCGAGAAGGTTCTCGAGCAGGAGGTGGATGCCAAAGTCCCTGAGCCGACTGAAGCCGAACTGCAGGCTCTTTACATCGTCCAAAAGGAGCAGCTAGGAAAGCCTTTCGAAGAAATCAAGGCACCGCTCCAGCGGCTGCTGAAACAGGCAAAACTCCAGCAGGCGCGCCAGGATTACTACAAACATCTTCGGGAGCAGGCCGGGGTATCCATCTTCCTGCAAAAACCAAAAGTCGAGGTCTCCTATGATCCGACCCGGGTGCGGGGAAATCCGAAGGCTCCGGTGATCATCGTGGAGTTCTCCGACTTTCAGTGTCCCTATTGCCAATCGGCTGAGGCGACCTTGAAGAAATTACTTGCCAAATACGAAGGCAGGGTGAGCCTGGCGTATCGAGACCTTCCGCTCAAGGACATTCACCCGCAGGCTGAGTTGGCAGCCGAGGCAGGCCGCTGTGCCGGCGAGCAAGGGAGATTTTGGGAATATCACGACCTTCTCTTCCAAAACCAAGGCAAACTTAATCATGACGGTTTGATAGAAGAGGCACGCACTCTGAAGCTCGATGAGAAGCAATTTGATTCCTGCCTATCCAGCGACAAGTACAAAACGCAAATTGAGGAAGACCGGCAAGCAGGGCTGAGGGCCGGAGTCAATGGTACTCCGGGATTCTTCATTAACGGAAATATGGTCAGCGGCAACCAGCCGCAGGATTCATTTGAAAAGGTGATCGAGGCCGAGCTCGCGACCCCCAAGGTTAAGCAAATTGCTCATTGATCTTGCCGACTAGTGCTGTCCAACCTTGATGATCCCACGCGTCTCGTGTCAGGGCATGGCTTGAGCCGTGCCGCCCATGCTGCCAAATAGACGCTGCCTTCAGGCGCCCTTTTGCAGCAGCTTCCCCCAACGCCTAAGTGCGCGATAGATAATTGAGGTGCGCTTGCGCCGATGCGAATCGCGCATTTTTTCCCGAAGCCTGCGCAGCAGACTGTGGTTCGCCCTTGGTAGCCAGCTCCTGTTACACGGGCGGACAACCTGGCACTTTCGCGTGAAAATAAAATGCACCCTTCCCTTGTTGCGGGAAGGGTGCTGGTTGTCCGGTTGGTTGGCCCAAGCTGCGGGCTGGCCCAACCGGGATATTGGCCGGGAGGTGTGGGGATCGGTTGGCCCCACCATCCCAGTATCTCGTCCTTACTGCGCCGCGCAGGCGCCGAACGGACAGATCACGCACATGGCCGAAGCCGTCTTGGGCCCGACGTTGCTGCCGTTGCTCGCCACTCCTGTCACTGTGACCGTGTCGGTGAACTGTATCCGGCCAGCAGTTAACCCAAACGCGTCCGCGCTAGACGGGAAGTAGCTCGCCGCCCCTGTTGGCGTGCCTGATGACACCCCTGTTGGTGCTGTCAGATTCGGGCATACCCCTAGGTTCGTATAGCAGATAGATGCGCCCGGAGCCAAAAGAGCCGTGGAGTTGAACGGCCCACCGCCCGACCCACCACCCAGAACGGCATCCGTCACCTGCCAGCTCCTCAGGTTGAGGGTCCCAGTGTTTGTGACCGTACCGGTGTAGTCCACGCGGACGACGATGTTGCTGCCGCTCGCTTGGAATGCCGTGACGCAACTCTTGCTCACGTCAATATCCACCCTGGGACTGCACTGGTTCACACCATTCACAATCAAGTCTGTGCTCGCAACCGAGCCGGTCGTGGCGGTGATGGTAGTTCCGCCACTCGAAGAGGTTTGCGCCGACGCGTCTGCCACGTTCGAGGCTGGGTGCGTACTCGTTGTAAGCGTGTTGGTTGTGCCGCCGGGCTGCGGGCAAGCGGCTGATGGGAAGGTCTTAGATTGCCCCTTCGATAGGCTGCCGCAATTGTAAGTCACCGCCGTGCCCCCGACTGGTGTGTCCGTGGCCTGGACGTTGAATAGGGTGCCGCCACCGTCATTGGTCACACTACCCTGGTACGAGTAATTGAACGTGTTGTCGGCGTTGAAACTGTTGCACGTGTAGGTCTTGGTGACCGAAACGTGGCACTCTGGGAAGCCGCCGCTAAGGAAGTCCTTAACCGTAGCGCTAAGCGACTGAGACGTACGCGTGTCGAACAGGAAACTGCTAAAACACGGGGCGCTGGAGATGCCCAGGATGTGCTCAAACACGTAGCTGAGATCGATGCCTCCCGTGAAGAAGGTTTGTGCCGGAAGTTGCGTGCCGCCGCCCTTTGCTGGGGAAGGCCAATTCGTGGTGATGGCAACCTGATTGGTGACCGCGCAAGCGGGAGAAGAGCTTACGTTCGAGCCACCGGTTTGGATGTCACTACACAGTGAAACGAAGCTGCTCACATATCTTACGTTTTTGCCTGCGCATACAAGGTTTGGAGACTTCGACGGGGTGGCCGAATTGTATGCCTGGTCCGCCCCAGTACATGTAGTGTCCCAAATGTAAACCGAAATAGTGGGCGCGACGCCGCCACCCGTAAACGCCGAGACCATAAACACGTCATTGTTGACGTGGTTCCCCGTGAATGTGCTTCCACCCGGAATGGGGTGGACATCTTGCTGGAAGAACCAAATCCCAATGTTGGCGTCCCCGTTCACCGAAAAGCGTTCGGCGCCCAAAATAAGCATGGTGTCGGTGTCACCCGCGTCCAGCCGAGTGTAAGCGGCGGTGTAGCCATTGGTTATAGTGTCCTTGTCAGGGGTTGGGTTGTGCGAGTAATGCCACGAGCTGGGGTCCTGAATGTCTTTACTGCCTTGCGTAAAGGCATTGCTGCTTGCTGAACCCGAAACGAAAGTGCGGAGGTCAAAGTGGTCTCCGGCCCCCCCTTGGAAGCTGCCGTTCGTGCCGGTGCCGTTCAGCAGGTTCCAGTAGTCGCAGGTAAAGGAACTTTCGGTGGGCGGGTTTGTCACTGGCTTGTTGATATATGTGCAATTCGGCCAGGCGCTGTCCAAGGCCGTTTGCCCATCAAGTTGGAAAACGGTTGTTGGCGCAATCTGTGCCATCGCTACTGCGGCGGAGAGCAAGATACTACATACAAGCAAAAATCGACTTATTGTTCGACAACTCATATTTCCTCCTGGGAGTCCGAAATTTCTCCGTGAGTCTTCCGGTCAGGAAGGCCCTCCGGTCGTACTGAGGCCCACGTCTGTTTCCTCAAACTTCGGCAGGAGAGGCTGGAGGAGCGGGGGAAGTGCGCGCGCAACGCTCCGGGGCTCGTGAGGGCTGCCACCCCGGCCGACGAAATGGACAAAACGGTCAACGTCTCGGTCATGGAAGGGCTGATTACGGACGTGCGCGGAAACAAACACTTACGAAGCAACAGGAACCGCCACTGCGACTCCGAGCACAACAATGGCGTCATGCTGGGCACGCCCGCTGGCGCCGTAGGGCGGTCGTTTGGTGAGGCATTGTGCATACAGCTTTTTGTGGACGCGAGACGGGTTAGCTGCGAGGTACGCCGGCCAGAGCGGGGGATGTGCAGGGCTTAGGCCCTGTTTGGCTGGAGGTCGGCGAACTTCCTCGGCCAACGCAAATGCGCGGGAGCAAGGTATCGCGCAACGAATCAGTGGTCAATTCCTCGAAAGGTGTAGAGCAACTACAGCCTTAGTTGTAGAATTCGGCGGAATCCTGCTGCCGCGCGTCGATCGGGGTTGTTTCCTCCTTACTTGCGCGATTTCCTATCTGTTTGTCAAACATTTCGGCACGAGAGCGACGGGAGCGAGCGACGGAGTGCGCGCGCGCGTCCCAGGGCAACTTGCGAGTCTGCCGCCCCCGGCTCGATAACGGGCGGTAGTTTGGCGCAGGGAAAAGGGAGAATTCAAGGCACTTAGGGTCCTCAGGCGATTCACCGAGGTTCCCATTTAACTTACTGCACGCGAAATAGATTGGAAGAAAAGATTCCTTTGAAGCCCGCACCTATTCGCAAAAGTTACTAGCTTTGCACCAAATGCGGTGCTACTATGCACGCACTTAGGGCCCCACGAGACGGGTTCTATCCCCCTGGCCGTTTCGCAGCAAAAAGAATCTTCAAAGCTGGGAAAGGGACTTGCGCCATGAAAGCTTCCCACTCTGGTTCCATTCTTTTCGGTGTGTTTGAATTTAATCCGCAGGCAGACGAGCTGCGGAAGTGGGGCCTGAAGGTCAGAGTCGGCCCACAGGCTTGTAAAGTACTCGCGTTGTTGCTGGAGCATCCCGGACAAGTGCGGACAAGAGAGGAAACTACGCCAGCGACTATGGCCGACGGACACCTTTGTTGACTTCGAACATAGATTGAACAAAGCGATTCACGCGTTGCGTGTGGCATTGGGTGATTCCGCGACCAGTCCACGCTACATCGAAACCGTTGCCGGCCAGGGGTACCGATTCATTCCGATTCCGCAGTCGCCGAGCCGGCCATCGAAGTTGGGAGCTTTGCGAAAGATTGACTCCGTGGCGGTATTGCCTTTTGTGACTGCGGGCGCTGGGTCAGACTTTCTTTTTCTGGCGAGTCAAATTACTTCGCTAGTGACCAACGCGCTTTCGAAGATATCGGGAATCTGCGTTCTCGCGCACAGCACGGTCAAGCACTGCGAAGTGCAGGACAAAAGTCCCCAGATGATCGGCCAGGATCTGAGAGTTAGCGGTGTAGTTTTCGGAGAACTCGTGCCGCGCGACGGCGATTTGATTTTGAATGTGGAATTTATCGATGTCGCGGATGGGACCCAGCTGTGGGGCGCACAGTTAAGGCAAGATTGCCAGCAAGGCATCGACTGTTCTGAGCAGGTTGGCAGGAAAATCCTGCAGCACTTGCTGCCCATCTTGTCTCCGAAGCAGAGGAAGGTTGTGCCCATCTTAAACAAGCCAGCATCTTCGGCCGGTCGGAGAGGCGACGTTAATAGGCGAAAAGAAGCCTGAGCTCTTTCCCCGCATAGCGCGTTATCGACGAATCCGACACTCCGGTCGGATGATTGCTGGCCAGGCAGTAACGCTTCACAGGCTGGGCATCCGCGCGGTCCCTCTAAATCCATCAGCGCGTTCCCGAGAATGAAGAACATCTTCACATCGTCATCAACCAGAGCGCGGTACTACAGTCAAGGATCGAGTTTCGGCCCGAAGGCCCACAACCCCAGGCTCTCGGAGGATTCTCCTTGTCCTGACGTATAAGTCCTCATGATCTTTTCCATCCGGGAGGCAACATGCTGCTAAGGTTCCCAAAATCGCGCGCGTATTTACCATTCTCGGCGTTATTGGACTTCCCGGCTTTACGCTGGCCCAAACCACTGATCGCTTAGTCGGCAGTTGGAATTTCAAGGTGACAGTCACCGGCGGATGCACAATGAACTGTAAGTACGTCGGCATGATCGCCTTCAACCAAGGCGGTACGGTCGTTGAGCAACGCGGTACGGCTGTTGAATACAACGGGTTGGGATACGTTGAGCGCACAGCGTTAGGGACATGGCGATCAACCGGCGCATTGGTCTACAGGTTCAGAATGAAAAACTTCGTCTTTGATTCAACGGGGAAACTCTCTGCGTTTATCGTTGGAACTTCAGATGTAACGCTAAGCGCAACCCTGAATTCCTTTAGCGGTTCGGGAACGGCACAGATTTTCAATGCTAGCGGCTCGCCGATCAGCGCTACAACTTTCACGATTACCGGAACTCGATTCTGAGCTATACGGGGGCCGGAAGGCGGGCCCACCGTGTCCGGGCAACAAAGATTTCGTATCGGCACGAACAGTGCCGATGCTCCTAAGCATTCTTGCTTACAATTGCGTCCGCCGAAAAGCTACTTCCGACACAATCGGCACTACGTGCCATCACCATTTGTGCTTTTTGCACCGGGAGCCTCATCGACGAACGTTTCTCGCCGCTCTTTGCCGGGCATTGTGCCGGGCCGTTCCGATGCGACACCCAAGGAAATCGACCCCCGTCTAGCAGAGCACAAGCATCTTAACTGATACCAGTGATACCGTTTTGGTGGGAAACGGGGCCCCTTAGGGAAACTATAGAAACTGGAACGGAAGTTGCGATTCGCTTGTAACCCGCTCCAACACAGGCTATTATCATCGAAGTGTAGGTTTCATTGAGTAGTTGCGGGTAACGGCGGTAATCGAATCCCTCCCTCTCCGCCAGCACTTTAATTTCCGTTTACTTAACATCGCTTTTCACCAACTCTGGTTGCGCCCGCACGAGATTCTCCTAGACGCTATACGGGCGCCACGCGTTCGACTGGCTTCTGGTTCGCTGGCACTCGAGTGAAAATCGCGGGCAAGGCACGCTTGTATCTGCAAGGCGCACTCGAACTGTGAGCGATGCACCTTGCACTTTACTGAGGGCTATGAAGACGATCGGAATTCTGGTCTTCGACGAAGTCGAGGAGCTTGATTTTGTCGGTCCGCTAGAAGTCTTCGGTATGGCAGCACGATTCGGAGCTGATTGTGAGACCCTCGTGATCGCGCACCAGCCCGAGTATGTCCGCTGCCGCCACGGGCTGCAGGTTGTGCCCGATTGCATCTTGCAGGAAGCGCCAGCTCTTGATCTGCTTATTGTGCCCGGCGGGCTCGGCGCGAGAACGCACGTCAGAGAAAATCCGCAGATTCTGGAATTTGTACGCCGCCAGAGGGGCACGGTAGTTTCTGTCTGCACGGGCGCACTCATCCTTGCGGCTGCAGGTATGCTCGATGGGCTCTCAGCCACCACGCACCACTCCTCATTAGACCTCCTGCGAGAATATGGGCAGATCACGATTCAAGAGGGTACTCGTTTTGTGATGCATGAGCGGGTGGCGACATCGGCTGGAGTGACGGCAGGCATTGATCTGGCGCTCGCTCTCGTGGCGCGTGAATGGGGTCATTCTGTCGCAGAAAGCGTGGCCGCAAACCTGGAATGGGAAAGCACCAGTTGGAAGCAAGCGCCGTCGGATGAGCCTCTCCAGCAGCCGACATTCTCGATCCGCCTGGCGACGATGAACGACAGCGGTGGCATTCTTAGCTGCCTGCGTGCGGCCTTCGAGCGCTACGAAAGCAGCTACACGCGCGGCGCATATGAAGACACAGTGCTGACGCCAGAAAGCCTCCAAAAGCGCCTCGATGTTATGTCGATTTTTGTCGCCATTTCCGCAGCGGGGGAAATTGTCGGAACGATTGCCTGCCACACCGTCAGCCCTGACGAAGGTCGTTTACGTGGCATGGCTGTTCGTCCAGAGTGGCAAGGAACGGGGCTGGCGGCAGCGCTGCTGCACGCTGCGGAAACAGAGCTTCGCAAAAACCAGTGCAAACGCATCACGCTCGATACCACAGATCCACTCAGGCG
>WNGN01000939.1_pt1 | contig 19668 bp, 9 predicted proteins | sample 5400561 | NCBI WGS metagenome assembly WNGN01 (sample SAMN13153379, study PRJNA577476) | soil metagenome | isolation source: 115 cm soil or saprolite under Garry oak tree replicate 2 | place: USA:California | collected 2016-06-15
GAGGCGACGGTCAGCCTCGCCGTCCCTCATACCGGCTTCGAAGCAAGGTCTATCCAGATAAATACCGTTTCTGGATGCGACATGAGGAAGGTAGTGCGGTGAAGACAGTCACGATCAAAGAGCGTTCGGGGATCACGCTCATCGATGTGCTCACAGTCGATCCCGGAGATCAGGACCAACTCGTCAAGATCCTCGCGGAAGCGGCGGAAACGACTCTCAGGCACATGCCCGGTTACATTTCGTCCGTTATTCACAAAAGCGTCGACGGCAGGAAGGTTACGAGCTACGAACAATGGGCGAGGCTCGAAGACTTCGAGGCCATGTTCCAGCATCCTGAAGTGAGACAATGGGTCGACCGGGTCGGCGAGATCGCAAGAGCAGAGGCGTCGCTGTACACCGTGGAGTACGTAGACAGCAACGTCCGAACAAAGGCGCCCGGTTAGACGTCCTGGGATGGACGATCGGTAGGCCAGTTGTCCCCTTCGCCCTCAAAGCGCGAGGACCACTCCGGGTCTGTCCGAGGAACAACTGGAGACGGCGGGCACGAACGAAGGCGTTAGGACTACTTTGCCCTCCACATTCAGAGTGAAAACCCTCGCGTGATTGCGACTGACCTCCATGGGCTGAACGTCCGGAGGCGGCACTGCCCGCGAGAACTACTTATAGGCTTCGCGGGAAGCATCTATCCTTCGCGTTCGGCCCAAGTCCCGAGAATAGTTTCGCCTAGCTCCTTAGTGAACCGGTATTAATCCATCCCGCCATCGTGAACCGTGGTCAGCTACGCGAGAGAACCGGGCAGTGCTACGACTGCTACTACGGCTCCGAAATCGATGGGGAGGTGCTGGAACGGGTGGTTGCGGCAACGCTCTATATTCCTAATGCTACCGGATATTCCCACAGCCGCGAGATACTTGACTTGAAAGACCGAGGGGATTTTGCCGACCAGCACGCTGAGGTCCTCATGTATGTGCTTTCTCAGGAACGGCTGAAGTTCCCTAGGGAAGGCGTTCTCGTCCCGGTCCCGCAAACGAAACGTCGCTCGGCTCCGACTGGTCCCGTGGCCCTCGCAAATTCACTCTCCAACAAATCCGGTCTTCCGGTTGCTCTCGCTCTATCTTTCATTCGTCAAGTAAAGAGCCAGAAGGGACTTTCAGGCGGCCAGCGAGAAACGAATGTAAGGAACTCGATGAAGGCCGACTCCGCCGTTATGGGCAGACCGGTGTACCTTGTAGACGACGTTTTGACAACCGGAAACACAATGCATGAAGGTGCACGAGCAGTGCGCGAAGCCGGTGCTACATCCGCGATTGGTCTCGTTGCCGGCAGGGACGCCGACCTAAGATTGCTCGAACACGCTGGAGTGATTAGACGTGTTGAAGATTGAGCATCTTGCAATCGTGACTCTGCTGAACGATGAAGGGCGGTCGGACATTCGAGAGCTAGCACAACGGCTACGAATGCTGTCTGCGACCGGTCTCCGGTCATTCCTTGATGAAGCCCTTGAACGCATGAGCGAGAAAGGGCTGAGTTGGAAGAGCGACCCGCTGCTAGTTCAGGTTCTTAAGGAGACGGCAGGTCCGAAACGCATGGACCACTACATCGCCGTCCTCAATGGCTATCGCTCCCGAGGTATCAGGATTATCGACTACTGGGACGGAGGATACCCGGAAAGGCTAAGACACATCTCCAACCCGCCCCTCGTTTTGTTTGTGCGGGGTCAAGTGTTCCCCGGCTCGTCTCCCGTCGCCATCGTGGGAACCCGGACCCCTTCGCCCAGAGGTGTGACACTCGCACACGAGTTTGGCTCTTTCTTCGCAGAACGCGGGCATACGATAGTGAGCGGGCTCGCGTGGGGCATTGACTCTGCAGCACATACAGGAGCTTTGGACGCAGGGGGAACCACCGTGGCGATTCTTGCCGGCCACGTTGAGCACATCTACCCTAAGGCTAACACCGACTTGGCAGCCGCCATCGTCAAGAGAGGTGCGTTGGTGAGCGAAGTAAGTCCGGAGGTTGTGCTCCACAAAGGACGCTTCGTTGAAAGGAACCGGATAACCAGTGGGCTCGCTCATGCGGTTATTGTAGTGGAGTCGGTCAGGAGTGGCGGCACACTTCAGCAGGTCCGGTTTGCCATCGGTCAAGGTCGGCCCACCTACGTCGTAGACCAAAGCGACTTCGAGAATCCCGAGACCAAAGAAGGCTTTCAGCGCCTCAGGGAGATGGGGGCAACTCCAATTCGCAATCCGACGGATGTCCGCATCCTTTCTGCGTGAAGCGGTGGTTTCTTGGCCCTTAGGTTTACCCTTGTCCCGTGCTCGCCACCAGAACCGCTTTTCCGGGAGCCGCCTTTGCCGTAGTGTGGCGCTTTCGGGTCACACGAAAATACCGGTGCGACTTCGGTGGCTCGGTCAGTTCAGCGGAGTCCTGAGCTATCGTCAGCAACGCCTCGACATGCATGCTCCACTCGTGCTCCCGGTCCTTCGGAGCGAGCGGGGCCAGTTCCTGAAGCAACCGCGCAAGCCTTGAGAGACTAGCAGGGTTACCGTTCCCCATCAGGTCCAGCTTCGCAAACTCCCGCTTCACGTCCTCAAGGTCCACTTGCGCGTAATGGTCCATGGCCGCGCCGAGACTCGCTCGAATCATGAGCGAACGCAGGGAGGTATTATAGGCTCAGTACTCCCGTGCGGCATCGGGAGGGAGCGAGGTCGCCCCGAGGGCCAACCTCTTCCTAGAGGTGGTCACACTTGTCCGCCGGCAGACGCCTAGTTAGAACTTTCGCCGTTACTGCGACGTTGCTCATGCTGCTCATGGCCGCCGACTCGACGGTTGTGAGAATTGCGTTTGCCGAGCCCGTCGTCTCCCCGGCTGCCGCCGCGAACAACAACACGCCACCGCTTCCGCCGCCCCCTCCTCAACCTCCCGACAACCAGACGCAGCGACCGGTCGAACCCGGAACGGTGATCCAAGGCTGGGATAACAGCAGCTTCGCGCCCACCCAAATCGCGGACCACCGCGATGTTGCGATGCAGGACTCCGGTAACGAAACCTCGTACGAGACGACGTATGGAAACTTTGTTCTGAACAGGAGTTCTCCGTACTTCGTCCGCTTTAGCAGCCCCGGTCCTGACCAACAGGAAATCGCAGAGTCCGCATTCTTGGTCCTGTATCAGGGACTCACTCTCTTGAGTCCGGGGAATGGGACCGTTGACAATGCCACATCCGAGGAACTCGCTTTCCACTACGGGCTCTATCTCTCCGCCGTGTTGCTGGGCACCATGACTGTTAAGTACCGGTTCCTGCGCGACACGAACAACATCACGATTTCGTTCTCGCCTTCCGTCGGCCTGCCAAGCCAGTACCAGATTGTCTGGCTGACCTTCACCTCATGGGATGCGATTGACACGGCGTATCCGTCGGACGTCGAGCAGCGGTTCGAGGATTTGGACGGCGCCTATGGGTCGCTTTTCCTCGGCGCTGGTGTAGGGACGTTGTATGGAACTGGGACCATTGAGATGCCCGGAGCGATTATCCGACCGTACAAGGTCGTGGGGAGTCCGGGCGGGATGGCGATTCGCATGGACGTCTCCGATGCAGCGGGCGACTTCAACGCGAGCTTTGGCGGCAGTAACTTCAGTTTCCTAGGATTTTCGGGCAATGCTGTGGCTACGACGTTCGCAGCCGGTCATCTCACGATAGACCCGCAACTCGTTGCAACCGGTGTACCAGCTACGGCAACCGCGTATTCTGGAGTCCAACGGAAGACTTTCTACGACGGCCAGCGGTATTGGCTTTTCTGGCAGAGCAGCACGACCGTAGCTAGTTATGCAACGAGTGTCGATGGCAAGAGTTGGATTCCCTCCGGAGGAAGAACCGCTGTTACTGTTACCACTAGCTTCCAATATGGGTTTACTGTCATCAACTACGGAAAGACGGTTGTTGTGCTCTGGACGGATAGTGCAGACTCGACGCAGATTCACATGAGGTCGGGACTAATTGCAGAGGATACAATCTATTGGGATGATAGTAGCCCGACAGGTCGGCAGTTACTGCACGATTGTTTTCCGGTTTGTCACAATTATGATGGCCCACTTAGCGCTGCTTTCACTAGTCAAGGCATGGAGTTCGGAGTATCATTCCACGACGATGGAGGGTCTGTTGGATATTTCAGTTGGTTGTGCTCTGGTACGTCTGGGTTTAGCATTTGTGCCATTGCAACCCCGGAATTTGGTCAGCCGGATTATGTTTCCGGCATAGCCTCTGTAGTAGCTGGATTGGCGGATGGGTCGAACCACATTGCCCGAGTGCATGTTTACGTGAACGGCGGCGGGTTCCATATTCTTCACGTTCGAATTTACAGTGCCGATGGCTTAGTGTGCGATAACGACATCCCGGAAACCGAACAACCGGTCGCTAACTGGTACAATTACGGTCGCTTGACGGCCATTGCTAGCGGAAATCAAGTTATCGTCGCGCATTATTCTGAGTTCGCGAATACAGGTATACGCGTCGATAAAATCGATGCCGGTTGTAACGTAGCGCTTGATGGAGGCTTAGGAGTAGGCGATGTCTCCATTCGAGACTTGACTGCTGGAACCAGCCCGGACGGCAATGTATATCTGTTCTATGCGAGGGGCGGACTCGCGTATTTTGCTCGGATTGTGCCGGGTTCCGCCACCTTCACCACATCTCAGATTTTATCGGGATATCAGCCGCTTTACTTATCGGCGGCGTCATTTGCCAGTCATTACGTCCCGTTGGCCTTTGTCATCAACAACAACACCCTCTATTACTCGAATTATCCGCTCCCCCTCGACGGTGAAGCGTCCGTAAATAACCCTTGGGCATCCAAGTTGGGAAGCCCGTTTGTTACAGACACGGGGGGAACGATTAGTCCCACAACTGGACTGGTAGCTAGCGGACAGACCCTAATCAGAGGCACGCCCGCGATAAGCATCATATACAGAGAGCCCGGACTTTTAACTCTTGCTGGTGAGAAGTACGCAATGGCCGATACGTTTTATCAAATCATTCCCGGCATCTATTACGACCTGCCGTGGATTAACGGCACGGGCGCGGGTAGTTACGGTTCTGGCGTCTTGCATATGACCGGAGGACAAAAATATGTACTCAGTTTGACCGGGCAATCTGGCTTGATGAGTTGGTACAACATCACTAGTGGAATCCGTTACACGCTTAGAAGGTACTATGACCCGGCGAATCCTACTGCGTCATCGAACCAGTGGACTCTTACTTTATCTTCCGGGGCTTACATGGTGTTCGACGCAAGACTGGGGAATAACAATGGAAATCTCACGAAAGTCTACTCGGATACCACTGGCCAGAACTACTTAACTTACGCTACTACACCGGGCAGCGGCACCAGTTTCACCGGAATTGTCATCGATTCCTCGACGCCTAGTAGAACCATCAGCTTTTCGGATGCAGGCATTACATCCTATGGCAATGGACAAAGCATCACATTCACAAGAGTTTTGGGTGCGTGGACCGCCTCGGATGGCCTTTCCTGCTCTGCGGCAAACGGTGCTAATACCGGGAACTCCGGGACCCTAACAGTTACGGACGCCATAGGAAGGGGAACGAAGTACTGGGTCTGCAAGTGGAGGCTCATGAGATTAGAGTCCCCGAACGGCGGCCGAGTTGACTACTGGTACAGCACCGCATCTCAAAGTACAGACGCAACGCTTGTTACCTATGTTTCGCAGGGTACGGATGCATACTCGGCTCCTATCACGAAGGTGGACATCTACAACGAAAGCGGTGCAAACGTCAAGGCTCGAAGTCTCGCCTTTAACTGGAACTTCCAGAACGGCGAGGTAGTTCGAGCACTCGTAAACACTACAGACAAATCCGCTGTCGCGCAGGGGTCAAACGAGTACATCTTCAATTCGGCGGCTGGAACGGCTTCGGTTCGGGTCTACGATTCTGCCGGCCAAGTTTTGTACTACGACATGGAAACATGCACAGCCTCTCCATGCGGCACCAATCCGATGAAAGATTTGTCTGGCAACCTCAATAGTGGAACTTTCGGAGGAAGCGGTGGTTCTTTCCCTTACGGCAAATATGGCAAGGCTGGAGGCTACGGCGGAGGAGCATGGATTCAAGCTGCCGACTCAAATTCGTTGGATGCAACTAGTGGTGTCACTCTCTCAGCATGGATTAGCCCTTCTTCCATAGTCGGAATCCATAGAATCATCTCAAAATGGGGGGCCAGTGGGGGTATCTCGTCATATTTGCTTAGCATGGGCGACTCCGGTACGAATGGCAAAATCCGTTTTGCAGTACGCAGTGGCGGAAGCAATATAATCGCAGACTCGGCAACAATTGTAAGCACTTCCAATTGGTGGCACGTAGCTGGCACATACGATGGCAAGACCGCCACAGTATACGTTAACGGAGCATCGTCCGGGGCTAGCTCGCAGAGCGGTTCGGGGAACTCCATTCAGGTGACTGCGACTCCTTTGCGGATTGGCGATGAAGGAGATGGCAGTGGCACATACAAGTTCAGCGGCGTTATCGATGAGGTTCGCATCTTCAACCGCGCACTATCGCCCGAGGATATCGGAATTCTCTACACCAAGAATGCTTTGAAGAAAGGCGAGCAGCAGAACTGGTACTCCATAAATGGCCAGCCTCACTTATCTGAAGGATTTGTTGGAGACGAAACAACGGCTTCGGTCGTTACACAGGATGCAATTGATGACTGGGGCAACCAAATCTACCACAGAGATGCGCTCGGGAACGGGACCTTTGCTTCCTATGCCAATACGAACCACCAGAATCACTTCTATGCTCCGGGCCGACTGACGAAGACAGGAACTTCCAATACGGAGTTCATCGACTTCAGCAACGGGCTGTTCCCGACAGGGCAAGGCACATGGACGGTTACAAGTACAGCTACCACACCCACTCAAATAGACTATGGTACGTTCGACAAGGTATCTCCGTCTCTTAAGATAAACGCCCCTTCATCCGGCTACACAACCATTGTGCATCCTATCTCGTCCGGGCTTCGATTCATAGAGTTCCGAGCACGAATAGATGCCAAGGGCTCCGGGCAGAGTCTAGAAATTCGGCTGGGAACGTCGGTCTTTGATGGTTATCTAGCGGCTAGATTCGGTACCTCTGGTAACATCGAATTCTACAATTGGGCCAATGCTCCCAATGGATGGATGACCTGTAACTATGCAAACGGTCTCACGCCATCCTATAGCACGCAGACATGGTATCGGTTCACGTTTGAGATAAATCTGGACGGTTCTTTCTACCCGTGGAAGGCGTATGTGAACGGGATAGACATGTCCTGTGGTGTAACGCAAATGGGTTATTTACCCACGAAAATCACAGTCGAAGCAGGAACGGGTGCTAATACGTGGGTTGACGATATCAAACTTTATTCCAATAGCAACGGCCAGACTGGTTACTATGCTCTCCAAATCGGGTTCTCCGGCCTGCAGCCACGTCAGTCGATTCGTCTACTGGCCGAAAATGGCCTTGTAATCGACCAGACGATGCAGACCGGAACAGGGACGTTGTGGATGTCGTTCAATTCCGCTCCAACCGGAGCCTACAATTACTACGAGAACGGCGACAATGCGAAAGCCGCGATACAAATCTACGCCGAGGACGGCACGCTCGAATACCAGTCTCCGCTGACCCGTTTCTTCGTTGGGGAACAGTACACTTACACGCGCCCAAGGACGTTTGCCGACGAGCTTGTTAAAACAAGGAATGGGGCTCTCTATTGGCCTGCCGGCAGCACCGGGATTTACGCAGACGAGTTCGGTGACTGCGATAATCACGTTAATGGGATTACATGTTTCCCTTCTTCAAACTGGAACGGCCTTTGTACGCAGGGCAGTCAGGGTCTAGGTTGCTGGAGGCAAGCAGATGGACAAGACTCTTTGACCAAGGGCGCGATTAGAGGCAACTATGTTCATGTCACACCGTTTGACTATGGAAGTCGAACCCACTGGTTCAGGACTTCTGGGCACTCCAATCCAAATTACTTTGTCACTTATGTAAGAATTCCATCTGGACGGGCTCCCGATGGAATTGCCTTGTTATTTGGCGAAAAGCTTGATATAAACGGAGCATGTAGCGACGGTATAGGACTACGGTGCTGGCACCAAGCATTCTGGGGTTCTGTTGATTCCAGAGACCCAGAAACCGGTCTTGATGTTCTGACGAATACAAATATGGGTCCGCTACCAACCTCAAGAGACCAGTGGATACAGTTGGTTGTGAGTATTGGTGATTCTGGACTGCAAAACTGGCCGTCTGGATGGCGCGATATTGGATACAAAGTTAGCGGTGGAGAGGCAGAGTGGGACGTTACCACAACACAGACAGACGCATCATTCACAGTCAGCGGTCTAACCGGCCTTGGCAGCAATCTGAAAGTCAGTTTGTACAATCCCTTGACCAATACCGTGATGGCAAGCGCTGTTGTGAGTTCTGGTTCCGCAACCATAAATCTGTATCGGACTTTGCCACCGCTGTACACGGCCATTTTCCCTACCCAAGCCATGATTAAGATATGCTCCTCAACCCCTTCTAACGTGTGCGACGGAAGCAGCGAGACGGACGAGTACTACTTCGGCCCGCTTCGAGACATCTGGGCTGGAGACACGTTCCGCTACATCGGCGCGTCCAGCTTCTTCGATTCTAAATCCAGCGGAACCCCATACTGGCCCTCCTCATCAATTCATACCGCGTTACTTGGTAGCAAGAAGTTCAGCGGCGACTGTTTGGGCGCGGTTGCCTGCTACGACATGGAAACTCTTAGCGAAAGCTCAACGGCCCCAGATTCTGGCACGGTGTCATCGGTAGTTATCGACCTGTCTGGAAAAGGAAGCCACGGAGCTATCGGAAACTTACCACAACTATCTGCCGTTGACAAAGCAGCGGCGGGACTCGGTATGACCTTTAACCCCGCAACCGTGGATACGGTCCAAGCTACGATACCTACGCTCAATTTGGCGGCGGGCGGGTGGAACTCGGTTTCTCTTTGGATGTACTGGACCGGCGGAACTAGCCAAATGCCTTTTGGCTTCACCACGTATGACTTGTGGTTCGCGGGAAGCTCCTTCGGGTTTAACACGGGCACAGGCGATGTGTGGGGTATTGCCGACACCGGCTTGGCCAATACCCGGACTCATGTTGTCGCGGAGTTTTATAACGGGGACGTTAAGGCGTTCAACAAGCTTTACATCAATGGTGTCCAAAAAACACTCAGCCAAAAGGTCGGTACGACGGGGTCAAGAAGTGTAACGACCTACTTTGCAGAATTGAGTGGATGGCCGAATGATGCCACCAATAAATTTGGAGGTACACTAGACCAAGTTCAGGTCTTCAACCGGGCTCTGACGGACACAGAGGTTTTGGAGCAATACTATTCTCGGATGCCCGGTGCCCCGCAGACATATCTACGTCCTCAAACGAATGGATTGCCGGTAACAAGTAGAGTCCCCTATGAAGGCACCTATCTGTATGTTGCAGCAACCTACGACTCGAAGGGAAACGTCTTGTCAGTGACCGATGCCGGAAGAACTATCAGTGGCGGAGCCAACATAACCAGATACGCTTACTCAACATTGTACGGCCGCGACTATCGAACGCAGGTTAACAGGTCCGATGGAAAGCAAATCTACGCTGCTTATGACTTCCAGAGTGGCGTCAAGTACGGCACGCTAGACATTGATTGCAGAAGGTCGCGGACACAGTACGATGCCATCGGCCGGCCGATTCAGACATCAATATACGATACCGATTCTAGCGAGAAACTGCATTTGGATATGGAGACGGCAACGTACAATTCTCTAAAGGATGTAAGCTGCGCTGGAAATCAAGATGCCTCGTCGGGTCAGACCGTTACCATGACCGGTACCAACTACGCTTCGGGGATTGACGGAGCAGCCCGAAGTTTCAATGGAGCAAGCGAATACCTCTATGCAGCCCCGACTTCGACGGTCAGCGGCTCCTTCACCGTTGACGTGTGGGTGAAACCCTCGTCTGCGGCAACTGGAACGACGTATAGTTTCTTCAGCACGAGAACTCCGGGCTACGATTACAGCTTCGATGCCAAGCTGATGAACGGAAACAAGATTCACGCGGACATTGGAACCGGAACTGCGTGGATTACAACGACCGCTGATGCGTCCTTCACATACTCTGCGAATGCGTGGTACAATATTGCCTATGTCGTGACGACCACGGGATACACGATTTACGTGAACGGAACGCAGGTTGGCAGCGGGTCATATTCCTCCACCCCGCTTCTTTGGGATACAAATCACCATGTATATATCGGTCAAGTGGGATACGTAGGAGCCGAATGGTTCAGTGGGTCCATTGATGAGGTACGGCTATTCAATGTAGTTCGTAGCACACCAGAAATCGTTAATCTCTGGAGTTTCAAGTACAATCTACTGACTAGCTCTGCTGCCGCATACGATGATGTCTTCCCCACGAGCGTTACAACCTATGACGGCGTATCGACTCCGCGTGCACTGTACTTTGATATGGACGAAAGTTATCAGGCAGCCAACGGCTACTGGTACATGGAGGATAAATCTGGCCACGGTCAGGACGGACAATTGACCGGAACGTTGTCCCTTGTCGCCGGAAAGATAGGAAATGCGAGACAGTTTAGCACCAGTTCCGACAAGATACGAATAGCGTCACCGACAGGCTTACCTCTGGCCTCTTCTCCTAGGACGCTATCTGCTTGGATTAAGCCAACTTCCGTTTCTAGCGAACAAATGGTAGCGTCATACGGACCATCGTCATCTTCCGGAGACTCGTTCGCTCTTGGTTACGATGGAACCGGAAAGTTATTCGTTGACATCTACAATGGTCGGGCGACATCTACTACACTGATAGTAGGTATTGGACAGTTTCATTTTGTGGCCGCCACATACTCGGGTGGCTCACAGGTAACTTTGTATCTGGACGGAGCTACTCAGACAGTCTCGTTCTCGGGAACGGCAACTACGCCGAAAACCGCATTCGGTAACTTCATCATTGGTCAGTGGGTTACAAACAACAACTACGACACATTCCAAGGCACCATAGACGAGGTTCATCTAGTTTCGAGAGACCTTAGCGCAACTGAAGTTTCTAACATCTATAACAATGCTGAGAAAAGCCATATGTCACGAACCTATCAAGACGGGCTTGGCAGGTCTACAAGAAGCGTCATCATGGACATGTTCGGTAGCAAGCTTACAACGGTAGCGACCCTCGGCTGGAACGACAAACCGGTCTACTCATATCTTCCAAGTGGACAGTATTCCACGTTTGCCTACGACTTCCTCGGCAGGACCATAATGGCACAGTCTCCCGGAGACTCTACAATTTCTGGGATATCTAGGACCATCGTTAGCGAGAAGGCAAGGATGGTCGAATCGGTCGATGCGGTTGGCAGAAAGGCATACGGCAAGACAGACTTGCTCGGCCGGACAGTTGAAACAGCAGTATGGAACCCAGCAACAGGAGCTTATGGAAATCTGACTAATGCCTCTTACAACGCGCTCTCGGAGGTAACGGTAAGCAAGGATGCAAAGGGGCAGATAACGACGATGTACTACAACTCGCTAGGCAAGCCCAAGATGACCGTCTTCCCGGATTCGACCGACGCAGCCATGCGTTACTCTCTCATCTACTATGACGACAACCTACGAGCCTTCCAGACCGTCGATGTGATGGGAAGGGTTGCGGTTTCTACCTATGACAGTATTGGCCGAGTAACATCGGTAAAGCTGAAGCCGTCAGTCAGCACCGACTGCACCGGGACTCCAAACCCGTGCGTTGTCACGTATTACTATGACCCGATTCACGACGACCTATTGACCATCGACAACACTACCGCGAAGATTACACGAACCTACGATAGCTTACATCGGCTCAAGCAAGATTTTCTCGACGTACCCACGTCGCCACCGGCATTTAGCGGCGTAGTGACCTATACCTATGACAATGCCGGGAAGGTCACAAATATGCAGTATCCCGTGTCGTCTCAGGCCGTGGTTTATGTGTATGATTCGCTGGGACGGGTTCGGGAAGTTGACTACGGCGCAAACAAGTATGCCGAACTGGCCTACGATGCCTATGGCAGGCTTGGTAGCATCTACTACTGGAAAGGTACCAATACTACACTTCAGGAGAAATATACATACGATGCACGAGACCGGGTTACTCAGGTCAAGGTCTTCGATACCGGTTCGACCTACATGCAACTGGACTACGTGTACAACAAAGCTTCTGAAATCAGGTGGTCCACGGACAACATGTACGTCTTGGACGGGGGCGGCGTAGGCAGCAATCCGAAGAACGTCACATACGCCTATAACGGAAATGGTCGGCTGACATATGCCTCGGGGCCGTGGGGTGCATCCCAAGTTCCCGAGACCCACGCCTACACCTATGACCAAGTTGGAAACCTGCTGACTTGGAAGCTCGGTGGGACGACTTACAACTACGGGGTGAGTGGATGGAACCGGCTTGACACATTCGACTACAACACGATGAGTTTCGCCTACAATTCGGCCGGTTCAATGACATGCAAGACCGAGAGCAACCCTACGGCAACCAGAACGAGGTACACCCAAGATTTCCTTCAGCAACTAACGAAGGTAGAAGTTGGAGTTCCGTCCGCTTGTGCAACCGGCTCCGGCACATCCACGTACACCTACAGCTACGATGGTCTCGGCCGACGTGTGAAGACTTATGACGGCACCACGACCTCGTACTTCATGTATGCGGGCAGCAAGATGCTCTACAGCATGGTAGGAGCAGCAGAGACCGACTATGTATATGTCGGAGACAAGCTTCTGTTCCGATGGGATTTGGCCGTTGCTCAGCCAAGATACTACCACCAAGACATCTCACCCGGTAACGTGAGACTAATCACCTACTACAATGCAGGAATCATAGTCGATGCAAAGTACCGGTACCGACCGTTCGGAGATATGGTCACGCCTCCCCTTGTAGGCTCAACGCAACGCTTCCAGTATGCTCAACAGGAGTATGACGGTTCGACCACTCGCCAATACCACATGGGCCTGAGATACCAAGACCCCGTGGTCGGCCGCTTCGTCCAGCGCGACCCCATCGGTCCCGGATACAGCTATGCAGGTAACAATCCGGTTTCGCTCAGCGACCGAACTGGAATGTATACGCAAGTTGGGACGCCTTGGCAGAACTTCATGAATTGGTTAGGTTCGGAACAGGGGAGGGAAATCGTAACGGCAATAAACACAATATTGATAGTTGCAACTCTTGCATCTTTCATCCCCACCGGGGGAGGCAGTGCCGCCTTATACATGGTCGTAGCGGGGCTTATCGGCGGAACTATTGCCGTCGCTGTTACTTACGCCGTCACCGGAGGACATGCATCAGCCAACGACTATTACTTGGCCTTCACTATCGGCTTCGCGGTCGGTGCCGTCATTGGCGGGTACTATTTCGGAGTTAGGGCCGCCGAACTCGCGGCCGCTAAGGCAACCCTTTCTGGTGCCGAAAAGGCAGGCCTTTCTGGGACAGCTAGATCCGCTGTCCCTCAGATCCGCTACGGGACTTCGCTGAATTCCATCAGGGAATCCTTGGTCTTGAGGGCCCCTTCCGAGGCCGAACTAGCAGAGCTGGCGGCATCCCGGGGTGCGGGGTCGGCGCTGGAGAGTTCATCGGGGTTCCGACTAACCTCGGGAGTGAGGCTCGTCCAAAATGGAGACCGGATCGTGGCGACGGAACGCCTCACGACAGCTACTTTGGAACGCGCCGAACTGAAGTTGTCCACGTATCTGGATGACATAACCGAATTGACGGCGAGGGGCGACTTGGGGGCCATTGCCACTGTCGAAGGTAAGGTCAACACTCTTTACTACTGGGTGCAAGATGCACGCATGGTCCTGCGAGAGGGATTGCAGCCCACCGACTGGTTTGTGATTTGGCTTGGAGGCTAGTTTGACGGCAGTGAAATCCTTATTGCTCGAGGGCACTCCTGCCCAATGCACATTTGCAACGCTGAACACACCTCCGGTAGACGTTCCGAAGCAAGAGGGGCCCGTCCTTGTCTCAATCCGACATCTTTGAAGATCAGCCAAAGGGTGCGGTGCTGACTTACGAGGCCCTTGCGGATTCAGGCATCCTTCGTGAGTTCGACTACGCCCTCAGGAGCTTGGAGACGCCCACGACAGTTCAAGCCCGGCCATTTGACGGGGTCATTTTGCACCAGAGCAGCGACAATTCGGTCATTCACTCGACTTACTCACGAAGCATTTGGGAAGCGAGGGAACCACTTGAGAGGGTGGTCGTCAAAATGGTTGATCTCTCGATGTACTCAGCGTCGGTTTCTCGAGGCGAGTTTCCGGCCCAGCCGTTCGCATTGCAGATCCGCAACGACCGGATGAGAATCTTCGTGGAGCGAGACTCGTTCCTCACTCTCGTGGTCGTAAAGCTCCTCCAGCCGGACAAGACGCCCGGGGCTACGCGGATTGCAAGGGCGGTCGACCGCCTGATAAACCGCGCCCACTACAAGTGCACTTACGAGCTTGTGCAGGGCGTCGACCCGCACTGGAATCAGGCCCTGGAGCAGGAAATTCGTGCCCGTTTCTCCACAGAAACGGAAGCATGCAAGCTCCAAGCACCTTTCGTGCGAAAGGCCCTTAACGACGTCGTTGCGGCTTTTGAATCAAAGGCGCAGGAAGTCGGGTCCCGATCTATTGATGCGAATCAAGTAAAGCCTGTCCTCCGGAGACTTGTAGGCGGCAGCTAGGTTAGTGCGTCCAGGGCCTCCTCAGATGGCCGTTAGACGGCTGGCAGACTTGGTGCGCCAGCCGCCCTCCTAGTTCCTCACGCTGGAATTTCCAACGGCTCGTAGCCGTACCGGTCCTCCGAGAGTCCGTTCGGGACGAGTCGACCTTCCCGATACAGCTCAAGATTCTCCAAGATTCGCTGCACGGACCTATCGGGGACGCGCTTGCCTCGGTTCTTGCCTTCCTCGTATGGATGGCGTAGACCCGCCTCCGCAATGCCGCAGGCGGACGCATCGGCCTTAATGGCGAGGGCCCAATCGGTTGGCTCAAACGTCTTCGTCGCTTTGACCCAAATGAATCCGAGAGGCGGGCGGCCCATGTGGTATCCCTTCGCCCTCGCCACGGGCATCGCCTTCCGCACCCGTTCCGATATCTGGTCAGATTCCAGCTGCGCCCAAATCGCAAGGATGCCGATGAAGGCCCAGCCCATTGCGGTCGTCGTGTCGATCGATTCTTCCACGCTTGCAAACTGCTTGCTGTGAGCGCGAAGCTCGTCAACCATCTCGTAGAAGTTCCGCACGTTCCGGTGAATCCGGTCTTGCTTCACCACGAGGAGGATGTCCCACGTGTCCATGTCGGACATCATCTGCCGGTAGGCGGGCCTCGTGGTCGCTCGTCCGCTGGTCTCGTCCTGATAGATGCGGATGAGGGACCAGCCCTTCGCCTCGCAGTACTTCCTCAGTCTTGTCCCTTGCGCGTCCAGACTGAACCCTTCCCGGGCCTGATCCTCCGTCGAGACGCGGATGTATCCGGCGACCCGTGCAGTATCTTCATAGGCGAGTCTTCGGTTCGTTGACTGGGTGGAACAGTCCGGTTCGATGGTCAACTCCATCGACCTGCCCAGGCCGAACGTGCAGTGGGAGGGTAACTGGGACAGGAGGTGGAATATTCGTGGAGTATGGAGCGACGAGGGAGGCTGTCGGGGCTCCGGTCCGGGAACCATGGGGACGGTCACTTGGCTTTGTGCTTCCGACTCCTTCGTCCAGCTCTAATGGCTTTCGCCCAAGCTTTCCTTTGCTCGGGTGTTGCCTTCTGCCACCGAAGAGACCGGCCATCTGTTTTCCGTGTCTCTCGGGAGGTTTCTCGCTTTGGAGGAAGGCCGATTGGACCTCCCTCAAGGGTTCCGAGCAGAAGCTTGATTGCTTCAACACGAGCAGCAAGATGGTCCAGTTCGGCTTCAAGCGCCTTACGGAGTTCCGGCCTCATCCGTTCGTTTAACGGCGTAATAGTCTAATAACCTTGTTCTAGCAAAAAACAGTATCCCGGTCCATGCGATTTTGAACGGTGCCGCTATCACATAAGCTCGGGGCACTGTCCCGAGCGGCGCATGGAAAACAGTGACACTATTGAGCACTGATCGGGGCAACTGCGTTGCTAAACCTATGAAAGTTGAAGGCGAAGATCAAACCGATCGTAACGGGGACAGGCAGTCTGCCAATTGTCATCTTCCGGGTGTTTCCCGGCTGCGCCGGAAATGCAGCTATGACGACGTTCGAAGCTCAGCAACCACCCGTTTGTGGAATCGGCGCCAAAGGACGAAAGAGCTGACAACGCCGCCGAACATCATCAGTAACGGAACGCCGACCCAATCCGCGAGTCCGATCTGCGGCAAGGCTACAACACCGAAGATTCCAACAAAGGTCATCAGAGGTCCCGAGGCGAAGTACTCGAGCGCCGCGTGCTTCGCTCGAAGGCGGGACGCATCCACACTCGGCCGCTGCCACGCTTGGTCCCGACCTCCCCAGGTGTGACCGCAGACCCTGCAGACGACGTGACCCCAATAATGAATGAACCATCGATGGCCCTCGCAAGTCGAGCAGTAGAGGAGTTTCTCGCGACCGATGAGCTCAACCGCGAAACCAATCCCCGTGGAGAACCAGAGGCCAGACATGCCGAGCAGGAACGCACCTGGGGCGGATGTTGAAGGAGCCCCCGACGACGCCCTGGCCACTCCGAGAACAAGGACGAGGAGGGCTACGGATACCCACTTCGCATAGCGCTGAGATTCCCGCCGTGCCGAGCGGGCATGGCGGAAATGTTCCGCCTCCGGCATCTGGCGCGAGATCTCGTGCCAAATCAGGATGGCCCCAAATGCAGCCCAGAGCCCAAGACCGATCCAGTAAACCGGATTGAGAAACGTCTCCCGCGGCGTTACCATAAGGAGAGCGATTCCAAGGAGGAGTGGAAACAGCGCGATCGAGGTGACCACTAGCTTGACAACGGGAGGAGAGAGGTGCCGTTCACCCTTCTCGCTGGGCGTAACTGTAGTCCGCATATCTCGTTCGCCCTCCCATTGCCTTTCACAAATCCGCTAAGCATCTGATAAAGACGAGTGTCTCTCGAGGACATGTGGCTCACCGACTAACTTAAAGCCGATCAGGGAACTGCGTCACGACGCTCGCCACCACGATGGGAGCTGGCACCGAGATTTCGGTATCAGCTGGCAGATGAATGTCATCGCCGGAATACCTTGCGATCAACAAGATTGAGTTCGCAGGGAGTCCAATCAATCCGACCTGAAACGCTCCAGTTCCGTCGGTTGTCGTGCTGCCAGTGGGGACGATCGGTGGCTCCACGGGGATCTTCCGAAAACCTACTGAGCCGGATTCGTTGGAAAAGAACATTGCGTCGAAGTTCTCGCTCCCTTCAAACTGGGCCGGAATCACACGCGCGGCAAGGATCACGGTGTACGCGGCGCCTGGCGTCACCGGAAAATTGGGCGGGTAGACCATTTCTGTTTCGTTGGACGTTACGTTCACATGGAGCATCCATCCGGGGCCGAGGTCGCTTGGCTCGATGCGAGCGGTCCCATTGCCATAGAGTTGCCAACCCTGCAATCCCAGAGAGAGGTTCCCGTTCGGCACGCGGTTCGTCGTCTCGTTGCCCTCCAGGTAGCGAACGTCGTAAAGGAAGAACTCCGAGGTTGCGGGAAGGCCAGGGCCTCCCTGATTAACCCAGAGGCCGACGGCGCCCCCTGTCGCCGATGCCGGGACTGAATCGGAGAGAGTGTACTCCGCGAATTGGCCGGGCCCGTCGAGCGACTGAATGTAAAATTGGATCCGTGCCCCGGCGATAGGTGCACCGCCTTGGTCGGTCAGCTTCCCCGCGATTTCGAGAGAACCGTTCGAAGAACGTGAGCCGGGAGATAGGCTGAGCGGGGTCCCCGGCAGGCAGGGGTCTGGCCGGTTCTTCGGAGAGAGCTGGCGTTCGATTGTCCCGTTCTGATCCAATGCGCTCCAGATATTCGGATTCTCCAGATCCCACGTCCAGAGGAGCCAGCCCTCAAAGCGGTAATGGCAGGATTCGATTTGCCAACTCTCGAGCGACAAAGCCGCCCCGGTCGCCGAAGGATAGAAGGATTCAAAGGCTCCCAATTCGCCCATGATGATCGGCTTCCGGGAGTTGTTTCCAATCCCGAAGTTCTCCACCAAATGGGAAAGATTGGAATCGAATTCCCCGGGGTACGTGTGAAGGTCGATGAAGTCCGCGGAGGATCCCCCATCTTCGGGATTGGCGATTGCGGATTGCGACCGAACGAGTCGCGTATCCCCGACCCGTAGCGGGAGCGGCCCTTGGGGCACGAAAAAACCGATCGTCACCAGAGACTGCGGATCGACTTCCAAGATCGATTCGCGGACGCGGTCAATCCAGTACACCGAGTTTTCATCCATCATCCGTTGTTTGTCTTCGGGCTGTGCCATGTCATAAGTTCGAGAGTTCGCCGTCGTAACCCTCCCGGATGAGAAGTTCAACGGAGCGAGGTTGCCATCGAAAAACGCCTCGTTCCGAAGTTCGTAGGCGAACACACTCTCCATCGGAGCTCCGAGGCCAATCAAGCCCGAAACAAAGTCATGCCAGAAATTGCGGTTCGCGTCAATCCCCCCTCGCGTCAAGTAATGCAGGTTATTTCCGTCGAAAACGGCGCAACACACCGAGTAGAGTAATGTCGAGTATCCGCCCCACGCGGGAACGCCGTCGATGGCAAACAGGACAAAGACGTCGCTCGCCCGAGCCCTCCGGAGAAACTCCACGACGTTGTTGAGGTAAGAGGAAGAAAGTCCCCCCGCCGCGTCCGCCACGCGACATGTATTGATGAACACGCGAACGACGTTGTAGCCGTCTGCCTGCATCCTCGCGAGCGCCTGTTCGACCCGAGACGGATCATACAACCCTGGATCAAAAGTGGAATGATAGTAATCCGGACCGCAGGGGGGAGATTGAGCGGCGAGGCGAATGTAGTTGTTACCGCGCGGGACGAATTTCGCGTCCGTCGCCTTGTCGTAGAACTCCCCGACTCCGTTGACAAGCCGAACACCGATGCGGTGAACCGGGAGCGAAGGAGGCGCCACCTTCAACCCGAGGTAGGCCAACGGCCCGAGGGAGGCGATTATGAGGATTGCGACCGCAATGAGGAGCCAGCGTTTTCTCGACCCAGCGCGGCTCTCCCCAAGGCCTGCGATAGGACGATCGGCGTTCCCCTCCAAAGTTTCGCCCCAACTCTCCTCGATGACGAAATGCCGGCGTGCTCTGAGCTGGATAGTCAAGTCCGATTGACTGGCGAGGTACTTAGGCGTTGCGAGGTCGCCGCACTGGTCATTCCAGAGGCCTGCCATCAGCGGTGGCCTCCGAAGTGTTCCTGACCAGCCTATCGCTCCACAGCTCCTGGACGATGAAATTAGGAGCCTCGTTCGCTCCGGCTGGGTGGCATGGGAGGACACCCGGGGAAGTCCCCTGTGTCGTTCCTCATCAGAAGGTTCTTCCACGGGTGCCCGATATGTACATGCGGAAGGCGATTCGTGACCGCGATCGACCGAGACCGGTCAGGCATCGAAGC
>WNGN01001695.1_pt1 | contig 19649 bp, 23 predicted proteins | sample 5400561 | NCBI WGS metagenome assembly WNGN01 (sample SAMN13153379, study PRJNA577476) | soil metagenome | isolation source: 115 cm soil or saprolite under Garry oak tree replicate 2 | place: USA:California | collected 2016-06-15
CTACGGCGTGAACTTCCCGAAGTCTTCAGGATCGAGGTTCTGCAGGTAGGTCTTCAGCGCATCCGGGTCGAGCGTTTGACCGGGCGCGCCCCCTCCTGGCCCTCCCGCCCCCGCCTCACCGCCCTCCCCCGTCTCGACGGAGGTGAGCCCGAGCAGGTTCTCGCTCGTGAAGATGGGGGCCTTGAGGCGCAGCGCCACGGCGATGGAGTCCGAGGGGCGGGCGTCGATCTGGATCACGGCGTCGCCCCGATAGATGTGCAGCTCGGCGTAGTACGTGTTGTCCTTCACCTGGGTGATGATGACCTTGCGCAGGTCCGCGCCCAGGCCGAGGATGACCTGTTTCAGGAGGTCGTGGGTGAGCGGCCGCGCGAACTTGACACCGGCGAGTTCCATCGCGATCGCGCTCGCCTCAGCCGGGCCGATCCAGATGGGGAGCACGCGCTCCCCTTCCTGCTCCTGCAGGATCACGACCGGTGTGTTGGTCGTGCGGTCCAACCCCAGATGCGCGACGCGGACTTGGATCACGTTGTCGCTCAGGTCCCCATCTCCCACGATCCGAGATACTTCTGCTGCTCCGGGGTGAGGGCGTCGATCGCGACCCCCATCGCGGCGAGCTTCAAGCGGGCGATCTCCGCGTCCAGCTCGCGCGGGAGGCGGTGCACGTCCTTCGCCAGTTGCTTCGCCTGCTTGACCACATGCTCCGCCGCCAGCGCCTGATTCGCAAACGACATGTCCATCACGCTCGCCGGGTGACCCTCCGCAGCCGCCAGATTGATGAGCCGGCCGTCCGCCAGCACGAAGAGCTGCTTGCCGTCGAGCCGCCATTCGTCCACGAACTCGCGGACGCGGGTGGGCCCCCCCTCGGCGGCCTGCTTCAACCCGTCGAGATCGATCTCGACGTTGAAGTGACCCGAGTTCGCGAGCACCGCGCCGTCTTTCATTGCGCGCATGTGCTCGACCCGGATCACGCCGATGTTGCCGGTGAGCGTCACGAACACGTCGCCCACCCGCGCCGCCTCGGCCATCGGCGCCACCCGGTACCCGTCCATCTGCGCTTCGAGCGCCTTGAGCGGATCGATCTCGGTGACCAGCACGTTCGCCCCGGCGCCGCGCGCCCGCAGCGCGAAGCCGCGACCGCACCACCCATACCCCGCCACCACCACCGTGCTCCCCGCGATCAGCAGGTTGGTGGCGCGCAGGATGCCGTCGAGCGTCGACTGCCCGGTGCCGTAGCGATTGTCGAACAGGTGCTTGGTGTCGGAGTCGTTCACGGCGATCACGGGGAACTGCAGCACCCCGTCCCGCGCCATCGCCTTGAGGCGGATCACGCCCGTCGTGGTCTCCTCCGTCGAGCCGGCCACGCCCGCGACGAGCGCCTTGCGCTCCGCCGGCGACAGCGTCTCCACCCACCGGCGCACGGGGGGCGCCAGATCGTCGAGCCGGTTGAGGGCGATCATGTGCAGCGCGCCGACCAGATCCGCGCCGTCGTCCATCGTCACGTCGGGCCGGTGGGCCAGCGCCGCGCGGATGTGGTCGTAATAGGTCGCGTGGTCCTCGCCCTTGATCGCGAACACCTTGATCCCGTGATCCTTCACGAGGTGGGCCGCGACGTCGTCCTGTGTCGAGAGCGGGTTGGAGGCGCACAGCGTCACGTCGGCTCCGCCGGCCTTGAGGGTGACGGCGAGGTTCGCGGTCTCCGTGGTAACGTGCAGGCATGCCGACAGCCGACGCGCGGCGAGGGGGCGTTCCCGGGCAAAGCGTTCCCGGATGAGGCGGAGGACGGGCATCGAGCGCTCCGCCCACTCGGTGCGGCGCCGCCCCTCGGCCGCGAGGCTCAGGTCCTTGATGTCCGAGGGGGCGCTCTGGGCCGTCGTCGTCATGCGGTCACTGGCTTCGCCTGATAGTGCTTGGAGCGCTGCACCGCGAGCCGCAGATCCTCCACGCGGTTCGCGTGCTCCCAGGTGAACAGCTCGACTTCCTTATCCACGTCCTTGTCCACGAAGCGCCGCCGCTCGGGCGCCCGACCGAAGTGGCCGTACGCCGCCGTCGCCCGGTAGATCGGCTGGCGCAGGTCCAGCGCCTTGATGATCCCGAGCGGCGTCAGGTCGAACACCTCGCGCACCGCCGCCTCGATCGCCTCGTCGGGCACGACGCCGGTGTGGAACGTGTCGATCATCACGGAGACCGGCTGGGCGACGCCGATCGCGTAGGCCACCTGCGCCTCGCAGCGCTGCGCGAGCTTCGCCGCCACGATGTTCTTGGCCACCCAGCGCATCGCGTAGCAGGCGGAGCGGTCGACCTTGGAAGGGTCCTTGCCGCTGAAGGCGCCGCCGCCATGGCGCGCCATCCCGCCGTAGGTGTCGACGATGATCTTCCGGCCGGTGAGGCCGGCGTCCCCTTGCGGGCCGCCCACCACGAAGCGACCGGTTGGGTTGATGAGGACGTCCCGGTCCACCACGTCGAACGCCACGTCCGCCAGCACGGGCCGCACGACGAGCGCGATCACGCCCTCGCGCAACTCGGCGTTGTCGATCTTGTCCGAGTGCTGCGTCGAGACCACCAGCTTACTGACGCCGACGGGACGCCCCCCCTCGTACACGACGCTCACCTGGGTCTTGCCGTCCGGGCGGAGCCAGGGCAAATCGCCCGCCTTCCGCACCGCGGCCAGCCGCTCGGCGAGGCGATGGGCCAGCACGATCGGCAGCGGCATGAGCGACGGTGTCTCGTCCGACGCGTAGCCGAACATCATCCCTTGATCGCCCGCGCCTCCCCGGTCCACGCCCATGGCGATGTCGCCCGACTGGCGGTCGATCGTGGTGAGAATGGCGCAGGTCTGCGCGTCGAAGCCGAAGCTCGCGTCGGTGTAGCCGATGGCGCTGATGGTGCCGCGGACGATGTCGGGGATGTGGACGTAGGTGGTGGTGGTGATCTCGCCGGCCACCACCGCCATGCCGGTCGTGACCAGGGTCTCGCACGCCACCCGCGCCGCCGGGTCCTTGGCGATGATGGCGTCGAGGACGGCGTCGGAGATCTGGTCGGCGATCTTGTCCGGGTGCCCCTCGGTCACCGACTCGGACGTGAAGACGTGGCGCTGCGCTGGCATATGTGTCGGTCCCGCCGCGGTTTAGACGTTCAAACTAGCGGAGCGCCGTCCCGCGGGCAACCGGGCGTCGGGGTCGAGCAGCTTCAGATCGACGGCTTCGGCGAGGGCGAGTCGCAACAGGTCGAGTGCGTCGTCCGCGGTGCGCGCGGCGAGGGCCTGCTCCGCCGCGGCGCGCGCGCGCGCCGCGCTCACTTGACGCACGGTCCACTTCACGAGCGGCAGCGCGGGCGGCGCGACCGACAGCGTTTCGTAGCCGAGCCCGATGAGCAGGAACGCCGAGAGCGGCTCCGACGCCATCTCGCCGCACACGCTCGCGGGCTTGCCGGCCGCGCGCGCCGCGTCCGCCACCATCTTGAGCAGCCGCAGCACGCTGGGATCGTGCGGGGTGAAGCGGTCGGCGAGCCGGGCGTTGCCGCGATCCACCACCAGCGTGTACTGCGTGAGATCGTTCGTGCCCACGGAGAGGAACTCCGCCGACTCGGCGAAGCGGTCGGCGTTGATGGCGGCCGCCGGGGTCTCGACCATCACGCCCACCGGGATCGACGCCGCCGCCTCGACGCCCTCGGCCGCGAGCCGCGCCGCCTCCTCCGCGACGATCACCCGGGTGCGGTCCAGCTCATCGAGCCGCGTGACGAGCGGGATCATCAGCCAGATGTCCGCGTGCTTCGCGGCACGCAGCGCCGCACGCACCTGCGTGCGGAAGATGTCGGGGCGGTCGAGGCACACCCGGATCGCCCGCCAGCCGAGCTGCGGGTTGGTCTCCGACGCGGCGCGGAACGGCGCAGGCAGCTTGTCCCCGCCCAGATCGTAGGTGCGGACCACGACGGGGTGCCCCGGGAACGCTTCGCCGACGCGCCGGAAGTACTCGGCCTGCTCGTCCTCGGTGGGCAGCGCGGAGTGGCCCGTGATCAGGAACTCGGTCCGCAGCAGCCCTACCCCTTCCGCACGGTGCTGCTGCGCTGCCCGGATCTCGTCCGGGAGATCCACGTTGCCGCGCAACACGATGCGCACGCCATCGGTCGTCACCGCCGGCTGGTCCACGACCTCCTCCAGCTGGGCGGCGAGCGCGCGGCGACGCTGCTCCCGGGACCTGGCCTCCGCGATCTCCGACGGCGTGGGATGGAGCAGCACGGTGCCACGGGTGCCGTCCATGACCAGCATGGTGCCGGGCCCGATCCGCTCCAGCGCGCCCGCGACGCCGAACACGGCGGGAATGCCGATCGAATGGGCCAGGATCGCGGCGTGCGAGGTGCGGGTGCCCTCTTCGCTGACGAGGCCGGTCACGTGCTCGCGGTCCAGCTGCACCGTGAGCCCCGGCCCGAGCTCGCGCGCCACGACCACCGACGGCTGCGTGATCCCCTCCCACAGCTCGTCCGCGCCGCGGTGCATGAGGTGCTCGATCACCCGCACCGCCACGCCGGTGAAATCGGCGAGCCGGTCCTTCAAGCGCGGGCTCCCGCTGGCGGCCCACATATCGCGCACCTCCAGCGCTTTGAATTCGAATGCCTTCTCGGCGGTGAGGTGGTTCTCCCGAATCAAGTCCGCGACACCCGCGAGGAATTGCTTGTCCTCGAGCATCAGCACCTGGGCGTCGAAGATGCGCGCCTCGTCGACGCCCGCGCGGTCCTCGGCCTTCGCCTTCAGCGCCTGGATGTAGCGCCTGACGTCGCGCACCGCGGCGCGCAAGCGGCGCACTTCCTTCTCCACCTGGGAGCGCGGCACCACGCGGTGCGGCACGTCGGGCATGGTCCAGCGCACCACGACCGCGGGACCGACCGCGATCCCAGGGGAGACCCCGATGCCCTTCAGCAAGCGCTCGCTCATGCCGGTCCTCCCCGCCCTTCCTCTTCGGCGCGTTCCGCTTCCCGCAGTTCCGCCGTCAGGTGCATCTCGTGGAACCCGTCGGCCACGAGGGCGAGCAGCGCTTCCATCGCGGCCTCCGCGTCTTCGCCGTCCGTCTTGATGATGAGCGACGAGCCGCACTCGGCTGCCAGCATCATCACCCCCATGATGCTCTTGCCGTTCACCGCCAGGTCGTCCTTGCGGACCTCGACCGCGGCCTTGAACCGGTTCGCCACCTTCACGAACTCGGCCGCCGGGCGGGCGTGCATCCCCAGCGGGTTGACGATCTTTGCGGCGCGCTCGATCACCGCCAGAGCCCCCCCGCGAGGGCGGCCACCGCGAGGAGCCCGAGGCCGAACCGCACACCCGTAAGCTTGCCCCGCCGCCACCACAAGAGCGCGAAGCCGCCGGCCGCCACGACCGCCAGGGCGCCGCGCGACCACCCCGTGAACGCCCCGCTCAGGTACTGCGCGGCGAGCGGCAGGGCCGCCCCCACGGCCAGCGCCATGGCGGGCCCCGACAGCGCCGCCGCCCGCTGCAGTACCGGCTGGTGCAGCGCCGCCGCCACCCTCATCCCGTGGGTCCACCCGGCGCGCAGCGCCCACCAACGCAACGTTACGTGGCCGGCGTTGTACAGCGCCAGGAAGCCGATGATCGCCCACCAGCCAGCGCCCAGGGCTACCCCGATGAGGGCGAGCGCCGACAACAGCGGCAGCCACCCGATCCACACCAGCCGGTCGCCGAGGGAGCCGAGCGGGCCGCACAGCGCGGCGCGCAGCCGCTCCACCTGCTCGGGCGGCACGCCCTCGTGCTCGGCGCGGGCCGCAGCGCCCACGGCGAGGCCGCACAGGTACGGGTGCGCGTTGAAGAAGTGCGCGCCGCGCGCCACCGCCGCGCGGTAGGCGGCCCCCCCCCGCCCTCCCCCGCCCCCATTCGCCACCGCCCGCAGGTCGCGCAGCAGCGGCTCCTCCGCCACGCCCACGCCGATCCCCTGCATGCGCTCGTAGTCGTACGAGCCCTGCACCGTGAACAGGCGCAGCAGGCTCTTGCCGAGGGCGGGCGTCACCGGAGCCACGCCACGGCGGCGCCGCCCACCACGCCGGCCGCGAACCACCGGAGGTTCGGCCCCCGGCCGACCACGCGCAGCGTCCCCGCGGCGCCCGCCGCGATCCCAGCGCCGACGGCCGCCACGTCGAGCAGCGTTACGGCGCGCAGGGTGAGGGCGCCGGCGACGAGCGCGCGGGCGAGCTGCGCGAGCGCGAGCCCGAGCGCCGTCACGAGCGCCGCGCGCGCGGTGTCGCGCAGGATGCCCGCCACGTGGAGACGCACCAGCACGCGCGTATCGCCCGCCTCGAGCCGCTCGCTCGCCGCGTGCGTCGCGCGGGCGTTGAGGCGGCGCACCAGATGCATGCTCGTCCCGCCCGCCATGCCGGTCACCAGCCCGACGAACGCACCCAGGCCGATCCCGAGCGCCCCGCCCCCTCCGCTCGCTGCGACGTGCGCCGCGCTCACGGCCGCCACCGTGGCTGGACCGTACTCGGGGTAGCGCGTCGCGCCCACCGGCAGCACGTCGTACTGGAACAGCTCGAACAGCACGCCCAGGGCTAACCCGGTCCCGAGATCGCCGAGGATCGCGCCCGCGACCGGCCCCGCGACGATGGGTCGCGCGATCATCACCTGCGGCACGCTCACGAGGTCGAGCCCCACGAGCGTGCCCCACGCGAGCAACAGCAGCTGGGTCTCGAGGCTCACGTGAACTCCTTGAGCGGCACGGGCGCCGCCGTCGGCACGTCCTGCGCGGTCACGGCGACCCCTTGGGCGGCGAGCTCCTTCAGCTGCGCCGCCTCGGCGTCGCTCAGGTAAACGTAGCGGAGCCGCTCCGAGCGCCCCGGCCGGTGGTGAATCCCGCCCACGTTGATCCGGCTGACGCGGTGGCTGTTCGTCGAAAGGGCGGCGAGCGTTTCGATGTCGCCGGCGAGGAGGATCCCGACGCGCGGGTCGCGCTCCCACTCGGGGAGCCGGGCCGCCGCCTCCGCGGCGGACGCGAACACGACCTCGATCTCGGGCGGCACGCCCATGCGGTACAGGTCCTGCTCCCAGGGACTGGCCCATACCGTGTCGTCTACGAGGACGATGAAGCCGACGTTGAGCGGCTTGCCCCACCCCACGACCACCTGGCCGTGGATGAGCCGGTCGTCGATGCGGTACAGCGCGATGCTCATGCGGCGGGGGTGCGAATCGCTTTGCTGCCCGCGTCGGCCGCGCGCCGCGCCGCGTCCGCGGGCGCGAGCTCGCGATGAAACACGAAGTCGAGCAGCATCGCGAGGTTCACGCCCGTCACCACGGCCACGTCGGTCGCGCCCTTCGCGAGCCGCACCGACGTGGTGAGGCACGAGCCGCCGGGGAGATCCACGAACAGCACCGCAGGCCGGCCGCCGATCGCGCGCATGAGGCGCTCCGTGAGCGCTCCCGAGTCGCAGCCGTCGTTCGACACGGGCACGAGCGCGTCGCTCACCCCGGTGATCGCCGCCACGGCCGCGAGCAGCGCCTGGGCGACCGCGGCGTGCGTCACGATCACCCCGCGCAGCGGCTCACTCATTGTCCTCCTCGAGGTACTCCTGCAGCTGCCGCCGCTCCGCCATGCGCTGCAGCAGGCGCTCGTTGAATTGCCGCGCCGAGTCGACGCCGCTGTAGCGCTGCAGATGGTGCATCGCCACCACCTCGCAGATCACGGTGAGATTCTTGCCCGGGTTGAGCGGCACGGTGACGAGCGGCAGGCTCACGCCGAGCAGCGCCGTCGTCTGGCTGTCGAGCCCCGTGCGGTCGTACTCCCGGGCCGCGTCCCAGTCCTCGAGCTGCACGACCACCTCGATGCGCTTCTGCTGGCGCACGGCGCGCACGCCGAACAGCGCCTTGATGTCGATCAGCCCGACGCCCCGGATCTCCATGTAGTGCTGGGCCAGCTCGTGGCCGCGGCCGATCAGCACGTCGTTGCCGCGCCGGGTAATGTGCACCACGTCGTCCGCGACGAGCCGGTGGCCGCGCTCCACCAGGTCCAACACGCACTCACTCTTGCCGATCCCCGAGCGCCCGAGGAAGAGGAGTCCGACGCCGAACACGTCGGCGAGCGAGCCGTGCACCGTGGTCGTGGGCGCGAACGCGTCGTCCAGGAACGGCTTCACGCGACGGTAGAACTCCGCCGTCTTGAGCTTGGTGCGGATCACCGCGACGCCCTTGGCGCGCGCCAGCTCGAGCAGCTCGGCCGGGGGCTCCTGCCCCTTCGCGATCACGATGGCGGGCAGGTCGAACTGCAGCAGCGTCTCGAGCGACCGGCGGCGCGCCGGGGGATCGAGCGAGGCGAGGTAGGTGATCTCCGTCTCGCCGAGGATGTGGAGGCGGTGCGCCGCGAAGCGCTTGGTGTACCCCGCCAGCACCAGGCCGGGGCTCGAGGCCTCGGGCGTCTGGATCGCCCGGTCGAGGCCCACGTCCCCCGTCAGGGCCTCGAGCTGCAGCGGATCGCCCTTGCGCTCGAGCAGGTCGCGCACCCTGGGGCCGGTCACCGCGGCTCGCGCTCCAGGACCCGGCGCGTGCGCGCCCCCCCCCGCCCCCCCCGCCGCCGCCGGGCCGGTGGCTTGTCGAGCTGGCGCCGCACCTTGGCGACCGCGCGGTCGAGCGCCGTGCGGTGGTCCGCGCCGCCCGCCGTGCCCACGTGCACCGCGCCGCGCGCCGTGTGCAACCGCACTTCGACCGTGGGTGTCCCGTGGTCCGCCACGAACAGCACCTGCCCGTCATGCGACCGCGGCGCGAGTCTCGTCAGACGCTCGAGCAGCGTCCGCGCCCGCATCCGGAGCTCGTCGGGGATCTCGCAGTGGCGTGCCGTGATCGTGATGCGCATGGTCAACCTCCCTGCGCGATGACGCGGTGGAGATGCGCTTCCGTCGCTTCGGCCGCCCGCGCCCAGGACAGTTGCTCGGCGAAGGCGCGCGCGCCGCGGCCCAGCCGCGCTACGAGCGCTGGATCGGCGGCGAGCGCCGCCATCCGCTCGGCCAGCGCCCGCACGTCGCCGTGCGGCACGAGGAACCCGGTCTCGCCGTGCCGCACCGACTCCCGCAGGCCCGGGCTGTCGGACGCGAGCGCGGGCGTGCCGCATCCCGCGGCCTCGACATTGGAAATGCCCCAGCCCTCCTTGGGGCTGGGATAGACGACGGCCCAGGCCCGGCGCAGCAGCCGCCGCTTCTCCTCCTCGGACACGAACCCCAGGAACCGCACCGCGTCGCCCAACTTCAGCTCGCGCGCCAACCCCTCCAGCCGCGGCCGGTCGTCCCCCTGCCCGGCGATCTCGAGCGTCAGGTCGGGGCGCGTCCGGCGCCCCTCCGCCAGCGCGCGCAGCGCGATCTCCAGACCTTTATAACGCTTGAGGCGGCCCACGTACAAGAAGGTGGGGCGCGTGGCCCGCGGCGTCGCCGGGTCGGGCCGGAACCAGGCGGTGTCGATGCCTTCCGGGATCACTTCGATGTGCTCGGGCGCCACCCCCCGCGCCACCAGGTCTGCCCGCGTGCTCTCGCTCACCGCCTGGAACGCGACGTGGCGGTACGCCCACGGCAGCGGGCGTTCGCTCAGCCACACGAGCGCCGCGAGCGGCCACGGCGCCTCCTGAAACACCGTCGCCCCGAAGAGATGGTGGACGAGCACCGAGACCGGCACGGGGCTCATGCCCGGAAGATACAGCGGGACCTTGTTCAGGTCTTCGACCAGAACGTCGTAGCGGCGGGCGCGCAGCCGTCGCCGCACCGCGCGCCGGGCGAGCAGGGTGAAGCTGTAGCGGCGGGCGACGCGGTACGCCTGAATCCCGTCCAGGTCCGCGCGCGGCGCCGCGCCCCGCCAGCCGCTCGCGACGAGGTCAACCTCATGTCCCGCCTGCACCAGCCGCCCGAAGATCTCATGCAGGTGAATCTCCGCGCCCCCGGCATGAGGATTCTCGCGGTCGTTCCAGTTGACGAGCAGGATCCTCACAGCGCGCCCGACTCCCGGGCCACGGCGTCGAGCACGCCGTTCACGAAGGCCGGGGCCTTCGCTCCCGCGAACCAGTGGGCGAGCTTCACTGCCTCGTCGATCACCACCCGCGGCGGGGTCTCGCCCTCGGCGAGCTCGGCGAGCGCGAGCCGCAGGATGTTGCGCTCCACCACGCCGACGCGCTCGAGCCGCCAGTGCTCCGCCGCGTCGGCCACGCGCCGGTCGAACTCGGGGAGGCCGGCGATCGCCTTCGCGGCGAGGTCGGCCCCGCGGTCGAATGCGTCGGCGGAACGCAGCAGCGGGGGGCCGTAGGCGAGGGCCATCCGCGCCACCACCGTCTCGATCGACGGGCGGCCGGACAAGTCCCAGGCGTAGAGCAATTGGAGCGCGCGGGCCCGGGCCTTAGTCTCGGGGCGCTGCACGGGTGAGCTGGGCCAGGACGTCGGCCGTCGTGAGCGCCGCGTCGGCCGCCTCGTAGCCCTTGTTGCCCGCGGCGCCGCCCGCACGGGCCAGCGCCTGCTCGAGGTCCTCGGTCGTGAGGACGCCGAAGCCCACGGGGAGCCGGTGCGCCAGGGCGACGTTGCCGAGCCCGCGCGCCGCCTCCCCCGCGACGTACTCGAAGTGGGGTGTTTCGCCGCGGATCACGCAGCCGAGCGCCACCAGCGCTGCGTACCGCCCGCTCGCAGCCGCCGCCTCCGCCGCCACGGCCAGCTCGAAGGCGCCGGGCACCCAGATCACGTCCACCCGTGCCTCCGGCACGTCCTTCTCGCGGAAGCATTGGCGCGCGCCCTCGAGCAGGCGCGTCGTGACGATCTCGTTGTAGCGGCTGACGAGGACGGCCACGCGACCCTCCCGCGGCGCGCGCGGCGAACCTTGGATCTCGGCCACGGTCAGTGGGTCAGGAGGTGACCGAGCTTGTCGCGCTTTACGTCGAGATAGGAGCGGTTCTCGTCCGAGGGCGTCATGACGATCGGGACGCGCTCGACGATCTCCAGGCCGTACCCCTCGAGCCCGACGAGCTTCATCGGGTTGTTGGTGAGCACGCGGATCGAGGACAGCCCGAGGTCGAGCAGGATCTGCGCCCCGATGCCGTAGTTGCGGAGGTCGGGCTTGAAGCCGAGCTCCTGGTTCGCCTCGACGGTGTCGTGGCCGGCATCCTGGAGCTCGTAGGCCTTGAGCTTGTTGAGGAGCCCGATGCCGCGCCCCTCCTGGTCGAGGTAGACCACGACGCCGCCGCCCTCGGCGGCGATCATGCGCATCGCCGAGTGCAGCTGCCAGCCGCAGTCGCACCGCCCCGAGCCGAACACGTCGCCGGTGAGGCACTTGGAGTGCATGCGCACGAGCACGCGCGGCTTGTCCCGCACCGCGCCGTACACGAGCGCCACGTGCTCCGCCGCATCCACGTCGTTGCGGTAGCCGATGATCGTGAACTCGCCGTACGGCGTGGGGAGCCGCGCTTCGGCGACGCGGTGCACCAGCCGCTCGTGCGCCAGGCGATACGCCACGAGCTGCGCCACGGTGATGAAGCTGAGGCCGTGCTGCTGCGCGAACTGCTCGAGATCGGCCCGGCGCGCCATCGTGCCATCGGGGTTCAGGATCTCGCAGATCACGCCCGCGGGATACAGGCCGGCGAGCCGCGCCAGATCCATGCTCGCCTCGGTCTGCCCCACGCGCTGCAGCACGCCGCCGGGCCGCGCCCGCAGCGGGAACACGTGCCCCGGCCGGCGTAGGTCGCCCGGCACCGTGGCGGGATCGATGGCGACGCGGATCGTCGCCGCGCGGTCCGCGGCCGAAATGCCGGTCGTGACGCCGAAGCGCGTCGCCGCGTCGATCGACACGGTGAACGCCGTCTCGTGCGCCTCGGTGTTGTGCTCGGCCATCTGGGTGAGCCCCAGGGCCTGGCAGCGATCGGGCATGAGGGTCACGCAGATGAGCCCCCGCCCGTGCATGGCCATGAAATTGATCATCTCGGGGGTGACCTTCTCGGCGGCGCCGACGAGATCACCCTCGTTCTCGCGGTCCTCGTCGTCGGCCACGATGACGAGCTTGCCCGCGCGGATGTCCTTGATCGCCTGCTCTATGTGGCGGTGCTGCATAGCTGCCTCACGTACTTCCCGAGAACGTCACCCTCGACGTGCACGCGGTCGCCGACGCGCAACATTCCCAGCGTCGTGTGCCGGCGCGTGAACGGGATCAGCGAGATCTGCACGAGGTCCGGTGCAAGATCGTTGATCGTGAGACTCACCCCGTCCACCGCGATCGCGCCGTGCGGGATCGCGACCTCCCGCACCGCGCGCGGCACGCGCAGGTCGTACACCCAGGCGTCGCCCCGCTGCTCTGCGCGCGTCACCTCCGCGACGCCGTCCACATGCCCCTGCACGAAGTGCCCGCCCAGCCGGTCCGTCGCGCGCAGCGCGCGCTCGAGGTTCACCCGGCGGCCGGTCGCGTACTCCCCCAACAGCGTCCGGCCCGTCGTGGTCTCCACGGCATGGACCGTGAACCCCCCCCTCACCACCCGCTCCACGGTGAGACAGGCGCCGTTCACGGCGATGCTCTCGCCCGGCTTCAGGCCCTTGTACGGCGCGCGGATCGTGAGGAGGAGGCCGTTTACCCCTTCCCCGTTCCCTCTTCCCCGGCCTTTCCCCCCGTTTCGCGCGACGGCGCTGACGCGCCCCACGGCCGTTACGATCCCGGTAAACATAGCCGCCTGTCCAATACCAATAATGTATCAGAGCCCAGGGCGCGGCGCTCCACCGGCACCCAGCGCGGCGCGGCGGCGAGCGGCGTGGCCGGGACGCCGGGAAACGCCGGAACGGCGCCCTCGCCGAGCCACACCGGCGCCTGCACCCAGTACAGCCGGTCGACCAGGCTGTCCGCCCAGAGTTTCGCGCCGAGCGCCCCGCCGCCTTCGCACAGCAGCGACTCGATCCCCGCGTCGCGCAGCAGCCGCAGCCCGCCGGCGAGCGACTCGGGGCGGAACACGCGCACGCCGCTCCCCTCGAGCGACGCCACGCTAGCGGCCGGCGCCTGGGGCGACGCCATCACCCAAGTCGGCACTTCGCGCGCGGTCTTCACGACGTCCGCCGTCTCGTTGAGCATCGCGCGGCGGTCGAACACGACGCGCACGGGAGTCTTGCGCGGCGTCACGTTGCCCCGCACGGTGAGCTGCGGGTTGTCGCGCAGGGCGGTGGTGCCGCCCACGCCGATCGCGTCGAACCCGGCGCGCAGCCAGTGCACGTACTCGCGCGCCGCGTCGCCCGACACCCAGCGCGAGCTGCCCGCCGCGTCCGCGATGCGGCCGTCGATCGACGTCGCGAGCTTGAGCGCCACGAACGGCCGCTCCGCCTGCTCGCGGGCGAATAGGAACGGCGCGTTGAGCGCCGCCGCCGCCTCGGCCAGGAGGCCGAGCGAGACGACCACGCTGTGCGAGCGCAAGACCCCTGCCCCGCCGCGCGCCAGCGGGTCGGGATCGCGGATCGCGGCCACGACGCGCCCGATCCCGGCGGCGACGATGGCATCGGTGCACGGGGGCGTCTTCCCGTGGTGCGCGCACGGCTCCAGGTTCACCACGAGCGTCGCGCCGCGCGCGCGCTCCCCCTCCCCGCTTCCGGCAGCCTCGAGGGCCACGACCTCCGCATGCGGTCCGCCGTACTCCGCGTGATAGCCCTCGCCGACGACCTTGCCGCCCTGCAACACCACCGCGCCGACGAGCGGGTTCGGCGCGACCCGCCCCCAACCACGCCGCGCCAGCTCGAGGGCGCGCTCCATCGCCGCCCGCTCCGCGAGCTGGTCAGAAGCCGAAACGAAAGCCGAGGCCGCCGAAGACATGACCCGCCTTGGGATCGAAACCGGAGTAGTTCGTGCCGAGCTGCACGTCGCGGCCCGTCTGGTAGCCAATCTCCCCGACCAGCTTCCCGGCGGGGAGTGTCAGGCCGGCATCCGCGAACAGGGCCCGCGGCGAGCTCGTCGCCGGCAGCGTCATCTCGGCCGTGCTGATGCCGTAGGTCCCCCACCGGAGATGAGCGGTGCTGGAGTAGTGGTCGAACCCGATGCCGGCGGCGACGTCGAGCGCGAGCAGTCGCATCCCGGCGGTGATCCGCACGTTCGTCGCCTTGAGGTCACTGTCGAACGCGTAGTGGTCGCCGCTCGGCAGGTCGCCGAAGTACAGGCGCGGCAGCGTGCGGCGCATCACGCTGACGGAAACAGCCGGGATCGGAAACTTGCCGCTCATGATACCGATCCGCGCGCCGTACCCGATGCCGAGCGGCAGGCCGCCGATCCTGGTGGCGCTCTTATCCACGGCGAGCTTATCGATGGTGCCGGGCAACAGCGTCGCCGAGCCGAGCAGGTCGAGTGCCAGCAGGCCGCCCCGCAGACCCCGGAAAATGCCGAAGCCGCCCGTGACGACGGACGCGGGGACCAGCCCCGAGATCGCGCCCGGGCTCCCGTCGGGGTTCGGGATGGCGGCGCTTACGCCGGTGACGCGTACCGAGGCGAACACGCGCCCCCACCCGCCGAGCATGCCGGTGGCACCGGGCTCGGCGTCGCCGCCGCTGATCGCGATGCCGCCGACGCGCTGCGCGGTGTGATAGGCGTCGACCGTCATCTCGCAGCCGGGGGGCATCGAAAAGGGGGGGAGGCGGTAGCACTCGTTTTGCGCCGCGAGCCGGGCCGCGGCCAGCGGCGACCTCCTAGCGTTCCGCGAACCGCACGCCCGTCTGGCCGGCGACGACCTCGCCGATGACCCAGGTGTCGACGCGCGCGTGGCTCGCCGCGGCCGCGGCGGCGGCCTCGACATCGTCGCGCGCCAGGACCGCGATCATCCCGACGCCCAGATTGAAGACCCGGCGCATCTCACCGAGCGACACCTCGCCCGCGCGCATCAGGACCCGGAACACCGCGGGCCACGGCCAGGCGCCCGCTTCCACCACCGCCTCGCAGCCCGGCGGCAAGACGCGCACGAGGTTTCCGGCGATGCCGCCGCCCGTAATGTGGGCGAGGGCGTGGAGTCGCGGGAGCACCGGGGTCACCGCGGCGGCATAGCTGCGGTGCACGTCGAGCAGCACCTGGGCCACGGTACGGTCGCTCTCGGGGAACGGGTCCGCGACGTCGAGCCCCAGGCGGTCGAACACGATGCGCCGCGCCAGGGTGTAGCCGTTGGTGTGGAGCCCGTTCGAGGCGTACCCGAGCAGCACGTCGCCGGCGCGCACCCGGTCGCCGTGCAGCGCGGCGCGCTCTTCCACCACGCCCACGATCGCGCCCGCGAGGTCGTACTGGCCGGGCCGGTACAGGTCGGGGAGCTGTGCCGTCTCTCCGCCCGCGAGCGTCATGTCGTGCGCGCCGCAGCCGCGCGCCACCCCGGCGACGATCGCGGCCGCCGTCTCGGGCTCGAGCGTGCCGGTCGCGATGTAGTCGAGGAACGCGAGAGGCCGCGCGCCGTGCACGAGGATGTCGTTCACGCAGTGGTTCACGAGGTCCTCGCCCACCGTGTCGTGGACGCCGGCGCGCGCGGCGACCAGCACCTTGGTGCCGACGCCGTCGGTGGAGAGCACGAGGACGGGCCGCTCGTAGCCCGGCGGCAGCCGGACCATCCCGCCGAACGCGCCCAGCGCGCCGAGCGCGAGCTCCGTGCGCGTCCGCCGGACGAGCTCCGCGATGCGGCGCTTCGCCTCGTCGGCCGTGTCGAGATGGACGCCCGCCGCGGCGTAGCGATCGGTCACGGGCGGTTCGCCTCGTCCATGTCGAAATGCACCAGGTCCTTGAAGGCCCGCACCCGCGCGCGCACGTCGGCGAGCGTCACGTCCGCGAGCCCCTCCACGCCGAAGGCCTCGACCGCGAACGAGCCGAGCGCCGCGCCGTACACCATGGCGCGGCGCAGGCTCGCATCCGAGACGTCGCCCGTGGACGCGAGATATCCCATGAACCCCCCGGCGAAGGCGTCGCCGGCGCCGGTCGGGTCGAACACTTCCTGGAGCGGGTAGGCGGGGACCTTGAACGTCGCCTCGGCGCTCACGAGCAGCGCGCCGTGCTCGCCCTGCTTCACGACTGTGAGCCGCGGTCCGCGCGCGAGGATCCAGCGGGCCGCCCGGTAGATGTTCCAGTCGCCCGACAGCTCGCGCGCCTCGGAGTCGTTCACCATGAGAATGTCGATGTGGCGCAGCAGCTCGAGCAACAGGTCCCGCTTCGAGTGGATCCAGTAGTTCATCGTGTCGCAGGCGACGAGCTCGGGGTGCTTCACCTGGTCAAGCACGCCGAGCTGCAGCTCGGGGTCGATGTTGCCGAGGAACACGTAGCGGGCGTCGCGGAACTTGGCCGGCAGCTTGGGGCGGAACTCCGCGAATACGCCGAGCCGCGTCTCCAGCGTCTCGCGGCTGGAGAGGTCGTACGAGTATTTCGCCTTCCAGCGGAACGACTCGCCCTTCGCCCGCTCGACGCCCGACAGGTCCACGCCGCGCGCCTCGAGCGCCCGGAGGGCGCCGGGCGGATAGTCCGTCCCGATCACGCCCACCACCTGCACGGGGTGGAGGATCACGCCGGCGGCGCTGAAGAAGACGGCGGAGCCGCCGGGGGCGTCCGCCGTCTCACCGAACGGCGTCGCTACCGAGTCGAGGGCGATCGAGCCGACCACGAGCAGACCCACGCTCACATCCGATCCGGGGCGCTGATCCCGAGCAGGTGAAGGCCGTTGGCGAGCACCTGACGCACGGCGGCGGCGAGCACCAGGCGCGCCGCCTCTTCGGGCTCGCCCAGCACGCGGTACTTGTGATACCACGCGTGCGCGAGCCGCGCGAGCCCCTCGAGATAGCCCGTGACGCGGTGCGGCTCGAGCGTCTCCGCCGCGCGCGCGACGATCGCCGGAAAGGCGGCCAGCTCCTTCAGCAGATCCGCCTCTTCCGGCTGAACGAGCACCCCCAGGTCCACGCCCTCGGGGCGCACGGCGGCGGGCTCGCGCGCCGCCACACGGAAAATGCCGCTCATCCGGGCGTGCGCCATCTGCACGTAGAAGACGGGGTTCTCCTCCGTCTGGCTCTTGGCGAGGTCAACGTCGAAGACCAGGTGTGAGTCCCCCCGCCGCATCAGGAAGAAGTAGCGCACGGCGTCGCGCCCCACCTCCTCGACGAGCTCGCGCACGGTCATGTAACTCCCGGCGCGCTTGGAGATCTTCATCTCCGCGCCGCCCTTCATCACGGTCACCATTTGGTGCAGCACGTACTCGGGATAGCCCGCCGGAATGCTCATCTCGAGCGCCTGGAGCCCGATGCGCACGCGGGTCACCGTGCTGTGGTGGTCCGCGCCCTGGACGTTGATCGCACGCGCGAAGCCCCGCTCCCATTTGTCGACGTGATACGCGACGTCCGGCAGGAAGTAGGTGTACTCGCCGCCCTTCTCGGCGCGCTTGCGCATCACGCGGTCCTTGTCGTCGCCGAAGTCCGTGGTCTTGAGCCACAGCGCACCGTCCCTCTCGTACGTGTGGCCGGCGGCCACCAGCCGGCGCAGCGTCTGCTCGACCTTGCCGCTCCCGTACAGCGACGACTCGAGGAAGTAGACGTCGAACTTCACGCCGAAAGCCTGCAGGTCCGCGTCCTGCTCTTTCCGGAGCTCCTGCACCGCGAAGCGCCGCACCGCGTCCAGATCGGCGCCCTCCGCGTCGCCGGGATGCGCGGCGACGTAGCGCTCGGCGATGTCCCGGATGTACTCGCCGTGGTAGCCGCCCTCCGGGAGCGCCGCCGGCCGGCCGCGCAGCTCCTGGATCCGCGCCTGCACGCTGCGCGCCAGGCTCAGAATCTGCGCGCCGCCGTCGTTGTAGTAGAACTCGCGCGTCACGCGCCAGCCCGTCCACTCGAGCAGTGACGCGATCGCGTCGCCCAGGGCCGCCTGGCGGCCATGGCCGACGTGCAGCGGACCGGTGGGATTGGCGGAGACGAACTCGACGTTCGCGGGCCGCCCCCGCCCCACGTCGCCCCGGCCGTAGCCCTCGCCGGCGGCCAGCACGGCCGGGAGCACGCGCGCCAGCTGGGCCTCTGCCAGGAAGAAGTTGATGAAGCCCGGCCCCGCGATCTCCACCTTTTCCACGTAACCGGCGGGGAGCTCGAGCGCGCGCACGAGCTGGTCGGCGACGGCACGCGGCGGCTTCCCCAAACCCTTCGCGAGGAGGAGCGCGAGATTCGTGGCCGCGTCGCCGTGGGCGGGATCGCGCGGAGTTTCCAACCGGAATTCGGGGAGCGCGGACGCACCGATCTGCCGCGCCGCACGGGCAAGCGCTTCGAACAGCGGCTCGTGCGCCTTCACTTGTCGCCGGAGTCTTTTTTCTTCTTGGCGCCGTCGGCAGGCTTCGCGTCAGCGGGCTTCGGCTCCGCAGCCTTCGCGTCCCCCTCCGGCTCTTTCCGTGGATCGGCCGCGCGCTTGTAGTCGGTGGCGTAGAAGCCCGAGCCCTTGAAGACGAGGCCCGCGCCGCCCGAGATCTGGCGCTCGGCCATCTTGCCGCAGGTCGGGCACTTCAGCCGGCGATTGTCGGTGATCGTCGGATAGAACTTCTCGAACACATGCCCGGCGGGGCACTTGTACTCGTAGGTGGGCATCGGACAACAACTTAGCGGCGCGATACGAACGGGTCAATGCGCGCCGTGGCCGCGCCGCTCACGAGAGCGTCATCCACGCCGCCAGGGTGGCCGTCTTTTCGTCCGCGCGCCACGGGCCGGCGACCGCGCGGCCGAGGTCGGTCACGGCACGCTTGAGCCGGGCCGCCGGCCGCTTCAACGTCGCCGCCGCGGCAGCGTACACGGCGCGCTCCACCACAGTCGAGCACGGCAGGCGCCGCGACCGCACCGCGCGGTCGAGCGCGGTGCGGAACAGCCGCCCCTCGAGCGCGTGAGCGCGGATGTGGTCGTTCGCGATCTTCGCCGGGTCGATCTGACTCCCCACCACGAGCGCGACGCGGCGCACCGCATGGCCGCCGGCCCGGTAGTCCGCGAGCAGCCGAGCGACCGACTGCCGCGTAACCTGTTCCACGATCCTGCAGAGCCGCCGCTCGACCTGCTTAGCCACTCCGGCCCGCGCGTCCATGACGGCGTGGTACGGTTGGCGCGAGGCCGGGACCGCGGGATCGCTCAGCTCGATGGTGCGTCGGTCCAGCACGCGCGGCGCCCGGGCCGGACCGGCCACGAGCACCGCCGTGGCCCACCCGGATTTCACGCGCACGCCGAGCACGTGGGCCGCCCGGCCGCTCACGGCGACAGCGACATGTCTACGTGGGTGCTTTCCGGGGGAGGCTTCACGATCGTCAGCAGCACCTGCAGTCCCGTCGTGTCCCGGGTGGGGAGTCCGCTCCCGGCGTCCGGCCGGAACTTCACGTCCAGCGGCGCGCGGGCATCGGGAACGTTCTGGACCGCGAGGCTCACGAGATAGTGCCCGGCGTTGTCCGGCCGCGTGGAGTCGGTGATCACAAGCGGCGGCCCGATGGATGGATACTGCGCGGTCGCGATGACGGTGACGACGGTCACCGGCGCCCCGGCGGCGGTGACCGTCCCCGCGACCACGCCCCGCACGATGAAAATGTTGCCCGACGGCAACTCCGTGGCGCAACCGACCACGAGCAGCAACGATGTTGCGACGGCGACGCTACGCATGGAAGCTCGCAGGGACAGAGGAGTGCGTCACAAAAAAGGTGCGCCCGGGAGCTTGGGAGCGGAAG
>WNGN01002471.1_pt1 | contig 19622 bp, 18 predicted proteins | sample 5400561 | NCBI WGS metagenome assembly WNGN01 (sample SAMN13153379, study PRJNA577476) | soil metagenome | isolation source: 115 cm soil or saprolite under Garry oak tree replicate 2 | place: USA:California | collected 2016-06-15
GGCTGGATGGCGGTGTCGCGTGGGGATGGTCGGGGCGAAAAGATTTGAACTTTCGGCCTCTCGGTCCCGAACCGAGCGCTCTAACCTGGCTGAGCTACGCCCCGATCAGCGAATGTCAATGATAACCTCTCTCTGGCGCGCCGCCGGGAGCATGCCCTCGTAGCTCAGGGGACCAGAGCGCCGCCGTCCTAAGGCGGGCGTCGCAGGTTCGAGTCCTGCCGAGGGCATTTTCAGCCCCTAACATTGAGCCCATGATCGTTACCGAGCTGAATCCGGCGCTGACGCCGGTCGGCTTCCTGCTCGGCACCTGGCGTGGAGAAGGGGAGGGCCAGTACCCGAGCATCAAGCCCTTCCGCTACCGCGAAGAAATCCGGTTCACCCACAACGGCAAGCCCTTCCTGATCTACACCCAGCGGACCGAGGCGATCGACACCGACCAGCCGATGCACGGCGAGGCGGGCTACCTGCGGCTGGTCGGCGAGGGTCGCGTCGAGTTCGTGATCGCGCAGCCGATTGGCTACGCGGAGATCTCCCTCGGTCGCGTCGACGGCCGGCGCGTCGAGGTCGAGTGTGCCAGCGTCGGGCGTACGCCGACCGCAAAACCGGTGACCTCGATCAGCCGATCGTTCTGGATGGACGGCGAGACGCTACGGTACGAGCTGAAGATGGGAATGGAGGGCGCCGCGGCGTTGCGCCACCTCACGGGGAGTTTCCGCCGCTCCGACTAAGGCTGCGGCGTCCGCTCCTGCATGCGGCGCACGACTCGCGTGACCACGCCTCGCGGTGAGAGCCGAACGACCCAGGGGATCAGTTTGTTGCTGAATCCGGGAATCACGACCGCCTTGCCCGCCATCAGGCCGCGGTAGCCGGCCAGTGCGACCGAGGCCGCATCGGCGATGTTGCCCTGCACCACGCGGGAATCCTCCATGACCCCACGTTTCTGGAAGCCCGTTCGCGTCGGCCCAGGGCAGAGCGCGGTGACCGTGACTCCCGTGCCGTGCAGTTCATTGGCCAGCGCCTCGGAAAACGACAGGACGTATGCCTTGCTCGCGTAATACACGGCCATCAGTGGGCCTGGCTCGAATGCGGCGGTCGATGCGAGATTCAGAATGCGACCGGCACGCCGTGCGACCATCCCCTTGAGGAACAGCTTGGTGAGCGCCGTCAGCGCGGTGACATTGACCTGCAGCATCTCGAGCTCGGTCTGGAGGTCGGTCTCGACAAATAAACCGAAGACCGGGAAGCCCGCGTTGTTGACCAGCACGTCGACCGCCAGGCCGGCGGCCGTCACCACTTCATAGATCTCATCGACGGCGCTCGCCCTGGACAGATCCTTCGCGATGACCAAGGTCTTGACGCGATGCTCGCGTCCGAGCCGCGTGGCCAGCTCCTCGAGCTTGTCCTGGCTGCGGGCGACCAGGATGCAATCAAAGCCGTCCCTCGCAAACAAAAGGGCGAGCTCGTAGCCAATGCCACCCGAGGCGCCCGTGATGAGGGCCGTCTTGCTCACGAAAACACCTTCTCGCCGGCGCGCACCGGGACCGGCAGCCAGTTCTCGCGCGGCGCGAGCGGGCACGCCCAGCGGGCGTCGTAGGCGCAGGACGGGTTGTAGGCGAAATTGAAGTCGATCGTGAGGTCCGGGGAGCCGGCGGTCATTTCCAGGACGAGACCGTCGGTGTTCTTCACCGTGTCGAAGAGGTAGCGCCCGCCGCCGTAGGTTTCCCTGGCCGAGGTGGCGTCGCGAAAAGGGAGAAACAGGCCTCCGCCATACCCGACCAGGCCGAAAACCGTCAGCCGGCAGTCCTCTTCGCCAAGGCGGAATTGCAGCCGGCCGGCGCGGCGATAGGTGATCACGCCATCCTCGCCGCCGGTATCGATCTCGAGCGGATCGCCGGCGTCGGCGGGCTCCAGCCGCACCGTCAGGCGATACGCCGGATCGTCGTCGAAGTACGCCAGGCCTTTGAACGCCGCCCGCGCCGGCGCTGACAGGGGCGACTGCGGGTGCGTTCGAAACAGCTGATCACGCCCCTGCCGAAACCGTTGCAGCGCATCAGGCCCCTTGAGGCGGTAGAGGTCGCCGACGCGTCGGCGCCAATCCGCGAGGTCGATGTAGTGCTGCGGCCCGGCGTCAGTCAGCGATTCTCAACGGCCTGCGCCGCAGCTTCGCGCGCAGGCGCGGGGCTCGGTGCGGATGAGGGCGCGCTGCCATCGGCCTGGACGGAGCCCTGGGTTTCACCCGCCGTCGCGCCGTTCGTCGTTGCCAGCGAGCTACGGCGTCGACCGCGGCGCCGGCGGAATTTGCGGGGCGGGGCCGCGCCATTTTCCGTGGGTGGTGCCCCGCCTTCCGGAGCGGGTGCGCCGTTGCCGGCGACGGCCACGGCGGGCGTGACCGGTCGCGGTCCGTATCCCCGGCGGCGCCGGCGTGATCGCCCGCCGCCGGCCGGAGCTGCGCCACCAACCCGCTGCCGCCGCCGGTCGCCTCGCTGGCGTCCACCGACCGCCGCGTCCATGGCATGAAGCGCGCCGATGCCGGCGACACGGCCCTCGCGCTCGATGTGCTCGAGCAACGGCCGGTAGAGGTCCTGTCCCTCGCGACCGGTCATGGTCTCGATATCGCCGACCACGACCAGCAGTTGCTTCGCGCGCGAGATCGCGACGTTCAGCCGCTGGGCCTTCTTCAAGAAACCGATGCGTTCCGCCTCATTGCTGCGTACCAGGCTGAGGATGACGACGTCGGCCTCCTCACCTTCGAACGCATCCACCGTGTCGACCGCAAGGCCCGGCAATGCCACCATGCGCAGCTCGCGCCGCAACTGGGTGACCTGGTCCTGGTACATGGCGATGACGGCGACACGTAACTGCTCGAGCCCCAGTCGCTGCAGGTGGCGGACGACGCGACCGACGGCCTCGATCTCGGCGCGGTTGGAGATGCTTCCCGATCCGCCTTTCTTTTCCCGGCCGCGGATCGTCAGCCACGTGAGGTTGCGGTTGAACGGCCAGGGCAACGGCGACCGCAGTGCCGCCATCTCGGGCGAGTTGCGCAGCCGTCCGTCGTAGGAGGCCACCGACACGTAGCTGCCGATCGGCGCCGCCATCCGGTATTGCTCATCCAGCATCACGAGGTTGGTTTCGGGAAGAACGACCCAGCTCAACTCGAAGAAGCTCGCATCGCGGACCATCGACTTCGCCTCGTCGTCATCAACGGGGAATGCGGCGGCGCTCTCATCGAGCACCGGCGGCAGCTGGCGGTGGTCGCCGACGAGCAGCCAGCGCGGGGCGAGTCGCAGGAGGGGAAGGGTCTCGGTGAAGCGGACCTTGTTCGCCTCATCGAGGATCAGCCAGTCGAACATCTCGGCTTCCTTGCAGGCGAGCGCGATGCGGTTCACGGTGCCGAAGACCACGTGGGCATTCCGCACCCGCGGGTCGTCGGCCTCGACGATGCTGGCGCGGAACTTCGGATCGACCTTTTCGGGCTCGGCGATGCGGACCATGCGCAGCGAGTCCAGTCCTTGCAGGCGCTCCTGCGCGTTGTCGACCGCCGTGTTCGCATGGGACGTCATCAGGATCCGGACACTGGGATCGCGCGCGACCAGCTGGCGAACCGTCTCGACGATCGAGGTCGTCTTCCCCGTCCCGGGCGGTCCCTGGACCAGCTGCATGCTCCCGGGGAAGAGGTTGACGGCGTTGCGCACGGCCTGTTGCTGGCTGGGGTTGAGGCGGTCGTCGAAGGGCTGAAGGTCGCCCGAGCCCGGAGGCAGCACCTCGTCGGGCGCAATCAGGAGCGCGGCGACGCGCCGCAGGCTGATGTCGCCCGCCGGGAAACCATTGAGGGTTCGCTGCTGAACCTCGACGACGGCGGTGATCGGTTGCGGCCGGATCGTGCCCGGGCCGAGCTGACCTTCCTCGCGCAGCTTGACGAGCCAGCGGCGGCCGCCGCCCTCGCCCCGCAGCAGGGTACCTTCGCGATCGGCGCCGTGACCGGTGCGAATGATGACGCGGTCGCCCTCCTTGAAGCCACCCCGGCGGCTGAGGACGAGCATCGCGCCGGCGCTGCGGTCGCCGTTGGCGGCGCCGCAGACGGTGCACTTCGCGCCGGCCACCTGCAGGCTCTCGCACTTGCTGCAGATGACGCCTTCGGTCTCGACCTCGTAAGGCCGGGCATCCTGCTCGGCCTGCCAGGCGAGCCATTGCCGCTCGTGGTTGGCGAAAGCCTGGCCGGCCAGGACGAGGGGCAACTGTGCCGCCTCCTCCAGCGCCGTCAACTGCCGGCGGACCCAGTCCTCCTCCGGGACGTACGATGCGGCCTCGGCGACGGCTTGCGCGACTTCCAGCGTCAGGACGTCTCCCGCATCCTTGGACGGGTCCGGATCGGGCTGCACTCGCTCCACCACGAAGGCGATATCGCGCCCGGGCAGCCCGAAGAGCTGACCGGTCAGTCCGAACCGCTCGATGGTGGTCTCGGTCCGTTTCTGAAGATTGAGGGTGTAGCGCACCGGCGCGTGCTTGATATCGACGTAGCCGTCACCCTCGGTGGCCTCGGTCAGCAAGGCCATCAGGGCCTCCTGGCCGATGTGGGCGAGCAGGGTTTCGGCCTGGCTCTCCGGTGCGGCGCAGACCAGCAGACGCACGGCGGTAATATCCGGGGCTCGGTGGGCAAACGGGGACCCCGCGACAACAGGCGGTAACCGTAAGGTCAATGGCGCTCCTTGTGGCGCATAAGATTGGGCCTGGCTTTCACAGGTGGGCCGACAGCTAGCCACCCCTTCGGCAGAGCGTCGGACAGGCGTGAGCGTTGGCCTGTCTAACCCGGGCACCAGTATAACGCCAAACCGGGGGCAACGCCACTTGCGGCGTTCCACTAGGGTTAGACGAGGTGACAAAAAGGGCATCCCTGAGCAAGGGCGAGCGGCGTGTGCAGCGCGCTCTTGAAGTGGCACCCGGGGCGCTCACGTGGACCATCCTGATCGCCCCGGTGGCCGCGTCTTTCCTGTTCGCGCCCTACATTGCGGTGGCGATCTTCCTGATCGACATCTATTGGTTCGTGCGCACCGCGACGGTCGTCATCGGGATCCGCGGCACCTACCGAAAGATGAAGGCGGCCATGCTGCAGGACTGGTGGCAGCGCTGCCAGGCGCTGGCGGTCTCGCCGGCCACCCCCGATCCTCGCCGGATCGTGCATGCCGTCCTGATTCCGACGTACACCGAGCCCTACCCGATCCTGCGCGAGACCGTGCGGGCGATCGCCGACGCCGACTACCCGGCTGAGAACAAGGTGGTGGCGATCATCACCCGGGAGAGCGACCGGTCCGGGTGGGAGAACGTCCGTCGCCTCCAGCAGGAGTTTGGCGGCCGGTTGCGTGCCTTCCTGCATATCAAAGACCCGCTGCTGCCGGGCATCGTGGTGGGAAAGTCGGCGGCGATGGCCTACGGCGGACCGGTCCTGCGACGGGAGCTGGACGCGATGGGACTTAACCCGAAGGACGTGATCATCACCGACCTGGACTCGGACTTCCGGGTCCATCGCCAGTACTTCGCCTACGTGACCTATCAATACGTCCAGGAACCGAAGCGGCTCGAGTGCCTGTTCCAGCCCATCCCCATGTTCCACAACAACCTCTGGCGGGTGCCCTTCGCGGTGCGCATCATGGCCAGCGCCTGCACCCAGTGGCAGATGTTCCTCTCCTCACGCCCCGACCGGCTGGTCGCCTTCAGCAGCTACTCGATGTCGCTCGACCTCGTCATCAAGGCCGGCTATTGGGACGACGACGTCATCCCCGAGGATTCCCGCTTCTACTGGAAGTCGTTCTTCGCGACCCAGGGGCGCCTCAAGATGGTCCCGGTCTTCCTGCCCATCTACGGCGATGCGCCGGAGGCTTCGGATCGGGGAATGCCGTGGGAGCGGGTCAAGACGCACGCCAACCAGTACAACCAGATCAAGCGCTGGGCCTGGGGCGTCAGCGACGTTCCCTACGCGACCGTTCGGCTCCTCCGGCATCCTGAGATCTCGCTCTGGCTGCGCGCCCGCCGCTACGGCTATATGATCTTCAACCACCTGACCTGGGCAACGCTGCCGCTCTTGCTGTTGTTTGGGGCCGCCCTGCCCCGGCTGCTGTCCGAGGACTGGAACCTGACCCTGGCGGCCGACCGGCTGGGGCTCTACGCCTTTATCCTCATCAACATCGCCTTCCTCAACATCGCCGCGCTGATCCTCGTTGAACGCCGCATCAATCCGCCGATGCCGCGCGGCTGGGGACTGCCGCATCAGATCTGGGCCTACGTGCAGCTCGGCCTCTATCCGATCGTCGGACTGCTGTTCAGCGTCCTGCCGGCGCTCGAGGCGCAGACTCGCCTGATGCTCGGCATGTATCTCGAGTACCAGGTTACGGAGAAGGTCTCGGAGGGCACGGCGTAGCCCGGTTCAGGGCCGCGGTCTGGCAACAGCAGGCATCGATCGGCGTCCTGGGGGTGCTGGTTGTCGCGGCGATCCTCCGGACGCTTCGGCTGGATACCCTCCCGCCTGGTCTGTACGCCGATGTCGCCGCCAATGGGCTGGACGCACTGGGCGTGCCGCGGCACGGCCTGCAGGCGATCTACCCGCGGGGTGCCGGCAACGGCATCGAAGGCATGATCGATTGGCTCGATGCCATCAGCGTTGCCTTGCTTGGCGCCAGACCGATCGCCCTTTACCTGACGACGGTGGTCATCGGCCTCGTCACGCTGCCCGTCCACTATCTGCTGGGCAGCCGTCTCTTCGGGCGCCGCATCGGTCTGATCAGCACGGCGCTGCTGGCGTTTTCATTCTGGGCCGTGCACTACAGCCGGCTCGGCTATCGCACCGCGCTCGTCCCGCTCTTCCTCGACCTGGCATTCCTCCTTCTCCTCTGGGCGATCCGGCGCGGCGCGGCGTGGCGCTGGCTGCTGGCCGGGGCGGTGGTCGGCCTCGGGGCTTACACCTACACGAGCTACCGGCTGGTGGCGCTGGTGATCGCCGGTGTCATCGTCCTGCGCATCCTATCCAAGCGCGAGCTACCCGGAAACCGCTCATCGTGGGCTCTATGCATCTTCGCCGCAGGGGTCGTGGCCGTCCCGCTCTGGATCGCCACGGAGCTGCATCCGGAAGTGTTCAGTCGCGACCTCGGCGTCTTCGTCTTCCATAGAGCGTCGCTGGCGTCTGTGCCCGGCCGGCTCTTCGATCACACCTGGCGGACGGTCGCGGCCTTCAACATCTGGGGCGACCCCGAACGCCAGTACAACGTCCCCCTCCTACCCCTCTTCGATCCCCTGGTCGGCATCGCCTTCCTCGCCGGCATCGTGGTCGCCATCAAGCGCTGGCGCCAGAGCCGCGACGCCCTACTGCTGCTCTGGCTCGGGCTATTCACGCTGGTCGTCGGGCTGTCGGATCGCACCCCGCACATGCTTCGGGGCAGTGGTCTGGTCCCGGCGGCCTACCTGCTTGCCGCGGTTGGCCTGGACGCGGTCCTGCATTCGACTACATGGGCGATAGCGTGGACGTCGGGCGATTCATGGATGCCACGGATTGGAATGGCCGCCGCCTCTACGTCTGCATCACATTCACCAGGAATGGCACGGTCAGACCGGATCCATTCCGCGCCATCCCGATCCAATTCATGACGGCGGGACGGGTCGACTGGACGTTCCTGGACTATCGACGGGTTTCGGACCTGCCCGCGGGCGTGCCAATTGCCGTCGTGGTCGACACCAGGGACCGCGTCGTGCTCAGCCTGTTGACAGAGCGGTTTCCGGATGGCGGTGTGGCGTACGTGCTGCCGCTGCCGCAGCGTCCGGTCGCCGTCTTCCTGCACGGCGACGCGGGGCCGTTCCATCCCGCCGCGAGCCGTCCGTATTCGAACTGGTAACCGTCAGCGGAGCCCGACAGCTTCCTGGACGCGATGCAATGTGGCGTTTGCGACCGGCGTCAAACGGTTAGCCGCGCCGCGCAGCTGCTGCAGCAACGCAGCGTCATCGGACCGGATCTCGCGATACCGCTGCTGGATCGGCGCCAGCACCTCGATCACGCCGTCGGCCACCGCGCTCTTGAGCGCGCTGTACGGTTTGCCTTCGAACTCGCGCTCGACGGCCGGCCAATCCAGCTGCTTGATCGTGCGGTAGATCTCGAGCAGGTTGCGAACGCCCGGGCCGGCCGGGAAGCGTACCGCCGGCTCGGCATCGGTCTGGGCGCGGGCGAGCTTCTTCCGGATCAGGTCGGGAGGATCGAGCATGAAAATCGCGTGCCCTGGCGAGTCGGCCGCCAGGCTCTTGCTCATTTTCTTTTCGGGGTCATCGAGTCCCTTGATCTCGGCGCCGGCCTTTTGGATGAGCGGCTCCGGGATGACGAGGATGTTCCCGTAACGCTGGTTGATCCGCTGGCCGATGTCGCGGGTGTACTCGATGTGCTGCCGCTGGTCTTCCCCAACCGGTACGTACTTGGCGTCGTAGAGCATGATGTCCGCCGCCATCAGTGACGGGTAGGTGAGAACGCCCGCGCCAATCCGCTCGCGACCCTGCCGCGCGGTTCGGTCCTTGAACTGGGTCATGCGTTCCAGCCAGCCGATCGGCGTAAAGCACTCGAAGACCCAGGCGAGCTCCGCATGCGCGGACACGTGCGACTGGATGAACATCGCCTGCTCTGGCTTGATCCCGCTGGCCAGGTAGATCGCGGCCAGGTCGAGCGTGTTTTCCCGCAGCGCCGCCGGGTCCTGCGGCAGCGTGATGGCGTGCAGGTCGACGATGCAAAAGATGTTGTCGTACTGGTCCTGGTCGCGAACCCAGTTGCGGATCGCCCCCAGGTAGTTGCCAATGTGGAGGCCGCCACTCGGCTGGATCCCGCTGAAGACTCGCGGTTTTTCTGGCGACTGCATCCACAGATGTTAGGGAAGAGCGCCGCAACTCAACTAGAATCCGCGCCGTGACCGAGCGGCTCGCCGCCACGACGCTGCGCAACAGCGTGCTGGTCGTGGGGGCACGGGCCCTGGCCAAGCTGGCAGTCTTTGTCGTCGTCGTGTTGCTGTGGCGCCACCTTGGCGCCGACCAGTACGGCCGTTTCGCCACCATGATCGTTTACGTCACGCTCGTCGGGGTCATCGCCGACCTCGGGCTGCAGACCGTCTTCATTCGCGACGCCTCTCGAGACCGCACCGTCCTCGCGCGCTACCTCGCCAACCTGCTCAGCGCCCGGCTGCTCCTCTCCCTGCTGGCACTGGTCGTTCTGGCGGCGGCCCTGCGCCTGCTCAGTCCGGCACTCTTTCCCTACACGCTGGCCGCCTTTGTGTTGCTGCTGACCACCAGCTACTCGAGCCTGCTCCGCGCCGTCTTCTACATCCGGGGTCGCCTGGGCTACGAGGCGCTCGCCATCGTCGTCGAATCACTGCTGCTGCTTGGACTTACGCTCATCGCGATCCAGCGGCGGGCGACCTGGGATGCCTTTCTCTGGGTCTACTCGGCCAGCTACCTCTTTACCTGCCTGTTCGCGTTCGGCGTGATTCGCTGGCGCTGGCACGAGCGCGTCACCATCCGGCTCGAACCGGCCTTCGTCCGGCGACTGCTTGGCAGTGGGCTGGCGCTCGCGCTCGCCTTCACCATCACGACGGTCTACGCGCAGCTCGACATCGTCCTGCTGCAGCTCTTCAAGAACTTCCAGGTGGTCGGGTGGTACTCGGCGGCCAACAAGTACATCGACGCCATCGCGTGGATTCCCCAATCGGCGATGGGGGCGGTCTTCCCGGCCCTCTCGCTGCTCGCAGCGGGAGACCGCCGGCGCCTGGTGTTCGCCTACGAGAAGTCCTACAAGATGCTCGCCATCCTCGGCCTGCCGCTGGCCGTCGGCGCGGCCGTGACGGCGGATTCCATCGTGCACGTGACGCGTGGCTTCGAGCAGTCGATCCCGGCGCTGCGCATCCTCGCCCCGTCGGTGGTGCTCCTTTTCGTGAACAATGCCTTCATCTACACGCTGACCGCCATCAACCGCCAGGTGGATTTCACCCGGCTCGCCCTCCTCACGCTCGCCGTGAATGTCACCCTCAACCTGGTGCTGATTCCGCCCTATGGCTACCTGGGTGCGGCGGCCGCCTCGACGATCACCGAGGTCGCCCTGTTCGCGGGCGGCTGGTGGCTGCTCCGCCGGCATCTTGCGGCCCTCTCTATCGTTGGCAGCATCGCCCCGGTGCTGGGCAGCGCCGCGGCCATGGGAATCGTCGTGTTCCTCATCCGCTCCTGGCCGTTGGCCGTCGTGATCATCCTTGGGGCTGCGGTGTACCTGGCCGCGCTCGTCGTAACGCGAGCCCTCAATCCCGAGGAGTGGTCAATCGTCCGCTCCGGCTTCAGGGCCCGCTAGGTAATCGCCGAAGCCAGCCGACGACGTTGACGCGGTACTGCCTCGATAGCCAGGTGACTGTCGCTTCGTCAGCCACCGGCACGAGCACGCCGACCGTCGTGCGGTCGCACCCCGTGGACTCGAGGACCTCGACCCCACGGCTTCGCAGGGCTGCAGCCACCTCGATCTGGCGTTGAATCGAGTCGGGTTCGGGTTGCGAATTGGGATCCTGCTGGCAGAGCCGCGGCAGCCCCTGCGCCGTCTGTGCGGCCTGAGGTGCCTCCGTCAGCGTCAGCGCCTGACCATCCCAGATCCCAACCAGTCGCATTGGCTGCGACCACGGCAATCCATGATCACCGCCACCGTCCGGTACCTGGCTGATGTCAACGCCCTTCACCTCGATCCCGCCGCAGTGGGTGGGGTCCATCGAGTCAGACGAGAAACAGGCGAAGACTCGGCCTCCAGTGGCCAGCAGGGGCGCGTTGAGCTCGTACCTGATCGCGGCCGGGCCGCTGCTACCAGCGCCGAGCACCCCGAGGCTGGCGGCCAGGACGCCAAGACCCATCATGGCGTAGCTCGTACGAACGCCCAGCAGTCGCACCACTGAGAGAACAACGCGAAACCGGCCGTCCACCGTCAACGTCCTCTGCGGTTACCTAAACTACACGCGTGCCGGATGATGGCGCGGTCGTGCGTGCTCTGTCGGAGAAGATCCGCGACGTGCCGAACTTCCCCAAAGAGGGGATTCTTTTCAAGGACATCACCACCCTCCTGCAGGATGCCGGCGCCTTTCGCCAGGCGGTGGACATGATGGCGGCGACCTATCGCGGCAAAGCCGTCGAGCTGGTCGTCGGGGTCGAGTCGCGCGGCTTCATCTTCGGTGGGGCGCTCGCCTACCTGCTCAACGCCGGCTTCGTCCCCGTGCGCAAGGAGGGCAAGCTGCCCGGCCAGAAGATCTCGGAAGCCTACGCGCTCGAGTACGGCTCGGCGGTGCTCGAGATTCATAAGGATGCGATCAAACCGGGCCAGTCCGTCGTCATCATCGACGACCTGCTGGCGACCGGGGGAACCGCCAAGACGACCGCCAGCCTGGTGCAGCAGCTCGGGGGACGCGTCGTGGGCATCAGCTTCCTGATCGAGCTCAAATTCCTCAAAGGGGCGGACACCCTGTCGGAATACAACGTGGTTTCCCATTTGAAGTTCTAGATGAGCGTTGAGATCCGGCCCATCCTCGTCGTCGGCTCGGTCGCGCTCGACACCGTCCACACGCCGACGGAAAGCGCCAGCGAGGTGCTCGGCGGAGGGGCCAGCTATTTCTGCGTGGCCGGATCGATGTTCGCCCCCATCCAGCTCGTCGCCGTGGTTGGCGACGATTTCCCCTCGGTGCATCGCGCCCTGCTGGAATCGCGCAACATCGACCTGGGCGGTCTCGAGGTCCTCAAGGGCAAGACGTTCCGCTGGACGGCTCGCTATTCGGGCGTCCGCCTGGAGGAGCGCGAGACGCTCGATACCCAGCTCAACGTGTTTGCCGGGTTCCACCCGGCGCTGCCGCCGGCGTACCGCAGCTCGCGAGTGATCTTCCTCTCCAACATCCAGCCGGAGCTGCAGCTCGAGGTCCTGGACCAGGTCGAGAAGGCGGATTTCGTCGCCTGCGACACGATCAAGCTCTGGCTCGACACGGCCCATGCCGGCCTGGAGCGGGTGTTTCGGCGCGTCGACTGCGTCATCATCAATGACGAGGAGGCGGTGCAGTTTACGGGCCAGCGCTTTCTCCCGGCCGCGGCGCACGTCATCCTCTCCTATGGACCTCGCGCGGTGATCATCAAGCGCGGTGAGAACGGATCGCTACTGTTCACGCAGGAGCGCGTGTTCTTCGCGCCGGCCCACCCACTGGAAACGGTGCGCGACCCCACGGGTGCTGGGGACGCCTTCGCCGGGGGCCTGCTCGGCGCCGTCGCGCGCGCGGGTCATAGCGGGGACGATGTGCTGCGCCGCGGCATGCTCTATGGCAGCGTGCTCGGCTCGCTCGCCGTCGAAGACTTCAGCGTGCGCCGCATCATTCAGACCGATACGCGCGAGATCGAACGCCGGTTGAGTACGCTTGTGGACATGATTTCTCTCAACGGCTCGCGCGCGCAGTAGGTCATGGCCACCATTCCCGCGCAGCGATACGATGTCAAGGACCTCAAGCTCGCCGACGACGGCCGGCGGATGATCGAGTGGGCGGCGCAGGAAATGCCCGTTCTGCAGCAAATCCGCGAGCGCTTCAAACGCGAGCAGCCGCTCAAGGGCCAGCGCCTTTCCGCCTGTCTCCACGTCACGACCGAAACCGCGAACCTGGCCATCACCCTGAAGGCCGGCGGCGCCGAGCTCGTGCTCTGCGCCTCGAACCCATTGTCGACCGCCGACGCGGCCGCCGCCGCGCTGGTCGCCGACCACGGCATCAGTGTCTTCGCGATCAAGGGTGAGGACAACGACACCTACTACCGGCACATCGCGTCCGCGCTGGAGCACCGCCCAACGATGACGATGGACGACGGCGCCGACCTGGTCGCCGCGCTGCACAAAGACCGCACCGACCTGATCGGCGACGTCATCGGCGGCACGGAGGAGACGACCACCGGCGTCATCCGGCTGCGCAGCATGGCCGAGAAGAAGGTGTTGCGCTATCCGATCGTGGCGGTCAACGAGGCAATGACCAAGCATTTCTTCGATAACCGCTATGGCACCGGCCAGAGCACGATCGACGGTATCATCCGCGCCACCAACGTCCTGCTCGCCGGCAAGGTCTTCGTCATCGCCGGCTACGGCTGGTGCGGCCGTGGCCTGGCGATGCGGGCCCGCGGCATGGGTGCCCACGTGATCGTCACCGAGGTCGAACCTGTCAGGGCGTTGGAGGCGGTGATGGATGGCTATCGTGTGATGCCGATGAAGGAGGCGGCCAAGGAAGGGGACCTCTTCGTCACCGTCACCGGCGACATCAACGTGGTCGACGAGCCGCATCTCAAGGCGATGAAGAGCGGCGCCATCCTGGCCAACTCGGGGCACTTCAACGACGAGATCAACCTCAGCGCGCTCGACGGGATGGCCGAGAGCGTGCGCACCATCCGCTCGTCCCTCGAGGAGTACCGGCTCCACGACGGCCGCAAGCTCTTCGTCCTGGGCGAGGGCCGGCTCGTGAACCTGGCCGCGGCCGAAGGCCACCCGGCGGCCGTCATGGATATGAGTTTCGCCAACCAGGCACTCAGCGCGGAGTACCTCGTCAGTCACGCGCGCGAGCTGCAGCCGAGGGTCTACCCGGTCCCCGACGATATCGATCGCGAGATTGCTCGGCTAAAATTGGCCGCGATGCACATCGCCATCGACGCGCTCACTGCCGAGCAGGCCGAGTACCTGGGCGGCTGGGAGTCGGGCACGAGATGAACCGCCGCAACCATCTCTTTACGTCGGAGTCCGTTACCGAAGGCCACCCCGATAAGATCGCCGACCAGATCTCGGACGCGATCCTCGATGCCATCATGGCGAAGGACCCGCTCGGCCGGGTGGCGTGCGAGACGGCCGTTACCACCGGACTGGCGTTCGTCATCGGCGAGATCACCACCGACACCTATGTCGAGATGCGCGATGTGATTCGCGACACCATCGAGCAGGCCGGTTATGACCATCCCGGATTCGGCTTCGATGCCGAAACCTGTGGCGTCATCGTCTCCATCCAGAAGCAATCGCCCGACATCGCGCAGGGCGTCGACACCGGCGGCGCCGGCGACCAGGGCATGATGTTCGGCTTTGCCTGCGACGAGACGCCGGAGCTGATGCCGATGCCGATCCAGCTGGCGCACCAGCTGGCGCGTCAGCTGGCCCGCGTCCGCAAAGACAAGACCCTGCCCTACCTGGGGCCCGACGGCAAGACGCAGGTGACGATCGAGTACGTCGACGGCCGGCCGATGCGCATCGATACCGTGGTGCTCTCGGCGCAGCACACCGAGGACGTCGACCTGACGCGGATCCGCGAGGACCTGCAGGAACTCGTGCTCGAGCAGGTCGTCCCGGCCAAGATGCTCGACCGGCGCTCGACCATCCACGTGAACCCGACGGGCCGCTTCGTGCTGGGCGGGCCCAGGGCTGACGCGGGGGTGACCGGCCGCAAGATCATCGTCGACAGCTACGGGGGCTATGCCCGCCACGGTGGCGGCTGCTTCAGCGGGAAAGACCCCTCGAAGGTCGACCGTTCGGGCGCCTACGCCGCGCGCTACGTCGCCAAGAACATCGTCGCCGCCGGGCTCGCGAGCCATTGCGAGATCCAGGTCGCCTATGCGATCGGTGTGCGCAAGCCGGTCTCGGTCTTCGTGGAGACGTTCGGGACGGAGCGCGTCCCGGTCCCGAAGATCGAGCATCTGGTGCAAAAGCACTTCGACCTCAGCCCGCTGGAGATCATCCGGCAGCTCGAGCTTCGCCGCCCGATCTACAAGCAGACGGCAGCCTACGGCCACTTTGGCCGCTCCGACGTCGACCTTCCGTGGGAACGGACCGACAAGGCCGACCTGCTCGCCTCCGAAGCGGGTGTCCAACGGCTCCAGGTGGTGGAGTCGCAGGACGGGTAAGACCGTCCTTGTCACGGGGATCGACGGCTTCGCCGGAAGCCACCTCTCCGACCTTCTCTTGCGGCGACGCCACAGCGTGCACGGCACCATCCGCGGGAATCGCCCGGCGCCGCGCGCAGAGCTCGCGCCGCAGGTACGGACCCACCAGGTGGATCTTCGCGATCGGGACCGGGTCGACAGCCTGGTCCGCGAGATTCAGCCGCAATGGGTCTTCCACCTGGCGGCACTGAGCAGCCCGGCCGCGTCCTGGGATGACCCTGCCGAGACGATCGCCACCAACGCCGGGCTCGAGGCCAACCTGCTGGCGGCAGTCGTCAAGCAGAACCCCATGCCACGGGTGGTCGTGGTCGGCTCCGCGGACGAGTACGGCAGGCCGCTCGGCGGCGCCCGCCGGCTCGATGAGGCCACCCCGCTCAGGCCGCTGTCACCGTACGGCGTGAGCAAGGTGACGCAGGACTTGCTGGCGCTCCAGTACCACCTGAGCCACGGCCTGGCGGCGATCCGGCTCCGACCCTTCAACCATGCCGGTCCCCGGCAGGCGCCGACCTTCGCCGTCGCCAGCTTCGCCCAGCAGATCGCCCGCATCGAGCTGGGGAAGCAGCCGCCGGTCTTGAAGGTCGGCAATCTCGAGGCGCGACGTGACTTCACCGATGTCCGTGACATCGTGCGCGCCTACCTGCTGGCTGCCGAGAAGGGCAAGCCGGGCGAGGTCTACAACGTTGGGTCGGGGACGGCGACACGGCTTCGCGAGGTCGTCGCCCGGCTCCTGGCGATGACCCGCACCAGGATCAGCCTGGAAGTGGATCCGGCGCGAAAGCACGCGGTCGAGGCGGAGGTCTACGTCTGCGACGCGCGCCGCTTCCAGCGGCTGACCGGCTGGCGCCCGAAGATCGGGCTGGAGCGCATGCTGCGCGACACGCTCGACGATTGGCGGCGCCAGGAGCGGAGGGCCGCCTGATGGCCCGGCATGTCGTGATCCTGGCGGGGGGAAGCGGGACCCGGCTGTGGCCGCGGTCGCGCGAGAAGTCGCCCAAGCACCTACTCACCCTCCACGGGGCGCAATCCTTGCTGCAGTCGACCTATGCGCGGGTGTCGCGCCTGACGGACAACGTCTATGTCGTGACCGAACAGTCCCAGGTGAAGAGCATTCGCGAACAGTTGCCCACGCTCACCGACGAACGATTCATCGTCGAGCCGGCGCGGCGCGGCACCGCCTCGGCGCTCGGCCTCGCCGCGCTCGCCATCGCCGAGCGTGATCCGCAGGCCATCATGCTCTCGGTCCACGCCGACCACTATCTCGGTCACGACGAGGACGCCTACCTGAAGACCCTCGACGCTGAGGCGCGCTGGGCCGAGTCGAAACGCTCGCTGGTGACCGTGGGGCTCCGACCACCGTATGCCTCGACCGCGTTCGGCTACATCCAGGTGGGACCGCCGCTCGACGGCGACGAGGCGCCGGCGGTGTATCGGGTGGCCCGTTTTGTGGAAAAGCCTGATCTCAAAACCGCCGAAGGCTTTTTAGCATCGGGCTCTTACCTGTGGAATCTGGGCCTCTTCAGCTGGCCGGTCGACGTGCTCTTCAGTGAGATGGCGGCGCACGCGCCGCAGCTCTACGCCGGGCTGGAGCAGGTGAGGCAGGCCCGCCGGGCCGGGCGCGCGGATGAAGCCGATCGCCTCTACCAGACGTTGCCCACCGCGGCGATCGATTACGCCGTGCTGGAGCGCACCACGAACCTGCTGGTCGTCGGTGCCACCTTCGAGTGGCACGACCTGGGATCATGGGCGGACCTGCACGACATCCTGCAGCGGGACGAGGCGGGCAACTTCGTCGAGGGCGAGTCGGTGTTGATCGATTCGAAAAACTGCATGATCCACTCGCCGCGCAAGCTGGTGGCCGCGGTCGGTCTCGAGGACATGGTCGTGATCGAGACGGACGACGCCATCCTGATCTGTCCCAAGGCGCGCTCACAGGACGTCAAACTGATCGTCGATCGCCTCAAGCAGATGGGCAAGACCCAGTACCTCTGAGCGTCGTTACACTGTGGCCGTGGCCAAGCGCGCGCTGATCACCGGCATCACCGGTCAGGACGGCTCCTACCTCGCCGAGCTCCTCCTGGAGAAGGGATACGAGGTGCACGGCGTGGTGCGCCGCTCTTCGACCATGAACCGGAGCCGTATCGACCACCTGGAGCACGCCCATCCGGAGCACCTCGAGGGCGCGCGCTTCACGCTGCATTACGGGGACATGACCGACTCGGGCGGGCTCAACCGCCTGGTCATGACGGTCGAGCCGGATGAGATCTACAATCTCGCCGCCCAAAGCCAGGTCCATATCTCGTTCGATCAGCCGGAGTACACGGGCAACACCGACGGGTTGGGCACCACGCGGCTGCTCGAAGCGATTCGGGCGACCGGTCATTCCACGCGCTTCTATCAGGCCTCGACCTCCGAGATGTTCGGCACGACGCCGCCTCCCCAGAACGAGCAGACGCCGTTCCATCCGCGCAGCCCTTATGGCGTGGCCAAGGTCTACGCGCACTGGATGACGGTCAATTACCGCGAGGCCTACGACATGTTCGCGTGCAGCGGCATCCTCTTCAATCACGAGTCGCCGCGTCGGGGCGAGAACTTCGTGACGCGCAAGGTGACCCGGGGCGTTGCCGCCATCCTCGCCAAGCGCTCCACAAAACTCCGGCTCGGGAATCTCGATTCCAAGCGCGACTGGGGCCACGCCAAGGACTACGTCGAGGCGATGTGGATGATGCTGCAGCAGGACAAGCCCGATGATTACGTCATCGCCACCGGTATCCAGTGGACGATCCGCCAGCTCGTGGAGCTCGCCTTCGGGCTGGTCGGTCTCGACTGGCAAGACCACGTCGAGGTCGACAAGGCGTACTTCCGTCCGGCGGAGGTCCCCGACCTGCGAGGCGACCCCAGCAAGGCCAGGGCCAGGCTGGGCTGGCGCCCCAAGATCACCTTCCAGGAAATGATCCGGGAGATGCTCCAGTACGATCTCGCCGCTGCCGGGCTCAAGCCCGAGTCGTACCTCCGCGAGCGGTCGGCGAAAGCAAGCTGATCGATCCCCGCTAGGATTAGCGAGGGATGGGGACCCGATAGCGTTGGCCGTCGAGATCAAGTTCGGCACGGACGGTTGGCGCGGCATCATCGCCGACGACTTCACCTATGAGTCGGTTCGGATTGCCACCCAGGGGATCGCGCAGTACCTGGGGAGCCGGCCGAGCCCGTCGGCCATCGTCGGATACGACACCCGCTTCGCCTCGGACCTGTTCGCCCGCGAGGTGGCCCAGGTGCTCGCCGCCAACGGTGTCAAGGTCTTCGTTATCAACGCCCCGGCGCCGACCCAGGTGTCGACCTACGCCATCCTCGACAAGCAGGCGAGCGGCGGGCTGGTGATCACCGCCAGCCACAATCCGTACTACTTCAGCGGCCTGAAATACAAGCCGGAGTACGCCGGCTCCGCGTCACCCGAGGTCACCGCCCGGCTCGAGGAGGAAATCGAGAAAGTCCAGCGCGGCGGGCGGGTTCGCCAGGTCCGCTTCGAGGATGGCCGCGACGACGGGACGATCCAGGTCTTCGACCCGCAGCCGGCCTATGCCGCCCAGCTCAACCGGCTGGTCGACCTGGGCGCGATCAAGGCCGCCGGGCTCAAGATCCTCCACGAGCCGATGTACGGCGCCAGCCAGGGCTACGTCCGGGCACTCCTCTCGGGCGGCAAGACGACCGTCGAGGAGATCCACAGCGAACGCAACCCCGGTTTCGGCGGCATGCATCCGGAGCCGATCGCGCAGTACATGCCCGAGGCGATGGAGCGAATGCGAACGGGCGGCTTCGACCTCTGTATCGCCAACGACGGCGACGCCGATCGTGTCGGCATCATCGATGAACGCGGTAGCTTCATCAACCAGCTCCAGGTGATGGCCCTGTTGATGATGTACCTGGTCGAGAAGCGAGGCCTGAAAGGCGATGTCGTCCGCTCACTGACCTCGACCTCGATGGTCGACAAGCTGGGTGAACGGTTCGGGGTCAAGGTTCACGAGCTCAAGGTCGGCTTCAAGTACATCGGGCCGAAGATGGCGGAGACCGACGCCATGCTCGGCGGCGAAGAGAGCGGAGGCTTCGCGTTCCGCGGCCACATCCCCGAGCGCGATGGCATCCTCTCGGGCATCACCTTCGCCGACATGATCGTCAAGTACGGCCGGCCGCTGTCGAAGATCATGGCCCACCTGACCGAGCTGGTCGGGCCACACTTCTACGCGCGCCATGACCTGCACCTCGACCGGCAGGAGTATGCGGCCCGGCGTGCCGAGCTCTACGGCCGGCTCGAGAAGGAGCCGCCTACCGAGGTCGCCGGTGCGCGCGTGGCACGGTCCCGCACCGATGACGGCTTCAAGTACTACCTCGAGGACGGCAGCTGGGTGCTGGTCCGGTTTTCGGGGACGGAACCGCTGATCCGCGTCTATAGCGAAGCGTCCTCGAAGGAGCGGGTCGATCAGCTGCTCGCCTCGCTCGAAGAGAAGCTCGGGCTGCGCCAACTTGTCTGACATCGTCAAGAAGCCCTGGGGCTGGGAAAACCGCTTCGCGGTGACCGACAAGTACCTCGGCAAGGTGATCCACGTCAACGCGGGGGAGATGCTCAGCCTTCAATACCACCGGCAGAAGGACGAGACCCT
>WNGN01003160.1_pt1 | contig 19617 bp, 20 predicted proteins | sample 5400561 | NCBI WGS metagenome assembly WNGN01 (sample SAMN13153379, study PRJNA577476) | soil metagenome | isolation source: 115 cm soil or saprolite under Garry oak tree replicate 2 | place: USA:California | collected 2016-06-15
TCCGGCCGGAGCGAGGCGAGAAGGTCCGAGTCACCCTCACGATCCGGGTGGAGAGCGTCGAGTTCCAGGCGTTCTCGGACCGCCTACGCATCACCGGCGTCATCGTCGAGGGACCGCAAGACCTCGGGCGGCATCACACCCTGAATGTCGCGGTCGATGACGTCCTCTCCGTCATCAAGACGTGGCAGACGCACGAGCTGCGGCGGATCGAGGAGGCCGTTGCGGCGGCGCAGAAGCCCCTCGTCGCCTTCCTGTCCCTGGACGACGAAGAAGCGCTCCTCGCACAGCTCCGTCAATACGGTGTCCGGGAATTGGCGACGATTCGTGCGCCCGGTCACGGCAAGATGTTCCCGTCGGGAGACGCGCGATCCGCATACTTTGACGAGATTCTCGCGAAGTTGCGCATGATGGAGATCGGAGAGGCGCTGGTCCTCGTGGGACCCGGGTTCACGCGCGACGCGTTCCTGGAATACGTGAAGGCGAGGGAGCCCGCCCTCGCCTCGAAAGTCCACACGCACGGTACGGCGCACCCCGGGATGCAAGGGATTCAGGAGGCGCTCAAGGCCGGCGTCGGCGCGAAGGTGTTCGGAGACAGTCGGGTCGGTTACGAGACGCGGCTCGTCGAGAAGCTCCTTGAGGCGATCGCGACGAACCGGCCGTGCGCGTACGGACCTGCAGAAGTTGCCGAAGCGATTGAGGCCGGCGCGGTCGAGACCCTCCTCGTGAGCGACGCCGTCGTGAGAAATCCCGGAATCGAGGACCTGATGCGGTCCACGGAGACCGCTCGAGGGGCCGTGGTCCTAGTGAGCCGCCATCACGAGGCAGGCCAGAAGCTGGAGGCCCTGGGCGGGATCGCCGCACTCCTTCGGTTTCCCATCAAATGAGATGTCGGAAGTTCGTCGGCGGTCACGCGCGTCCCCGAGACTCGCCGCGGATGATTCCCGCGGCGATCAGGTGAGCGACGCGAAGCGGTTCTGGCAGCACGCCGCGGACCGTGGTGAGGGAGAGCGCTTCTTGGACCACCGCCTGCTTTGCACCGACATACGTCACCCAGAGGGTTCCGTGCCCGGTGCGGATGGATTCCAGCTCGTGCCGACGAATGATCGCGAATCGTTCCTTCCAGTCGTCGAAACGGCGGCGCAATGCGGTCTCGATTGAATCGAGATTCGGTTTCTTCCGGGTGACCGTGATGACCGGACGGTCGACGACCTCGTGGAATGCGTCGACGTCGATGACGTTGAAGCCACCCACCGCGGTTCCGTCGATCAGGATTGCCGCGAGCCCGGCGAGGTAACGCGAACGCCGCACCATCCCGGCGATCCGCTCCGTCGCATCGTGTCCATCGACTTCGGCCAGTGTCGTGAGGACGCCCTCGATGTACGACGGCGCCTGGACGACGACTCCGACGACCGGAACGGTCTCGTCCGAAAATCGGAATGGGGCGTCGTCGATCCCGAGGAAGCGGGACTTCGCCTTCATGTCACATCAACGGGAGATGGCCTGTGACCTGGTCCACGATCGCATTCGGACCCGGCCCGATTCCGACGCACGTGACGGTCCTGGGAGGAAGCTCCGTCAAGCCCGCGTCCTCCACGAGCGCCGTCGGCAAGTGCATCGAACGAGCCTTCGCTTGGAGCGCCCGGAGTTCCGGGAGGGAACCCCCCTTCACGACGACCTTCTTCTGGCCCTCCGCGGTCCACTCCGCGAACCATTTCCGGTGGCGGGCCTTCGCCTCGAGCGCCGCCATCACCGCGGCGTGGGCCACTTGGACCGCGAGCTTCCCTCGGGACAAGTCGAGGTCCGAGCGAACCGCGATCACAAGCTTGTAGTCCATGTTACGCCTCGTCAATAGAGTTCCGCGGCCCGCTCCTCTTCGAGTTTCTTCAGCTCCGCTTCGACGCTGCGAAGCTCCGCGCGCGACTTGTCGCGGAGCGTTTCGTAGTGCGATTGTGCGTCGGCCGATTGCAGGCGCATCCGCCGCTCGGCGTCTTTGATGGCCCGCCGCAACGCCTCGCGCTTCTCGGCGAGCTGCTGGAGCTTGAGGCGCACCCGATGATCCCGCTCATCCTCCGTCAGGAGTTCTCCGGGCCCGGGCTTGGGCACCCGCGCGAGGGCGGGATGAACGCGGGCCATCCAGGGGTAGGCGCCGCGCCACCAGCCGAGTGCGAAGAACGCCGCGGAGAGTCCGATCAATCCGCCGGCGATGTTGGGCCCCACGACGTACCCGAGGCCCGTGGCCTCGTTAACGCCGAGCGAGTTGAGGAAGAACGACCAGAACACGGTGACGGCAATGGACAGGACAATCCCGAGGGTGACGCGGTACAACGCGTCGTACTCCCGGTCCAGCTCCCCTTTTCGGGGATAGAGCGCGTTGATGAGGAGGAACCCCGGCAGGAAGAACAGGAGGACGAGCGCCCCGATCACGCGGGCCGTCGCGACGATTGCGCCGAGGACATCGTCCGACAATGCGCGGCCCAGCGGCCCGAGTCTATTTGAAGAAAGCGGTCCGAGTCCGTCGACGCTAATTCGTTTTGGAGCCCCGATTTGGCTCTCGTCTCCCTCTGCTGACGGCAACGCGGCCCCGATGTCCCGAATCGAAAGGAATTTGCCGACATGGAGGGATAGAGGTTTCGGCATGCGTCCGATAAGGAGAGGTCAGCTGGCTGTTGCGGTTGGCATCGCCGTCGTCGTCTACGCCGCTTGCGTGGTCTTGATGACCGCAACGAATGCTGGTTTCTCCGGGGGGTCTTACGTTCTGCTGTTCCTGTTTGCAGGTCTCGCTCCAATTCTCGTGTTCACGCGAAGTAGCACCTTGTTTTCCCCCATCATCCTCATTTCGGTGGGCCTCTTCGTCACGATTGGAGCTTTGAAGCCTCGGGTCTGTATGCCCACCAGTCCGCTGTCCTGCAACGGGCCCGATCAGACGCTCCGATTCGCGCTTTGGTTGGTTAGTGCGGCATTCATCGTGCCTGGACTGGTCATTGCTTCCCGTACCAAAAACAGGTGATTGCGACACGGCTATGTCTGCGTCGCGGCCACGATGTCTTGAATCGAAAGGAATTTGCCGACATGGAGGGATAGAGGTTTCGCATGGCTGGAAGCGCCGCATTGCCTCCGTCCCATTCCCGGCTCCGAGCCGTGTTGCCGGTTGTCGCCGTTTTGTATTTGGGAGCCTCCATGATCTTCCTCCTCATGTTATTGGACATCCTCCCCAAAGACGCCGAGTTGGTGGCTATCGTTCTGTACGGCGTGGGCTTGGTTCTCCTTTTTCGCGAGCGGCGTGCCATAGTCAGGTGATTCCCCGCCGGAAGGGCTTTGCCGATATGGAAGGATAGAGGTTTCGGCATGTGGCCGTTGTATGACAAGCGAGGTTTGCCGTGGCCGCTTTTCGACAAGCAAGGCAGGCCTCGAACTTGGGTGGTCATCCCGCTTTTTGTCTTTATGACCGCAGCCTACATCCTCGTCGCCATTGCGCTAACTCTGTACTTTGGATTGGCCTATGCAGCGATCTACTGGATTCTCAGCGGATTCTTCCTCTTCCTTCTTGCCGCAGGACTGTTCGCCTTCATCATGAAACGGAGACAAGAGGCCAAAACCAGGTGATTGCGGCACGGCTCGTGGAAACTACATGGGGGTTTTCCCGCTACCGGGATGATAGAGCCCTTAGGCACTCACTGCCACGCAAGTCGCATGGGGGGCCTTCCTCAGCATGTCGATGTTCTCGTTCCACAGCGAGGTCAAACGCACGATTAGGAAGACTCGCGGGAGATGATTATTCTGCCTGTCGTGCACACGAGAGCGAGTCGCTGGTTTCCGAATCGTTGAGTGCAGGGATACTTAAGCTATTAGTCGCTGACTGTAGACGTTATTTGAAGATTGTGCGCTCGACCTCTCGGAGGAAAAGGCTTAGGCCGATGGGCGCATACATCCGACTCCGGAGGGCGCGCCATGAGTCGGAATCGCGTCAAGACCTACGTGCGGGGCTTCGACGACGTCCTCAACGGCGGAATCCCGGAAGGGTACGTCGTCCTCGTCAGCGGGGCGCCAGGGACGATGAAGTCCTCTCTCACGTATTCGATCCTGTATCAGAACGCACTCCAAGAAGGCCGGAAGTCCGCGTACTTCACGCTCGAGCAAGGGAAGGACTTGATCCTCGAACATATGGCGTCGATGGCGATGGCGGACCCACGAGCGGCGGAACAGATCGTGACCCTCGACATGGGGAACATCCGCAAGAACCTGAGTTACCTCCAGGGCCGCGGCACCTGGCTCGAGCTGTTCAAGATGTACTGCAAGAACGTGATGAAGGCCGACCCGGTCTCGGTCCTCGTCGTCGACTCGCTCGACGTCCTCGAGACGATGGCGAAGATGCAAGATCGTCGGTCCGAACTCTACTTCCTCTTCGAGTGGCTGCGGGACCTCGGGACCTTGACGTTCCTGATTTCGGAGAGGCCCATCGACCTTGGGGTCGGCGGCTCGTCGCCCGAGGAGGCGTATCTGGCGGATGGGATCCTGGCCCTCGAGATGCATCCGACGTCCGATCTGTTCGTGCAGCGTCGCCTGCGGGTCGTGAAGATGCGCGGCACGAAGCACGACACGGGATACTACGCGTTCTCGTTCGAAGACGGGTCGTTCGAGGTGACACGGGCCGTCAGCGGGACGGCGTAGGTTGAATCGTCACTTGCTTGGGGTAGGTCCACTGAACACCTGCGAATTAAGTGACGAAACCGCGAATCTCCCCGCTAGTCCTTTATACCCGCCGGGGAACTGGTGCGGCGTCCCGCACGAGGGCATCCTCGCGTCGGTTCAGGCGCCCACCGATCCGCTATGGCCCAGACGACTCCCTCTGAGGTCGCGGGGGCGAACAGCGCAGCCCCCGTTGCCGTCCTCGTGGTTGACGGCAACGAAGACCATCAGATTTTGAGCGTTGCCGCCCTGACCCGCAAAGGCTGGGTCGTCCGGACCGCGGGCTCTCGGAAACAGGGTTTGCAGCTCGCGCTCGCGTATCACTTCGATGCGGTCGTGATCGGAAGCAAGTTGCGCGATGGAAACGGCATCGAACTCCTGCGTGCCCTCGGCGGTCGGCTCCCGGGGACGCCGATCATCTTCGTCGTGCCGTTGGGGGGCGAGGAGGCCGCCCTTCAGGCGATGGAGTCCGGAGCCCAATCGTACATCGTCAAGACGCCGCGATACAATGAGCTGCTCCCGGCCATCGTCGAGGAGCACGTCGTGGAGGCAAGGAATCGGAAGCGCCTCGTCGAGACGGAGCAGACCCAGGCCCAGGCGGTCACCGCCCGGAAAACGGTCGAGGAACAGTTGTCCCAGAGCCAGGCGCGCCTGAAGCTCGTCCTCGAGCAGGCGCCCGTCCTCCTGTGGAGCACGGACCGGGATCTCCGCGTGACGTCCGCCATGGGGACCGGGTTCCGGGCCCTCGACCTTCCCCACTCGGGGGAGCGCGGCCTCTCGGTCTACGAGTACTTCAACATCCACGATGACGACATCGAGCCGATCGTCTCGCACCGACGCGCCCTCCTCGGCGAGAGCGTCGCGACACAGATCGAGTGGCAAGCTCGGACCTACGACGTGCACATGGAGCCTCTCCGTTCCAAAGAAGGCGCGATCCTCGGGACGATCGGGGTCGCGTTCGACGTGTCCGAGCGAACCCGGACGGAGGAGAGCCTGCGCCGGAGCGAAGAGCGGTTCCAGTTGCTCGGTCGAGCGACGAACGATGTCGTGTGGGATTGGGATCTTCAGACCGACGGCATGTGGATGAACGACAACGTGGCCGCCATGTTCGGGTACCGCGCGGAAGACATTGAGCCGACCGGGACGTGGTGGGAGGAACGCCTCCATCCGGACGACCGGGGGCGGGTCGGGGCCAGCGTCGACGATCTCATCGGGACCGGAGGGTCCGTGTGGAGCGCGGAATACCGATTCCGCCGTCACGACGGCACGTATGCCACGGTCGTCGATCGCGGGTACGTCCTCCACGACGCCTCCGGACATCCCGTTCGCATGATCGGTTCGGTGATGGACGTCTCGAAGCAACGCAAGGCCGAGGCGATCCAGTCCGCGGTGTACAAGATCTCCGAGGCGGCGAACGCGGCGAAGGACCTTCCGGAGCTGTATCGGCGCATCCACAAGGTCATCGGCGGATTGATGCCCGCCACGAACTTCTACATCGCGCTCTACGACGACCGGGCCCAGACCCTCAGCTTCCCGTATTTCGTCGACGAGGAGGAGAGCCCTCCGCCGCCCCAAAAGCTGGGCCGTGGCCTCACCGAATATGTCCTCCGGAGCGGACGACCGCTCCTCGCCTCCCAAACGGTCTTCGAGGAGCTCGTGCGCGCGGGGGAGGTCGAATCGGTCGGACCGGCGTCTGTGGACTGGGTCGGGGCGCCTCTCGCGGGCCTCGGCAGGACGATCGGGGTGATCGTGGTCCAGAGTTACACCGAAGGCGTCCGGTTCGCCGAAGAAGACAAGGCGATTCTCAATTTCGTGTCGGAGCAGGTGGCCGGGGCTATCGAGCGGAGGCGGACGAAGGAGAGCCTCGTCCAGACATCGTCCGAGCTGCAGGCGATTTTCCGAGCGGTGCCCGACCTGTACTTCCGCCTCGCGGCGGATGGGACGATCCTCGGTTACTACGCCGGGCGCTATGCGGACCTATATGTCCCGCCGGAATCGTTCCTGGGCCGCCGGATCCACGAGGTCCTCCCGCGGGAGGTCGGCGAGCCGTTCGCAAGGGCCATGCAGAAAGTCCTCCGGACGAATTCCGTCGCGACGATGGAGTACGGCCTCGAGGTGCAGGCTGGTCGGAAGGAGTTCGAGGCCCGGATCATCCACCTTATGAATGACCAATTGGTCGTCGTCGTGCGGGACATCACGGAGACGAAGACCGCCGAAGCCGCCCTGAGGGAATCCGCGGACCGGCTCCGGCAATCGGAGCGGCTCGCGACTTTGGGGCAACTCGCAGGGTTCATCGCCCACGAGTTGAATACGCCCCTCACGAACATTTCCCTCCTCACGGACGCCGCGGCGCGCAGCACGAAGGCCCCCGGCGTCCACGAGAAGCTCGACAAGATCAATGAGGAACGAAGAAAGGCCGCAGAGATCATCCGGAATCTGACGAGCCTTTCGAGGAACCAACAAATCCAGGCGATCGATTCGGACCTGCGGTCCATCGTCGAGGCGGCGCTCGACCAGGTGCGCTCGTATCGGAAGAAAGGCGTGCCAATCGAGGTGTTTCTCGGGGAGGCGCCTCTCCGGTTGAAGGGCGATCCGCTCCAGCTTCAAGAAGCCGTCGTGAACCTCGTGAAGAACGCAATCGACGCGACGGATCGCGGATCCGTTCGAGTTCGCCTCGAGGAACGCACGGGCTCCTACGCGATTGTAATCTCCGACACCGGGATCGGGATGTCACCGGAGGTCTTGGCGCGGGTGTTCGATCCGACCTACACGACGAAGCCTCGCGGGGAAGGACTCGGCCTCGGCCTACCCCTGGCGAAACACATCGTCGCGGGCCACGGCGGCACGATCGAGGCGACCTCCGAGCCGGGCGTTGGCTCCACATTCACCGTCCTGCTCCCCCGAGGGGACGTCGATGAAGATCCTGGTCGCCGATGACGACGCGGTCCTGCGGAACGAGCTCGCGGACTTGCTTCGCGAACGGGAGAGGACTCCGGCTGTACCGATCTCGACTGAGATCCGTCCAGATCGCGATCGAAGACGGGAAGCTTCGAGCCCGCGTTGTGCTCGCCCCCACGGGCCTTGCCACGACGTCCGAGAACGAGGTCACCGAGCAGGTCATGAACCTTCGCGAGCCGTCCCTGACCGTGTAGGGTTCGTCGACGCGGTTGCACGGCGCCCCGGCGTCTCGATCTCAGTTCGCCCCGCTCTGTTAGATTTTTTCTGAACCTCGCGCGAGGGCTGGCCAGTTCGATTCGGAAGGCGATCCGCCGTAACGAACCCGCCGTCCAAGCAGAGCGACCGCAAGCCTTCGTACGCCAGCTCTGCGAGCGGCTCCAAGTTGACGACGTCCTCCATGTTGTATTCGAGGAGGAGGTCCAAGGCGTCGCCTTCGCCCGCGTCGTACGCGTGCCAGAGCCGCACCGCGTCGAAGCCTCCAAGGCCGGTCGTCTCCTCGCTCCGCAGGATCCCCACCTGCGACTCGATCGCCTTGAGGCCGCCGACGAACCCGAGTCGCCTCAGCGGATGCACGAGGTCGAGGTGGATCTGGTCCAGGGCCATCCGCGGGAACGCTTTCCGAAGGAACGGCACGTCGAAGCGAGAGCCGTTAAAGGTGACGAGGAGTTTCGCCCGTTCCATGGCCGCGGGAAGATCTTCCAGGTTGTCGCCTCGAATGAACGATCGTCTCCTCGTCCCGTCGAACACTCCGACCACGGTCACCGCATCCGGACCGATCGAGAGCCCGGTCGTCTCGATGTCCAGATAGGCGATCGCATTCGCGAACTCGGGCCAGGCGCGCCAATGGTCCCGGGGCGGGAGATTCCGCGCGAAGTAGCGATGCCGCCCTCGGCGCAACGCCTCGTCGGACCGGACGATCTCGTCCCCGATCCGGCGTAGGACGCGAGCGGGCACCCGGTGCGGCTTCGATGCCACCGAGAAATCGTCCCACGTGCGGATTCCTTTCCGCCAGAGGCGCTCCTCGGTCCGGTAGCCCACTCCCGGGATGTGAACGAACGTCTCGCGGAGCATGCGCGCTGGCTGAGCCGGCGCGTGAGGCATAGCCCTTCCGGGGAGGTGCGCGAAGCCGCGGAAAAGCCTTATTCGCGGCGTTCCGATGGCCGCGCATGTTCGAGGTCCGGGAGCGCGACGGGCTCGCCCGGATCGGGGTACTCGAGACGGCGCACGGCCGGGTCGCGACGCCGACCCTCGCCCCCGTCGTCAACCCGAACCGTCCGATCATTCCTCCCGGAGACCTAGCCACGCGGTTTGGCGCGCAGATCCTGATCACGAACGCGTACATCCTCGGGAAGTCCCCGGGCCGAGACGCGATCGTGCGCGACGGCATCCACAAATTCCTCGGTTTCCCCGGGGCGATCATGACGGATTCCGGGGCGTTCCAATCCCACGTGTACGGCGACGTCGACGTCACGAACGCGGAGGTCGTCGCATTCCAGCGGGCGATCCACGCCGACTTCGGGACGATGCTCGACGTGTTCTCGGAGCCGGGCCACGATCACGACCGCGCCGCGAACGACGTCGACGAAACGGTCCGCCGCGCGCAAGAGGCGGTCTCCCTTCGCGGCGACATGGCCCTGGTCGGCGCCGTCCAGGGCGGCCTCCACGCCGACTTGCGCGAGCGCTGCGCGAGATCGGTGTCGTCCCTCGATGTGGCGGTTTGCGCGATCGGAGGCGTCGTTCCGCTCCTGGAGGCATACCGGTTCCGGGATCTGGTCCGCGTCATCATTGCGGCGAAGAAAGGCCTCGATCCTTCGAAGCCGGTCCACCTGTTCGGCGCGGGCCATCCCCTCGTCTTCCCCCTCGCGGCCCTCCTGGGGTGCGACCTCTTCGACTCCGCTTCCTACGCGAAGTACGCGCGCGACGGTCGCATGCTCTTCCCCGACGGCACTCGCCACGCGAGCGAGGTCCGAGAAAGCGGTTGCCTCTGTCCCGTCTGCACGACACATCCGATGGAGAAGATCGCCGCCGAGGAGACCCTCCTCGCCGAGCACAATCTGCACGCGTGCTTCGGGGCGATCCGGGAGGTCCGCCAGGCGATTGTCGAGGGCGACCTGTGGGGGCTCGCCGAGCGTCGGGCGCGGGCTCATCCGGCACTGCTCGACGCCCTGCGGGAGTTGCGGCGGCACAACGAATTCCTGGAAGAGTTCGAGCCGGTCTCGCGGCGTGGAGCGCTGTACTACGTCGGCCCGGAGACCGCGCACCGCCCGATCCTCCACCGGTTCCGGCGGAGGCTGCTGGAACGGTACACCCCGCCTCCTGCGAAAGGCCTGCTCGTCTTCCCCGAGGGCGGCCGACCGTTCGCCGAGCGTCTCGCTCACGTCGTCGACCGGGCCCTCCAGGTTGCGGACGTCCACATCGCAGTCAAGTCGGTGTGGGGTCCCGTGCCCCTCGAGCTCGATCAGGTCTGGCCGATGTGCCAGACGATCGTCCCGGAGGCGCTCGACCTGGAGGCCCTCGAAGCGGCGGAAGTCTTCTTCCGCGAGTGGGCGGCGGGCGCAGGATTCTCATTCGGACTCCTTTGGGAGGGCGAGGCGACCCTCGACGAACTCCGGACCCGGGCCCCGGGCGCGCGGACGGTCGATTGGAGCGCGTTGCGGATCCGAGCCACGGCCGACTTCCAGTTCGGGCGCGGTGCCGCAGAAGCGCTCTTGAACGGCACCGTATCGTACGTGATTTCGAAGAACACGGGGAAGATTCGGAGTGTCCGCGTGAATGGCGAACATGTTCTCTCCCTGCGCGCGGAAGACGGACTGTTCACCCTGAAAGCCGAGGGTGCCCGCCGTCTGAGCAAAGCGTTCCCCGCCCCGAAACTCCGGATCGTCGTGGAAGAGGACGCCGTCCCATTCCACCGCGAGGGGAAGAACGTCTTCGCGAAGTTCGTGCTTGACGCGGATCCTGAGATCCATCGCGGGGACGAGGCGCTGGTCGTCTCGCCCGATGACGAACTCTGCGCCGTCGCGCAGGCGTCGATGAACCAACGGGAGATGCTCGCCTTCAAGCGCGGCGTCGCCGCGCACGTTCGGGAGGGCGTGCCTCCCGCACCGTCCGCTCCGCGACACTGACGCAGGCGAGGTAGTCGTCGAGTGTGTGGAGCAGGCTCATCGGGCCGTCCGCCGTCGCCTTCGCGGTAATCGTCCTTCCACGCCTCGCGGTCTCAATGTAACCTTCGTCGTCCAGGGACACGGATGACGCCACGGCCTCGGCGGTGGCCACATCGTCGAACGTGAGACGGAGCTGCGTACGGGCCTTCATCCGAATAGCCCCGGGCAGATTCGAACTGCCGTCGCGGGTTCCAAAGACCCGAATGCTTGGCCACTACACCACGGGGCTGCCAGCGTGGATTTGCGCCGGCGTATAAAGTCCATTGGTCAACATGTGGCCGGAGAGATCCGTCGCCCGCGCGCCATCGATCTTCCTCCCGCCCGACGAACCGTTCGTGCCCTTCGCGGGAAATCTGAAACCGAAGTCGTGTGAGGCGGCGCGAACGCTCTTTCACTCTCCATCCCACGATTCGGCCGGGCATCGTCGCCGCCGGGGTGCCCTCGCGCGGGGAGAAGCGAGTGACGTTCACGATGTCCGGTCGCACTCGACGGATGAGTTCCATAGTGGCTTCGAACTGCTCCTCGGATTCGCCCGGAAAGCCCACGATGACGTCGGTCGAGAGCGTGATGTCCGGGTAGGCTCCGCGGAATGTCCGGACGATTTCCTCGAACTGAGAGACGGTGTATTGCCGGCGCATCGCCTCGAGGATCCGATCGTCCCCGCTTTGGACCGGGAGGTGCAGGAATTTGAACACCTTCTCAGATGCGTACGCGTCCACGAGATCGTCTCGGATCGGGTAGACCGTCAAGGGGTCCGCCATGCCGACCCGGACGCGGAATTCCCCCGGAACGTCGTCGACGGCGCGCAACAGCGTGGCCAGGTTCGTGCCGACGTCAAGACCGTATGCCGCGGTGTCTTGTCCTGTCAGCTTGATTTCTCTCACGCCACGGCCGACGTGCCGCCGGACCTCCGCGACGATCGCATCGATGGGGTACGAAGCGACCCGTCCGCGGGCCACTCGCGTGATACAATACGTGCAACGGCCCGCGCATCCTTGGGCGATCGGGACGATCGCGTCCCTCCATCCGAATGAGGTCGACTCGATCTCCGCCGCGCGGTCGCCGCACGCCGTCCCCGCACCGAGCAACTCGACGATCTGCGGCCACTTTCGCGGCGGTAGCAGCTTCGCCCGCGGGACGATGGATTGTACGCGGTCCCTCTGGGCCGCGGCCATGCAGCCCGCGACGACGAACGGCTTCTCGTACACCGCCAGTTCCGCCATGCGGCGTGCCATCTTCCTCTCGGTGGTTTCGACCACGGTGCATGTCACGAGGACGTGAGCGTCGGCGTCGGCCTCCTCGGTCGTGATCGTATGGCCGCTCCCGAGCAGGGCCTCTTGCATGAGACGGGCTTCCCCGTAATTCTGGGTGCAGCCGTACGCTTCCACGTAGACCTTCACGGAGCGAGCGAAAGGACGGGCCGCTATTTTCGTGTTGCGCGACGCGCACCCCACAACTCTTATCCCCGGGCGCGGCGTTCGAGGCGCCATGGAGCCAGGCCAGGACAGCGCGCCAACGTCTGCGCCGTCGCAGCGTGCCGTCTTCCCGCCGTCGCCTCGGCCGAGGGCGCCCGAGCACGAACTCCGGGATCGGGCAAAGGCCGCGAAGTTGCGACACAAGGCCGCGAGAGCGCGGGTGAAAGCGAACCGACTTCAGGACCGCTCGCGGTATCTCTTCACGAAGGCGACGACGATGGAGCGTCGCGCGGACGAGCTCGACGGAATTGTCCGGACGCCGGTCCCGGAATCCCTCAACCCGTGAGTTTCGATCGGGCGGGCGCGGGCACGTTGAGATTCGGAGGGACCGCGCAGCCGCGCGCCATGATCTCGTTCACGTATTGTGTTTCAAGATACAGCGACCAGACGGCGCTGTCTGTCTTCGTGAGCTTGCACATACCCATCCCGCGCCTCCAAGGTCGCTCATCCGGGATAAAGCGTTTGTCAAGCGACCGCGAAGGTTCATACCGGAACACGTCGCTCGTCACGGCGGTGGTGGCGTGCCGCGCGGCATCGTATACGAGGAAATCGACGAGTACATCGATGGCCTGGCGAACCGAGGGGACCCGGCCTTGCGGGCCGTGGAACAACAGGGCGAAAAGGAAGGCTGGCCGATCGTCGCCGCGGCGGAGGGAAGTTTCCTCCATATCCTCGCGCGCTCGATCCGCGCGCGCCGGATCCTCGAGCTCGGCACCGCGATCGGATACTCGGGCACATGGCTCGCTCGCGCGCTCCACGACGATGGCGAGCTTGTCACTGTGGAGCACAATCCCGAGACCGCGGCGATTGCCCGGAAGAACATGGAGAAGACCGGCGTCGCCCCGAAGGTCAGGATTCTCGTCGGCGATGCACAGGGAATTCTGAAGGACCTCAAAGGTCCTTTCGACTTCATCTTCAACGACATCGACAAGGCCGGATATCCCGCGGTCTTGGACCCCGCGATCGAGCGCCTCCGAGTTGGTGGACTCCTCGTCACGGACAACGTCTTGTGGGGCGGCGATGTGGCCCGCAAAGACCGATCCGAGGAGACGCAGGCCATCCGGACCTACAACGAACGGCTGTCGAAGGACCCGCGGATGATCGCCGCGATCGTTCCCCTTCGGGATGGCGTCTCCGTCGCGCTGAAGGTTCGAGAGTAGGCCGGCCCGTCCGCGGCTTGCGCGCTCTACCGGTCTCGGGGATTCTTGCCGAAGGTCCTCCCGTGAGCATTTTATACAACCCATGGGCATGGATGCCTTTGCATGGGTCGGAAGTCAAGCCGCGACCACATCTTCGTCGAGACGGACGGCCAAGTCTACCTCGTTCGCGATCGTGGCACGCTCCGGTTCCCCCGCGTCGGCGAGACGCTCCCATTTCCGACCGAGCCCAATGGCGTGATGGACTTCGGCGATGACCGCGTGGTACGGCAAAAGCCGCTCCTCGATCACCATCCGGACGAGTGGTTCGGTCGAGACGCGATTTTCGAGCGGAGTGACGTCGACCCCCTCGTGAAGCGAGCGATCTACACCACGATGATCCGATGCGTCTCGGAGGTCATCCTCTCGAAAGGGCCGCGGGTGTTGATGGTCAAAGCGGTCCGCGGATTCTCGAAAGGCTATTGGAACGTCCCCGGAGGATTCATGGACTACGGCGAGAGCCCCGAGGCCGGCGTGGAGCGCGAGGCGGAAGAGGAGATCGGGGTGGACATCGCCCTCGATGGCCTCTTGAACGTCTACGTCTCCGGGTTCCCAGGCAAGCCGGCGTACACGCTCGGGTTCGTGTACAAGGGCCACCTCGATTCCGAAGCATTCCGGCTGAAACCGGACGAGATCGAAGATGCTGCATGGTTCACGGTCGACAAGGCGCTCATGCTGACCCGCAATCCGTTCGCGAAATGGGCCCTCGTCGACTTCTTCCTTCAATCGGGTGAGGCCCGGGCGGCCCTGAAGGTGAAGCATCACGGCTCGGCCCCGCCGGCCACCGGTTCTGACCGTCCGACGGTGTTCCTCGATCGAGACGGCGTCATCAACCGCGGACGCGCCGGGTACGTCCGGACGCCGGACCAGTTTCAATTCCTTCCAGGTGCGATGGACGGCATGCGGTTGCTTCAAGACCGCGGTTGGCGGCTGGTGATTGTGACGAACCAAGATGCCGCCGGCTGGAAATTGCTCCCGGAAGGACAGCTCGCGAAAGTGCATGAGCGCATGCTCGCGTCCCTGGACAGGGAAGGCGTTCACGTCGCGGAGATCTACTATTGCCCACACAACGTCTTGTCGGACTGCGCATGCCGGAAGCCGCGGCCCGGGATGCTCCTTGCGGCGGCTCGGGACCTCGGCGTCCGTCCTCGAGGCGCGTGGATGGTCGGCGACAAGCCGTCGGATGTGGAGACGGGTCGCGCCTTCGGGTGTCGGACCGCATGGGTCGGTCCGAAGGCATGGCGAAAGCGGTTCGCCGAAGAAGTTCGGCCATTGTCGCCCGACGTCGTTGCGGACGGCCTCCTGGAGGCAGCCCGCGCCATCGTGCGATATTCGGAAGATCCGGTCGCTGAGGCGGCTCGCAAATCCGTCGCGGATCCCACGATAACGTCATAGCCTGGCCTGACTTTGCTTCCCTCGGCGAGGGTATGGTCCAGGAGTACGGCCTCTTCTTCGGCGGCAAGTGGCGGAAATCGGACGGGAAGCGCTTCGAGACGCACAACCCGGCGACGGGCGAGACCCTGGCGACATTCCCGCTGGCCACGAAGGACGAGCTCAACCAGGCGGTCCGCCATGCGAAAGAAGCCTTCGACAAGTGGAAGAAGACGCCGGCCCCGCGGCGCGGCGAGCTGCTCCTCGAGGCCGCGCGGATCTTCCGCCGGAAGAAGGAGGACCTCGCGCGCACCGTGACGACGGAGATGGGCAAGATCATCGCGGAGGGCCGCGGCGATGTGCAGGAAGTCATCGACTTCTACGAGTACGCCGCCGGCGAGGGCCGGCGGATGTTCGGGGAGACGGTGCCGTCCGAGCTGCCGAACAAGATGTGCCTCACCACCCGCCTCCCGGTCGGGCCGGTCGGCCTCATCACTCCTTGGAATTTCCCGATGGCGATCCCCGCGTGGAAGAGCGGGGCCGCGCTGATCGCGGGGTGCTCGTTCGTCCTGAAGCCGTCGAGCCTCACACCCCTCTGCGCGGCACGATTCGTCGAGGTGCTCGACGAAGCGGGTTTCCCGCCCGGCGTGGTGAACATGCTGACCGGAAGCGGCGCCGTCGTCGGCGACGGCTTGGTGGCCCATCCGGACATCCGCGCAATCTCCTTCACCGGCGGCGTCGACACCGGCAAGCACGTGTACGAGAGCGCCGCGAAGAAGATGATCAAGGTCGGACTCGAGCTCGGCGGCAAGAATCCGATCATCGCGATGGACGATGCGAACGTCGACCTGCTCATGGATGGCGTCATGTTCGGCGCGTTCGGGACCGCGGGGCAACGGTGCACCGCAGCGTCCCGGCTGATTGTCCACCAGAAAGTCTACGATGAAGTGGTCGACGAACTGGTCGAGCGGGCGGAGAAGCTCCGGGTCGGCAATCCCATCGACGAGAAGACCGACATGGGTCCCGTCGCATCCACGGACCAGGAGAAGAAGGTCCTGGAGTACATCGAGATCGGCAAGAAGGAGGGGGACACGCTGCTCACGGGCGGTCAGAAGTTGACCGGCGGAGCATTCGACCGTGGATTCTTCATCTCCCCGACGGTCTTCGCGGTGGACCGCAAGAAGCGCCTCGCCCAGGAGGAGATCTTCGGACCTGTGCTGAGCGTGCTCAAGGCGAAAGATTACGAGGACGCGGTCGCGATCGCGAACTCCGTGAAGTACGGACTCAGTTCGTCGATCTACACGAACGACCTCCGCTGGGCGTTCCGAGCGATGCATGAGCTTGAGGCCGGGATTACGTACGTGAACGCGCCGACGATTGGCGCCGAGGTCCAACTGCCGTTCGGCGGTACGAAGGAGACGGGTCCGACCGATACGCGGGAGGCGGGGACCACGGCGCTCGAGGAGTTCACGTACTGGAAGACGGTCTACGTCGACTACTCGGGGCGCTTACAACGGGCGCAGATTGACACGGAGAGGCTTGTTGGTTCTTGAACTGGACGCTCCCGCTATTCCCGATTGGCGCGCCTCGACTGCGGGGGCTCTTCGACGCTCAGAGCTCGATCTTGTACCGCACGATTCGATTGTGTTCTCGGAAGCCGTTCTTCTCGTATACCCGCCGGGCGGAGACGTTCGAGGCCTCCGCGACCAGATACATTACGGCGAACCCGGCCGCGCGTGCCTCTCGTACTGCGGAGCGCACGAGACGCGTCCCGATTCCCCGACCCTGGTAGCCCGGATGGACGTGGAGTTCATCGAGCTCTGCCCAGCGCTCCACCCCGGGGTCGAACCAAGCGGGCTCCAGCGCAGGACCCCACATCACGAACCCGACCGCGTGGCCGTCCGCCTCCGCCACGACGATGCGGCTGCTGCCGTACTTCACCGCGTTGTCGACGAAGAACATCGGATAGATGCGGCATAGGTCCGCGGCGTCATCGAGACGGAACGGCCTAAGCCTTGCCCGGGAGGGCTTCCGTCGCGTCATGTCGCGTTCATACCACCTCCCTTGGCGGCGCATGGGTTAGCGGGATGAAAGACCTTGCGGCTTTCCTCCGTCACGGCTCGCATCGAGGCTCCGGGGTAGTTCGTCGATTCGGAACTCATAGTCGCGGACCACCTTACAGGCCTGGACCGAGTAGCGATCGTAGAACTCCTCGCGGCCGCGGCGCTGCGCCTCGCGATGTTCCGGCTGCTCCTTCCACGCCTTCAAGGCATCCTCATTCGCGAAACGGACGAGGTCGATTTCCTCGCCGTCCTCGCCCGTGTACGCCTTGATCGAGACGAATCCCGGAATCTGCTCGACGAGCTCACGCATGCGCCGGGATGTCTTCCGGTACGCTTCCGAGTCCGCTCCGTCCCGGAGATGGGTCTTGAAGATGACGACCACTTCGGTGGGATCCTTCACGCGACGATACGGCACGTGTCTCCGCTCCCGGCCCCTCCGGGGCCGCTACGGGGAGCGAGGAGGGATGGGATGTCCTTTGCGGCCGACCTCACCGGCGGTCTTTCGTGCGGTATACGAGTTTCAGTCCGGACCACGTTTCGTCCACGGCACAGACCTTCACGTCGACGAGGCCGTGGGCCAAGGCGACGGCGCGCACGACATCCTCGGTCAGGTCGGTCGGGACTCCGGCTGCCCGCTTCGGCCAGGAGATCCAGAGGCTTCCATCTGGCGGGAGAGCTTCTTTCCAAGACAGGAACCGAGCGGCCAGGTCTGCGCGAGTCCGAACGAACGCGTGGATCATGTCGATGCGGCCGTCCCGCCCCTCGCGGATCGTCACGAGGTTCGGGAGTCGACCGAGGAGCCGCTTGTATCCTTTCGGCGGATGGATGACGAGCACGGCAAAGCCCTCTTTGATCCCGAGTTTCTCCGCCAGCGGTTTCGCCGACGAACCGGCGGGCATCGGCGGGGCCTAGCCCCCTCCGCCTCCGAGCATGTCTTTGCTCGGGCTCGTCAAGTGTCGCGGGTCGAGGACCTTCTCCGCTTCCTCGGCGCTGAGAATGCCCTTCTCGATGACGAGCTGCTTGACCGTCTTCCCGGTCAGGCCCGCCTCCTTGGCGATCTCGGCGGCCTTCTCGTACCCGATGATGGGGTTCAGCTTCGTCGCGATCGCGGGGCTCGATTCCGCGTAGCGCTGGAGGACGTCCACGTTCGCGGTGATCCCATCGATGCACTTCTGTGCGAAGACCCGGGCAACGTTCGCGAGGAGCTCGATGTTCTGCTGGATTCGTTGCGACATGACAGGCATCATCGTCGAGAGATCGAGGTTCGAATGGGTGTTCGCGACCGCGACCGCCACGTCATTGCCGATGACCGTGACGCCGACCTGCATGACGGCCTCGGGGATCACCGGGTTGACTTTTCCCGGCATGATCGAGGAGCCGGGCTGGACCGCGGGGAGGTTCAGCTCACGGAGGCCCGTGTGGGGTCCCGATCCGAGCCACCGCAGGTCGTTCGCGATCTTCATCATCGAAATCGCGACGGTGCGGATCGCGCCGCTCGCTTCGACGAGCGCATCGCGGGCCGCCTGCGCCTCGAAATGGTTCTCCGCGACCCGGAACTTCGTGTTGGTCGCGGCACTGACCTTCTCGACGACGCGGCCCGGGAGGTCTGGGTGCGCGTTAATCCCGGTGCCGACGGCGGTGCCACCGATCGCGAGTTCGGCGAGCGCGGCCCTCGCGGCGGACACCCGGCGGATTCCGTGATCGATTTGGGACTGGTACCCGGAGAACTCCTGGCCGAGTCGGATCGGAGTGGCGTCCATCAGGTGGGTCCGTCCGGCCTTGACGATCGGATCGAATTCCTTTGCCTTTTTCGCGAGGCTGTCCTCCAGCTCGCGCAAGGCCGGCAACAGGCTCTGGTCGATTTCGAGCAAGGCGGCGACGTGGATCGCCGTCGGGATGACGTCGTTCGAGGACTGGCCCATGTTCACGTGGTCATTCGGATGGACGGGGCCTTTCTCCCCGAGCGGATGGCCCAGGATCTCGTTCGCACGGTTCGCGATCACCTCGTTCGCGTTCATGTTCGTCGAGGTCCCGCTGCCGGTCTGGAAGATGTCGAGAGGGAAGTGCGCGTCCAGCTTCCCGTCCATCACCTCTTGACACGCTTGGACGATCGCTTTGCCGATCTTGTTGTCAAGCAATCCGAGTTCCATGTTCGTCTGGGCGCACGCCATCTTGATCAGGCCGAGGGCGTAGATGAACCGCCGGCCGAAGCGGATTCCGCTGATCGGGAAGTTTTCGATCGCTCGTTGCGTTTGGACTCCCCAATACGCGTCTTTTGGGACTTTGACCTCCCCCAGGAAGTCTCTCTCGACGCGGAACTCCGTCATTCGAATGCGCCGCGGTGCCGACAGAGCCCGGGGGGCATTAATATTGTCAATGGATTCGTACGTACGAACGGACCGGGCCGTCCCGAGACGACCCGCGATCCGCCCGGCGGTGGCCCCGCCGCCGGCCCGTTCTGGAGGGTGCGATCGGAGTCCGGAAGCGTCGATGGCGGAGCGTCACCGGACATTAGGACGTCTGTCGTCCTGAGAAGGCCCCACTACTCCCTCACCTGGAGGGCCTCTTGGAGTTGTTACTGCGAGCGATGACAAGGTATAATATAAACGCGTTATATTAACGGAATTGAGACCCGATAGCAGAAGCCCACCGGAAGGTTGGTCATGCCGAGCAGTACGCCGGCGGAGCCGGTCGTGGAAGAGGACCG